>Ga0209596_1003796_pt1 | contig 11720 bp, 10 predicted proteins | sample M_130807_MF_Meta_FD_187314 | JGI IMG/M metagenome (GOLD analysis project Ga0209596, IMG submission 187314) | Freshwater microbial communities from Lake Montjoie, Canada to study carbon cycling - M_130807_MF_MetaG (SPAdes) (version 2) | ecosystem: Environmental > Aquatic > Freshwater > Lake... | reverse complement strand
TTGCAATCATGGCGTTCGCATCGCGCCAAGCACGGGGCCGCCGGTGGAGAAATCGGTGGCGGTGTCGGGCATCTTCGACCGCGGTCAACTCGTCATCGAGCCGTGGCTTGACGATCCGATGGCGGACGATGACTGCAATCCACCGCTCTGGCAGGTGTGACAAACGCGACATGAAAAGTCGCCGTGGATGTCGCCTGGAACCTTTCCGCTCTCTCCCGCCACACGACCACCGCCGACAGCAGGGGAACGAGCGCAAACCACTCCGCAGCGAGGGCGAAGGTCGCCAATGTGCCACAATGTCGCCAGACATTCGTAATGCAGCACCGAATTGTTACCTTATCGCACGGAAACGCCGCTTCACAGTGAATTTGTCGGGCGCCCGCCCGCGACACTGGAAAAGCGAAGTCCTATCAATCGCAGTTTCCTCGTGGAGGCTTCGTGATTTACACAGAAACTTGTTTCAACAATGGGATCATGTACAATGGAAGATAAAAACATTGAAAAAAACGTGGAACAACAGTATGCTTGCATTTTTTATTTGAGCCTGCCATGTTGTTTTGAATAATTATTTTCCCGAAAATGTTAATTCAGAAATAAGCTGAGCCTATGTTGAATAATAAAACGATTGCAGTAGTAGTACCGGCGTATAATGAGGAATCTCAGATAGGCATGGTGATTGAATCCATGCCGTCTTTTGTGGATAGAATTATTATTGTAAATGATCTCAGCAACGATAAAACAGCGTCTGTTGTATTAGGATATATCGATAGTGATAAAACAGTAAACACATCACTCACAAATAAATTAGCAAGAGAATTTGACAGAAACCGTTACAACTATGCCGAAGAAGTTTTATATGAACAATCAAAAGAAGAGGTAAAACTTTTTAATCCTTCGGAGATTGCGAATACGAACAGGGAGACAGACAGGATTATTCTTATCAACCATACAGCGAATGGTGGAGTTGGAGCGGCCATAGCAAGCGGCTATAAATGGTGCAAGGACCATGATATTGATTGCACAGCAGTGATGGCGGGAGACGGGCAAATGGATCCGGGAGAACTCGAAAGCATTTGCCTGCCGGTCATTAATGAAAACGTTGATTATGTAAAAGGCAATCGGTTAATACACCGTAGTGCATGGCTCGTTATACCCAAGGTGCGCTTTTTTGGAAATTCAATTCTCTCCATATTAACAAAATTGGCATCGGGATACTGGAGGGTAAGCGACACACAAACAGGTTATACTGCATTGTCGAACGTCGCACTGAATGCCATCCGGTTGCACGACATTTATCGCAGTTACGGAATGCCCAATGACATGCTCGTGAAACTGAACATCGCCATGTGCACGTTGCGCGAAGTTTCCATAAAACCGGTTTATAAAGTTGGAGAAGAATCAAAAATGAAAATAAGGAAAGTGATTCCAAGGGTTTCCTTCTTGCTGATAAAATGTTTTTTTAAGCGGTTATGGATAAAATACCTCTTCAGGGATTTTCATCCGCTTTTCTTATTATACAATTTTGCATTTTTACTGGGATTGATCTGGTTGCCTTATCTGTACAAGGTAATGCATCTGTTTTTTATCGGCGCGAATGTTTCATTTGAAACATTGCTGGCATTTACCTTTCTTGGAATATCAGCCTTTCAATCCTTGCTGTTTGCTATGTGGATGGATATTCTTGACAATGAACGATTGTATAAATAACATAGAATGATGTGCGGAATATTTGGAGCGAGTATAACAAAAGATTCCTCGTTAAAAAGCAATTACCTGGACTTGGTAAAAACATTATTTCTCCTTTCAGAATCGAGGGGCAAAGAGGCTTCCGGTTTGGCCCTCCATAATGGAATTGAATTGCGTTACCTGAAAAGCGCATTTCCGGCTTCTGATCTTGTGAAGTCCAGAGTTTTTCACAATGAAATTAGTGCATTGTTAAAACTAGAAAATAGTTTTTATTCAGCCATCGGTCATTCGAGACTGGTGACAAATGGCTATGAGCAATACAATGAGAATAACCAGCCTGTTATCAAAAATGACTTTGCTGTAATACACAATGGAATTATTGTAAATGACAGGGAACTGTGGAAGAAATATAATTCTGAGAAAAAACTTTCGGATTTAGACAGCGAATTAATACCAACGCTGTTAAGAAAGTTTTATCTGGAGAGTGGTAATATCCTGTCTGCATTTTCTGGTTTGTATAAAGAAGTCTATGGCATGACATCAATTGCAGTTTTGCCTTTTGATTTTGATAATCTTTTGCTCGCCACCAACAACGGATCTCTTTATTTTCTTTCTTCTAAGGATAAGAGTGCTTTTGTTTTTGCATCTGAGCGATATATTTTAAACACTTTGATTGAGAAGCTTGATTTGGATGTTTTTTTTGACAAGGCGGAAATAAAACAACTTCCACCACATCATACATGTAGTGTAAACCTTTCCGAAAATATTTTTGCGGTAAAAGAACTCTTCGGAAATCAGAGAGAGTTTGCCAATCTGATAAAAAGAAATTTACCGCTTCATCCTATTGAAGTAACAGAAAAGGTAAGTAACAAATCTGTACACATCAATACCAGTTTAGAGCACAAGGATATAAAAATTTCGCAAGCGTTTTTGGAGGAAATTGAAAAACGAAAAATCTGTATTGCCAGATTGAGAAGGTGTACAAAATGTATCCTGCCTGAAACATTTCCTTTTATTGAGTTTGATGCAAAAGGGGAGTGCAACTATTGCAATAATTACCGCCAGTTAGAATTTAAGGGTGCAGATAATTTTTCAGATCTGCTTGAAAAATACCGTTCAAAAGATGGGTCGCCTGATTGCCTGATGCCTTTCAGTGGTGGGCGCGACAGCAGTTATGCATTGCATTATGTAAAAAAAGAAATGGGAATGAACCCTATTGCTTTTTCCTATGACTGGGGCATGCTGACAGATCTGGCGCGAAGAAATCAGGCGCGTATGTGTGGTAAACTTGGAATTGAACACATTCTTGTTTCGGCTGATATCAGGAAGAAGAGGGCGAATATCAGAAAAAATGTGCTGGCCTGGCTAAAGCGACCTAACCTGGGAACAATTCCTTTATTTATGGCAGGCGACAAACAGTATTTTTATTTTGCTAATTTACTGATGGAGCAAAACAAACTTGACCTCTCTATTCTTGGAGAAAATATGCTCGAGACTACTCGATTTAAAACAGGATTTTGCGGTATTAAGCCGAAGTTTGACGGGGTAAGAACCTATTCACTCTCAACGAGTGACAAACTAAAAATGGTACTTTTTTATGGCAAGGAATATTTATTAAATCCTGCTTATATCAATAACTCTTTGCTAGATACTATTGATTCTTTTAAATCTTATTACGTCATGAAGCACAACAATGTAAACATCTTCGATTATTTACCATGGGAAGAAGAGAAAATAGAATCAATTCTTATTAAGGAATATGACTGGGAGACTGATCCGGGAACAAAAACGACATGGCGGATAGGGGATGGAACTGCTGCATTTTACAATTACATATATTATGTGGTAGCCGGTTTTACAGAAAATGACACTTTCAGAAGCAATCAATTAAGGGAAGCTGTAATAAGCAGGGAGACGGCGCTTGAGCAAACAAATGCTGAAAATCAGCCTAGGTGGGATTCAATAATGTGGTATTGCAATACAATCGGAATTGAGTTTAATACAACTATTAAAACTATAAATAAAATAGACTCATTATATGAAAAATAGTTCATTTATGGAATTTAAAGACCTGTCAAAGGAACAACTTTGGAAGTTGTGTATGGCGGAGTATGATAGTGCCAATCCAATTGTTAAGCGTATAATAGATAATTTTTATACTAAGATTGAAGGAACTTTCAAATCATTGACAGGATGTAATACTTTTTTTGAGGTTGGTTGTGGAGCCGGGGAGTCTTCGAGAAGAATTTTTAAGATGTTGCCTCCAGAAAAAACTATTGAAGTAAGTGATTTTGATAACAGGTACGTGGAGTTGTTGATTGATAAGAAGATGCCGTTTAAAGTTAGCCGTGAATCCATTTATGAATTGCAAAAAGCCGACAGTTCTTACGATTGTGTCATCTGCCTTGAAGTGATGGAACACTTGGAAAATGTCGAAAAAGCTGTGAGTGAATTATTCAGGGTTGCAACAAAAACGGTTATTATTTCAGTACCTGATGAGCCCATCTGGCGCTTGGCTAACATGGCACGCTTAAAATACTTGAAAGATTTTGGCAACACCCCCGGTCATATTAATCATTTTAATCCACGCTTATTAAGGCGACTAACAGAAAAATATGTGACCGACATTAGAATATTCAGGTCATTCCCATGGTTGATAGTGCACGCAACAAAATTAATTTGAAATCATTGAGAAAAAATATTTTGTCTGTGGCAGTGACTTTTCTTCTGCTATTGGTACTTTTTACATTTTATCCTATTGCAAATTTCCTCAACGATCTGGCCAAGCTCAGTGCCTTTCAGATTGCTGTAATTTTGACAGGCGGTTTGTTTTTCCTTTTAGCAAGTGGCATAGAGCTCTATTTTTATTACCGCATATATTCAGCACGTAGAATAAGCATGTATGATATGTTTACTTTGCCCCTGGTAATGAATTTATGGGGGCATATTCTTCCCTTCCAGGGCGCGTTTATTTATAATGCATTGTATCTCAAAAGTAAATACTTGATTTCTGTTGGCACAAACCTAAAAGTATACATATTTCAGTTTGCCTGTTCGATTTCAATCGGAGTAATGATACTTTTATGGTTTAAGATTAATAATAATACAATCCAGCCGATAGAATATTTTATTTATATTTTAAGCATACTAATTCCTTTTTTCTACAATAAATCTTGGTGGCTCATACAGATTTTTTTGCAAAAATATCTTCCAGGAAGGTTTCAATTAGATAATCTTTCCTATTCAGAATTTAGTATTAAGAAAATAATATTTTTGTTCTTTATTAACCTAATGATTACTTTTATTTACAGCCTTTGGCTGCACGTAATCGCAGAAATATTAGATTACAAAATATCATTTGTAGCAATTTTGATTACCGCCATATTATCAAAAGTAGCTCTGCTATTTAGATTTACCCCAGGAAATATCGGAGTAAATCAGTTCGCCTTTAGTGGCATATTTGTACTATTGGGTTTGGCTGCCTCTCAGGGAGTAAGTATTTCTTTATATGTTTCTGCAGCTTATTTTTGCATTTCATTTACCATCGGAATCATTTTTCATATTATTAATCAGAAGTATATCAGCTTAAATAAGATATTTCTGAGGCAGAATGAAAAATAATTAATATATTGACAGGAGACCTCGATAAGGAACCACCGCTTATGAGAAACTGACGAGGCACTTGCGCAGGGAAAATCCCTGGAAGATGTTTCAAAGTTGCTTGGTGTGTCGTTGATGACGCTGCACCGATGGCGAACGGAGTACGGATCCACCGATCGCGACGCAAAGAAGCGCCTGACAGAACTGGAGCGTGAGAATGGACGACTCAAACGGCTGGTAGCCGATCAAGCACTCGACATCCATATTTTGAAAGAGGTGGCCTTTACTTTAAGTTCAGCGGAGAATTCTAAGCCCGGCGCTCCGGCTTCGGACCATCCCACACATTACAAACATCTTCAACATCTCGCAGCGCCGAGCGTGTTGTGTGATTGGACAACATCGCAGCGTGCAGCGCAGACGATGTGTCAAGAACACATGCCGAATACACCTCGCATCGCGGTCGCACGCACTCTCGCGCAAGCATCCGAGCCGTGGCTGGCGGCACGTGCAAGACTTGTTGGGTCGTGAAGGTTGGCGTGTAAATCACAAACCACTTCGTCACGTCTGGCGAGAAGAAGGTCTGAAAGTACCACAAACCCGCAGAAAAATGCGAAGAATTGGATCCGCACAGTCTGGCATCCTCCGCAAGCAAGCGATACGCAAGAACCAGGTGTGGGGCATGGATTTTATTTTCGACTGGACCGCGAATGGCAGGCCGATCAAGATATTGGTGGTGCTGGACGAATGCACGCGAGAAAATCTTGCGCTTGAAGTGTCTCGCAAACCGAAGTCGCACGATGTGATCCGGGTGCTCACGAGTTGACTGCACGACGCGGGGCACCAGAAAATATTCCCAGCGACAACGGACCGGAATTTATCGCCGATGTGATCAAGGGCTGGTGCGAGGAAAGCGAAACCGACCCGCTGTACATCGAGCCAGGCGCGCCGTGGCAGAACGGGAGCGTTGAAAGTTTCAACTCCAGATTGCGCGACGAGCTGTTGTCGAGCAAGATTTTTACGGCACTCGCGGAGGCGCAATTGCTTTGCGCGGGATAGAGACAGGAATACAACCACCATCGACCTCAACGCGCACTTGGCAAGCAAACACCTTTGGAATACGCGGCAAACTACACGGTGGCGGTGCTTGGGAGGCTGACGGCACGAACGACAACGACAGAAAACACACGAAAGACAGCATCGATTATGATCACGGAAATCTTATAAAGAGTGGACCTGCAAATGGGTCCCGGTCACAAGCAAACACCGGCGGAATACGCGGCAAAGTGCGAAGTATCTGCGGCGCGAAGGTTGGTGCAACGTATGGAAACGACGGGGAACACACGAAAGGCCAATTAGATTATAATCGATGAAACCTCATTGGAGTGGCCTTATAGTCGGTTACATGTCAATATCTTCTTATATATTCTTGAAAATTAATGATGAAAATTAATGATAATTATTTCGGGAGTAAATCTGCCTCATTTTTGACGGCAGTTATTTTTCTGTTGCTCTTATGTATTGCTTATTCCAATCACTTTAATAACCCTTTTGAATTTGACGATGTCGGTTCTATTGTAAACAACGGGTATATCCGCAACCTTAAGAACATACCGCTTTTTTTTACGGAAGTAAAATGCTTTGGAACAAACATGGGCGATTTGGGTTACCGGCCTGTAGTTCCCTTATTGAATGCTACTGCCTATTGGATGGGAGGGGGACTTAACCCGCTATATTTTCATGCGTCCATTTTTTTCTGGTATGTGATTCAACTGGGTTTGATGTTTTTTGTATTTAGAAGAATATTTGAGCTTTCGATAAACGGAGAATCCAAAAATCACATTGTATTAATTGCTCTGCTTGGTGTTGCATTTTATGGCCTTCACGCCGCCAATGCCGAAACCATCAATTACATGATTGCAATTTCAGATTCGTTTTCTACGCTTTGCATAGTTGCGTCTCTGTTGCTTTATATGTTTCCTTTTTCAAGGAAGTATTACCTGTATTTGATTACGGCTGCAATAGGGATCGGCACCAAAGAAACTGGTGTAATGTTCGGGCCTATTTTATTTTTCTACATTCTGTTCTTCGAAGAAAATGTTTCGCTTACTGAAGCGGTCGCATTCAAGAAATCAAAAAGTATTTTTAATGCTATAAAAAAAGCGTTTCCTGCTTTGTTGTGTTCCTTTGGATTGTTTTTTATCCTTCAAAAGATATTTATTTCTTCTCTTCCGGCTTATGGCATGGAAGCTCCTCCGGTAGTATTTGAATATTTTTATACACAATGGTTTGTTATAGCATATTACATTGGTAATTTTATTCTACCGCTCAACCTGAGTGTTGATCCTGACCTTGGAATATTTGACTCGCTAATTAACCAGCAGGTTTTATTCGGGTTGCTGGTTATCTTCGCATTGGTCATGGTTGCCTTTTCAACTTCAAGAAAAAAGGAAACGCGTCCCATTGCTTTTGGAATCATGTGGTTTTTTATTGCACTTGCGCCGACTTCAAGTTTTGTTCCTTTTTATCAGATATCGAATGACCACCGCACATTTTTCCCCTATATCGGACTGGCAATGAGTATGAGTTGGTATGTTTTTCTGTTGATAAAGAAGCATAAAGCATTTTTGGTTTCCAATAGACAAAGCCGAGTAGGAATACTTGTTTTGGTTTTTCTTGTCCTTGCACTTCATACTTATGGCACTTATCAGCGGAACATTGTCTGGAGTTCCAGCGAGAAGCTGTGGCATGATGCTACTATTAAAGGTCCCACTAACGTAAGGGCACAAATGAATTATGGATTGGAATTGATGGCTGTTGGAAAATATGAGGAAGCATTACCGTATTTGAAAAAGGCAGTTGAACACCGTCCGAAATGGGCTTATAGTAATCTTAATATGGGTGTTTTACGGGAGGCAATGGGGTTTCCGCAAGAAGCAGAAATGTATTTTAAGAATGCGACGAAATACCAGCCGTGGGTTCCTGACGGATATTATTATTATGCCAACTGGCTTAATTCAAAAGGCAGAATTGATGAGGCCATTGCCCAACTGGAGGCAGGACACAAAGTAAGCCCGGAATATATGCCTGCCATTGAATTATTAAATTCAATTAAGAATTTGCAAAATCAAACAAACGCCGACAGGATAAAAAAGGCAGAAGAAATTGCTTTTGCGGAAAAGACATCAGGAAATTATATCGACCTCAGTTTGGTTTATTATAAAGGCGGAATGTATAAGGAATGTATAGATGCCAGTGAACGTGCATTGCAGCTGCAACCCAACAATGCCATTGCATACAATATTATTTGCAGTGCATATTGCGCCATGAAGGAATGGCAAAAGGCTGCTGATGCATGCAATAAGGCCCTGGAAATCGACCCTTCTTTTCAACGCGCTAAAAATAATCTTGATTGGGCAAAAGGAAATCTGAAGTAAGGATTTAGTCTTTACCACTTGAGGCACGTAATTGAAAGGAATTCGCTTTTCGATTGCCGCGGGCAAGTGTCGCGTGAACACGTCTTCGACAAGTGCGCAAGAAACTTCGCAACATTTTGGCAAATGACCGTGACAGGAGCCCCAGAAACGGGTACACCGCTTATGAGAAACTAACCAGGCCCGCTCACGCGAGCAGCAACAGACGCTCCCAATCTTGGGGAGCTAATTCGTGCACCGCGTCAGGCACCGTCGCGCGAACCACTGGCTGATAACAACTGAAGACGCCTTTCGTGAGAAACTCATGCGAGTTCGAATCGATGTCGAACTGGAAGTCGCCGTACAGAAAGCCAGTCTCGACGCGACGACGCGCGTCGTTGGCAGCGTCATCGATATCAATCATGCGAACCACGCGGCGCACGGCAACGCGAGGACACAATCGCAGTGTGATCGTCACGATCACGCCGAAGAGTCTGTATCCACCAATGGCGAGCGAGAAGAGTTCGGCATTGTCGCTGCGACTGCACGGCACTGCCCCCACCCTGTCTGGCAAAGACGCGCAAGGACAATTTCTTGCGCAAGCGGAATGCTTTATCTGACTAACTTTGGTGTCACGCCGTGTACTAAATCAAATTCGAAACACGCATTTCGAGTACCTTTAAACTCATGAAGAATTTCGCCCTAATTGGGGTTGGCGGTTTCATAGCACCTCGCCATCTCAAGGCCATCAAAGATACGAAAAATTCCCTAGTTGCAGCACTGGATCCCAACGATTCTGTAGGAATAATCGATAGTTACTTTCCTGACGCTGATTTCTTTACCGAGTTCGAGCGATTTGACCGCCATACCGACAAATTGCGACGAGAAAAAACTGGACGTCAGATTGATTATGTCTCCATCTGCTCGCCAAACTATCTGCACGATTCTCACATTCGGTTTGCGCTGCGATCGGGTGCACACGCCTTGTGCGAAAAGCCGATTGTGCTGAATGCCCGCAATATTGACGGTCTTTTAGAAGTTGAACGAGAAAGTGGAAAACGAATCTATACCGTCCTGCAACTACGATTGCACCCAGCAATCTTGGCGCTGAAGCAACGGGTTGCTGAAGCACCAAAGAATAAAAAGTTTGATCTTGACCTGACATATATCACTAGCCGCGGCCATTGGTACTTTCAATCTTGGAAGGGCGACAATGCCAAGTCAGGTGGCGTTGCCACCAACATTGGCGTTCATTTCTATGACATGTTGCACTTTGTATTTGGGAATGTCGTTGAGAACAAAGTTCATCATCGCAGTCCAACCAAGGCTGCAGGCTATTTGGAATATGACAACGCGCGCGTTCGTTGGTTCCTTTCAGTAGATGCCAACGATTTACCCGCAGAAACTCGTGCTAAGGATCAACGCACATACCGATCTATCCGCATGGGTGATGAAGACATTGAATTCTCTGACGGGTTTACCGACCTCCACACGCGTATCTACCAAGACATGCTTTCAGGTGGCGGATTTGGCCTTGAAGAAAACAGAGTAGCAATTGAAACGGTCGGCGAGATTCGTGAAGCAGCGCCGCTGGGCTTGCAAGGCGATTATCACCCATTTTTACGAAAGTCAGTACGCGCATGAATTACACCAAGCACGAAACAGCGATTGTTGATGCAGGCGCAACTATTGGAGATCGCACGCGGATTTGGCACTGGGTACATGTCAGTGGTGGCGCGAAGATTGGTGAGCGATGCTCGCTGGGACAAAATGTTTATGTAGGCAACCGAGTTGTGATTGGCAACAATGTAAAAATTCAGAATAATGTCAGCGTGTATGACAATGTCACACTGGAAGATGATGTCTTCTGCGGACCGAGCATGGTGTTTACAAATGTTTACAACCCACGCAGTGCCGTGACTCGCAAGGATGAATACCGCGATACGTTGGTGAAGCGCGGCGCGACGCTGGGTGCCAACTGCACCATCGTTTGTGGTCTGACGATCGGCGAGTACGCATTCATCGGCGCCGGTGCTGTGGTGAACAAAGATGTCAAACCATACGCGCTTATGGTTGGCGTACCCGCAAAACAAATTGGCTGGATGAGCGAATTCGGCGAGCAGTTGAAGTTGCCGATGAGTGGGAGTGGCGAGGCGAAGTGTGAGTGCAGAGGAGTAAAGTATAAATTAGCAAATGGATTCATTAGTATTGATTCAGACTAATTTTAATTTACTTCAATAAAATTAGTCGGACTCAATATTTTGTACTTTTACAAAACGAAACCTCATAAATTAATCAGCGCTACTCTGTTCGTATGTTGAATCACCCAGCGAAGCGCTGATGAGGCGCGCGCGCGGTTGAACGACGAAGGCGCCGACGCCGATGCGTTGGCGGCGCTTGATGCGTCGGTGGCGCAAGGCCGCGTGCAACTTGAGGCGATGCAGAGCATGGCCGGTGGCGCGGCGTGTCGGCATCGATGGCTTGTCGAGCACTTTGGCCAACGTTACGAACCGCTTGCGCGTGACAGTGGCGCTGGCAACACAACTGGCAACACAAATGGTTGCGGCGCGTGCGATGTCTGCCTGCAAGAAGTGCGCATGGCAAATGATTCCACCACGGTGGCGCGCAAATTGTTGAGCGCGGTGGTGCGCACTGGCCAGCGCTACGGCGCCGCGTATGTGGCCGATGTTGCTCGCGGAGCGGACACGGAGGAGGTCGCGCGCCGCGGGCATGCGTCGCTTCCCACCTACGGAGCGCTGAAGGATGATGACAAGAAGACGCTAGTGAATTACATCTTTCAAATGGTGGAGCGCGGGTTGCTTGCGCGCACGCTGGATGAACATCCCGTGCTTGTGTTGACAGTGCAAGGTCATCGCGCGTTGCGTGGCGAAGTGGAAGTTCAATTACGCGCGCCGCCAGCAGGGCGCGCGCGCAAGCATGCAACGGCCACGACTGTGCATGGCGCGCATGAGGTTGACGCGTCGCTCTTTGATCGACTGCGCACACTGCGGCGTGAGCTGGCCA
>Ga0209596_1003795_pt1 | contig 11725 bp, 26 predicted proteins | sample M_130807_MF_Meta_FD_187314 | JGI IMG/M metagenome (GOLD analysis project Ga0209596, IMG submission 187314) | Freshwater microbial communities from Lake Montjoie, Canada to study carbon cycling - M_130807_MF_MetaG (SPAdes) (version 2) | ecosystem: Environmental > Aquatic > Freshwater > Lake... | reverse complement strand
GAGCGGGCTCGTGAATATTCTGAGTGGGTCACCACGATGGAAAAAAATTATTCGGATGAAAAGCTTAGTGAAAATTATACCTATTGAATATAGTGGTTATTACTACTACCTCTCCGTAGAGGAAGAGGAAGATAACCGCAAGAATTACCATTATGCAGTAAATCGTGGAACTAAAAAAATGATATTATTAAATTATGATCCATATGATTGCATGACAAGAACAGCATTTAGAGAATTGGTTGAGAAGTTATGATAGCAACAATAAAGTGGATTGCCACTTTTGTTACTTTATGTGGTGCATTAGCAACCGCATTGATGTATGACCCATTGAACATTTGGTTACTGAATACAGGTGCCATTTTGTTTTTAATATGGGGTGTTTGCATTAAAGAAAAAGCCATGGTTGCAGTTAATGGCGGATTACTTGCAATTTATATTTTTGGTATTTACCTAAGGGTCTAAATGAAACAAATTACACGAGCAGTATATGTTGCTGTATTAGAAGATGCGAAGCATAAAATTCTAGAAAACTATCGTCACCAAGGAAAATCGGTCACTTTTAATACCGCTGCGTTTGTGATAGATGAATTGCTTTCTGAAGTGGATCAAGGAAACGAACAAGAATATGTCTTATAAAATTGGTTGGTTTCGGAGATTGATTTACAAATTAAATTGCCAGTTTATACTATTAGAATGGACGATTGTAGCAATTGTATCTTTATATTTACTTTCTAAATAAAAGTATTCTAGGAGAACATCACAATGTCCGATTCAAAACTATATGATGGTTTTTATATATTACCAAATTTAGAAGATGATGGATTAAAATTGCGCTACTTTGATTTTTTGGATGACTTTGACAAGGGCGATAAAGTTGCTGGCAATAGTTTAGGTGATATGTACCATGTTGTTTTGTTTAAGCCAGGCGAAGATAGTGTTCCAGTTCTTGATGACCACTTTGAAGCTATCTTTGGCGATCCTGAAGCCTATGTGCAAAACTTATTAGGGGCAAATTTATTTGGTTGTTTCGTTAAAAAAACGGAAAATAGTTATAAATGGCTTGATGATTACCTCAAAAGAGTGTTAGGCTGTGTTAAAATGGCAAAATATGCAGGTGCGATTGCGAATAATTGATGAAAGGAAGTAAAAATGCCTAATTGGTGTGCTAACAATGCAGAATTTTATAATGAAGATACGGCGAAAGTTGATGAGCTTGAAGCTCGGCTGAAAAATTTGACCGATGAGGATGGTTTATTTTCCTTTTTTGTAAAGATTCCTGCTGAAGAAAAAGAAAATTGGTATAGTTGGAATACTGCTAATTGGGGAACTAAATGGGAAGCGTCTGTATATTCACATGAACGAACCGATGATAACACCATCAGAGTAAATTTTGACACAGCATGGTGCCCTCCAATTGCTATGTATGAATACCTATCACAAAATACCGATTGGTATACTGAAGCAACCTACTATGAATCAGGTATGGCATTCATTGGCAAGGTTTCTGGTGAATGGGACGATTGCTATAACATTGATGGCATAGCTTCACTTGATAATATTCCTGAAGAATTGCTTGAAGAATACAATGTGCGTGAGCAAATGGAAGAATTAGAAGAAGAAATAGAGTTTGAATCTCAGGATAATGACGAAGATGCAGAATCTCCTGAATGGAAAACTCCAGAATGGGACACACCACAAGAAAATGCGTTTGCTGATGAATCAGGTCGTGATTGGTTGAAAACTTTACTACAAGAGCGTGTAGTTGGTGTTACTTTTACGAAAAAAGACGGCACCAAGCGTGTAATGAATTGCACCTTGAGTGAAAATTTGATTCCAAAAGCACCAATTCATGCTACTAATACAAATAATCCAATTGATTTTTCAAAAACGAAAAAAATTAACACGGAAGTGCAACCGGTTTTTGATATTGAAGCACAATCTTGGCGGTCTTTTCGCTGGGACTCAATAAAACAAATTAATTTTGCTCTTGGTGAAGAAAATGTTTAGAAAACTAGCAGAAATGGTGATATCTGCATTTGGAATTGCTGGATTAATTTTAATTTTTCTCTTTTTTCTTGCTATCGGGCCAATTTTAATTATTTGGTCGCTAAATATTTTATTTCCGTCATTAAATATTGATTTTACATGGCAAACATGGGCAGCAATCTTAATTTTATTAACTTTTCTCCGTCCCGAGATATCAATTAAAGGAAACTCTTAATTATGAAAACATTTATCGTTGAAACTATCGGTATGCACCGTCAAGTTCACTTAGTTGAAGCTGCCGATGAAGATACCGCTATGGAAATTGCTCGTGTTGCTGATGATAATTGGCAAGAATATCTTGGCGAAGTAAAAATTGATATTTCTGAGCACACACCCGAAAGAGTGAAGCATTTTGAAGAAAAAGAATATTTTTGGGCAGGAGTTTCATTTCGTGATGAAAATGGAAAATTATCCTATCGCCATCCAAATGGTGCTGTTAGTTAAACAAAGCCCCTTTAGTTAAACGGTATAATGCTAGATTTGTAATCTTGAGTTGGTAGTTCAATTCTATCAAGGGGCACCAAATTAAATTGCCGTTTCTTTTCCAACGGCTAGAACGCAAGAGTTTTCGCCAAAAACTTCAATTATTGACCATGTACCTGTGGTGTGGTTTTTTAACATCACAATGGTACTTTTATTTTTAGTTATAGCATTACCCAAGTAAAATACAACTTCTTCTTGGTGTTTATTTTTGATAGTTTGTAGAAGATTTTCGGTATTGAAACATTCAACTGGTTTATCAAAAACCTCTGAGAACGCAATCACTGGAAACATAATGAAAAAAGCAAGGATTAGCCTTTTCATCTTTAACCTTTGGTTGGTGTGGTAAACAGCTATTTAGTAATAAGATTGCCATGCGGGATTAGCTCATTTGGTAGAGCGGAACCTTGCCAAGGTTCAGGTAGTCGGTTCGAGCCCGATATCCCGCTCCATTTATGATAAATATAAAACTATGATATATTTCTATTATGTTTTACTTGTACCAATATCACTATTCCTGACATTGACTGCTATGGTTATAGCACCAATATTACCACTATTCGCAAAGGATGGTTGGTTGCCTAAGTGGTTATGGTGGTTTCAAACTCCAGACAATTCGCTTGATGGTGATGTTCTTTGGCAAATCACCCATTCAAAGAGCTATAGGAATCAAGTGCTTTGGTTATGGCGTAATCCAGCTTATGCTTTTGCTTGTCGATACATTAACGGCACAAATGCAACATATTCTGGTGATAAAGATATTAAAGACAATGATGGGGCAAAAGAAGGGCATTGTCTAGTAAAGGCCGCTGGTCTTTTCCAATACACTTACATTAAACGGATTGGTAATCGTTGCATTTATATTAATTTAGGATGGAACATTAAATCACTAATTGATTTTAATTTTATAAATGATAAGTGGCACCCAAATGATTTAACTCATTATGAAGCAACCTTTGTATTCGCACCTAGAATCTCTGGTTTCTTTGCATAATATTTTATTAAACCGAAGGAGAAGTTATGAAGAAGTCACTATTTGCATTATTGATGTTAGTATCAAGTTTAGCTTTAGCAGTTGATGTTGGTGTTTATGGTGGTACAGCTCGTGGTACCAATGGTAAGAGTGAAAATTTAGTTGGATTATCCGTAGGTGATAATCTTGGTAAATTGGGACTAAAAGACTTTGGTGTTCAAGCTACTGCTGACCGCAGCACAACCAATGTGACCAATGTAAATCGTTATATTGCTTCTGGCAGCTATGATGTATTTAAGATTGGTTATTTTCAAACTAATGTTCGTGTGGGTGTTGCATACTTAGATCCACAAAGCACCAAAGCAAGTAACGGTGGCGCTGGCATTATTGGATTTGGTGTTTCATTACCATTAGCTGACAATATCAAGGCTGTTGCTGATTATGCTTATCAGAAAGGTAATAACATCACTAAAACCTATAACGGTAATTATATCACCGCTGGTGTGAAGTATTCGTTTTAATTGATTTAGCTTCTCACACAAAAACCGAGGATTAATTCCTCGGTTTTTTGTTTCCAAGCTCTTGATTTCATTGAGAAAAATAAAGCTTGACATTTGCCTCCTTATGTGATATAATGGATTTTTAGTGAGAGATTATTATGAGAATGAATACTACTGGTGTGGACATAATATTTGAATATGACCAATATAGTATCATTAAAGACAATCAATTTTTAACCTCAGTAAAATCCAAAGAATTAGCCGTTGGATTAGCATTAAATAAAGAATACATCAATAATCTGATGTTGCAGGAAAACAACAATTTATACTATTTGAAAGTGGCAGCTTGACATTTGCCGAATTATATGATATAATGGTTGTATTGAAATAGAAAAGGAATTAAATCATGGCTTATATGAATCAACAGAAAAAATCAATTATTGCTTCTAAGTTAAAACCTGTATTGAAAAAATACGGTGTTAAGGGCTCGTTGAAAGTGAATAACCATTCTACCATTGTTTTAACAGTAAAATCTGGTAAGATTGATTTTATTAAAAACTATAATTCAGTTGTCGGTAATCAGCCTGGCGGTTTTCGCAACGGTTCTGCTGCTGAGAAAAGCCTTCAAATTAATCCCTATTGGTTTCAAGAACATTTTTCAGGTAAATCTAAAGAATTTTTAACTGAAGCGATGGCTGCATTAAAAGGTGCTGACTGGTATGATGAGTCGGATGCTCAAGTTGATTATTTCAATACTGCTTATTATGTTGATATTAATATTGGTCAATGGAAATCACCTTATATTTTGGAATAATAAAATGATTAATACTCCCGAACCACCAAAAAAGAATTTGTATAGTATAACCTATACATTAGGTAAAAAAGATATTATGACCTTTGTATCAGGTTTGCATGAGATACAAATGGATATGATTGAAGTTGCAGTTGAAAAATCTGGTTATAAAGATGCCGCTGAGGTGATTAAATATATTATGGAAAAAAAATGATTGTTGATAAGATTGAAAGACCTCTAGTGATTGATTTGACTGGTCCCCAAGGTAATGCTTTTTATCTAATGGGATTTGCTCAGAAAAATGCGAGAAAATTTGGCCTTAATGCTTCAACCTGTATTGAGGAAATGAAAAAAGGTAATTATGAACACCTCGTAAAAACTTTTGATGGTTACTTTGGTGAATATGTGATATTGGAAAGATAATGAACGGCATTTATGTATTGGTAACCAAAGACGGTTATCGTATTACAGCCTCTGACCAATTTGTTTACCTCTTTGGTAATTACAATGATGATAAACTAAATTATAATGTAGAAGTTGATGTTTTGAATAAAATGTTCGGCAATTGTGCTACACTAAAAACGGCAAAAGAAGCGCTTGAGGCTGCAAAGTGTATAAGTAAGACATTAAATGAAACGGAAGATGGTATTATGTTTATTGATTCTTACGGACAATATACCTTTGAGGAACTAATGAATGGTAAGGCAAACAAGACACAAAGCGCTAATTGATGGGATACTAGGCAAGACAGCCGAGCCCAAGTATGATAAATTAGAATCACAAAGCGACATCGCAGCTGCACTAAACTGGTATAATTCTCATAAAGATGCCAAGAGTGCGGTTCGGTATATTTCCGAATACGCTAAAAAGAATAAGATTAAAGGCAGGCTTGATACCAGCAAAAGTTATCAATCCACAGGATTTCTTTGCCGAATTATTAGTAATGGTACTATTGTAAGTGATGAATTAATTACCCAAACCAAAGAAAAGGTTATTGAGCTATTATCTAAGGATGAATTGGATGAGACCGAGGACGATTCAAGTGGTGTAGTGATATCTATACAAGACCGCATGAGAGATAAAGTCTCCGAGATTGCAGGAGACCTTGAAGGTGCGCTTGATGAATATGTGCTTGGTGGGTTCACAAGAATTCCATCACCTTATGGTGTAATGCATGGTCGTGTTAAAGGCAAACACGCTAAGATGCTGATACCTATTTTTGAAAAGCATAAAAATGAATTTCAAGAAGTGCTGAATACTGATGACAAAGATTTGAAAGAGGGATATTCCAATTTTTCAAGGGCAGAGTTAAAGAAATTGGTAGCCTTCTGTAATTTGATTATTGAAGATGCCGAAAAATTAAGTGCTGAATCAAAAGCTACCAAGAAACCAAGAAAGAAAATACGATTATGACATTAGTTATTATTACTCTTATAGCTTTGATTGTTGCTGGAATAGTTTACATTATTGTTAAATTTATCCAAGGTTCAAAGTGACCGAAGATAGAGAGATAGTTGCCATGGCAGTATTAGATGGGCAATTATCTCCTGATTATCTTACCTTAGATGAGATTGCCGAAATAAACAATAAGTTGTTTGACATCATTACCGAAAAACGATTGCCACACTTTAATCGCAAAATGCATTAGAATGGTTGTATCGTAATGGAGAAATAAAATTATATTATTAGACTTTAATCAGGTAGCTATCGCTAACTTGATGGAACAAATTGGTTCTTCAAAAACTCAGGTTGATGAGAGTTTGGTTCGTCACATGATACTGAACACAATTCGCACCTATGTTAAAAGGTTCAAAGAATCCCACGGTCCCGAAGTTATTATTGCTTGCGATAATAAAAAATACTGGCGCCGTGATGTGTTTCCATATTACAAAGCTCACCGCAAGAAGGCAAGAGAATCCTCTGGTCACGATTGGGGCTCAATCTTTGATGTGCTAAATAAAATTCGTGATGAGCTAAAACAACATTCACCATATAAAGTATTGGATGTTGATACTGCTGAGGCTGACGATGTGATTGGTACATTGGCTATGAAATATTCTGCCAGTGAAAAGATTATGATTCTATCTTCCGATAAAGACTTTGCACAATTACAGAAATATCATAATGTTGAGCAATACTCACCAATACTTAAAAAAGCAATTAAAGAACCTTTTCCTACGGTGCAATTAAAACAATTAATCATTCGTGGTGACAAGGGTGATGGTATTCCAAATATTCTATCATCCGATGGTGTATTTGTTGAAGGTGGTCGGCAAAAGCCAATTACTGAAGCTAAAATCATTAACTGGTTGAATCAGGATCCAAAAGAATTCTGTAACGATGAAATGTTACGAAACTTTAAGCGAAATGAAATGCTAATTGACTTAACACAGATTCCAGAAAGTCTTAAAAAAAGTATTATAGATAGCTATGAAAATACAAAGGGTCATACCCGCCAAGAATTTTTGTCCTATATGATTGCTAATCGTTTGACAAATTTAATTGGAATAATTGATGAATTTTAAGGACACAAAATGAGTTCCAATCTGTTATATTCTGAAATATTTGAGCAGTTTGATAAAGCAACTACTAGAGAACAAAGGGTTGCTGTATTGAAAAAGGATGGTGATGAAAGATTTAAGCAATTTCTAATCATGGCATTTAATCCTGAGGTTGTATTTGATGTAGCTGCACCTCCATATCGGCCAGCGATTGAACCTGCTGGACTAAACTTTGCTTATTTGGATACTGAAATACCCAAGATGTATCGGTTCATTAAGAATCATCCTAAAAGAGCAGAAGGTTTAACTGAACTAAAACAAAAACAATTGCTGGTTGTTATTTTAGAAGCTTTACATAAAGACGAAGCTCTGTTATTATGTAAATTGCTAAATAAAAATTTAGAAGTTAAATACCTTACACCAAAATTAATTAAAGAAGCATTTCCTGACATTAATATTCCAGTTTAATTATGAAAATCGTTGTAGTATCTGGAGGATTTGATCCAATACATTCTGGTCACATAACTTATTTCCGAGAAGCGAAAGCTCTTGGTGATAAACTTGTGGTTGGAATTAATTCGGATGATTGGTTAACCCGTAAAAAGGGTAAACCATTTATGCCTTGGTCTGAAAGATTTGCAATTGTTAAATCAATTAGATATGTTGACTATGTTATGGAGTTTAATGATGATGATGATTCAGCTATAATGTTATTGAAGCTGGTCAAACAAACATTTCCTAATGATGAAATTATTTTTGCAAATGGTGGTGACCGTAATGCAACTAACAACCGTGAAATGGATGTAAAAAATGTGTTGTTCAAATATGGTGTCGGTGGATCAAATAAAATGAATTCATCATCTGATATTCTTAAAAGTTGGGAACGATTTGAATTGGCGCCTTGGTATAAATGAAAGTAGCTATCGTAACTCCTACAATAGGTAAACCAGAACTTTTAGATTGCTTAAAATCAGTTGATAAGCAGACTTATAATGATATTACACACTATATTTTTATAGATGGATGCCAGTATGAACCCATTGTAAAGGAAATGATTCAACCATTCTCTAAAACAAGAATGATTGAGCTTGAAGAAAATGTTGGTAAAGGATGGTATGGACACCGTGTTTATGCAGCTTGCTCATTCCTTGTCAACGCTGATGTTGTTGTTTATTTGGATGAAGATAATTGGTTTGAACCTTGTCATATTGATAAGATGATAAATAAGATTGAGGAAGGTAATGATTGGGTATATTCACTTAGGAAGATTTATGATAAAAATGGAAAGTTTCTTTGCGATGATAATTGCGAATCGCTGGGCAAATGGCCTGTTTACTTTAATGATAGGGTTTATCATATTGATACCAGCAGTTTTGCTATTCGGCGGGATATCGCTGTTCGTATCGGTCATGCTTGGTATGGACAATGGGGTGCCGATAGGCAGTTTTTTAATGCGTTAAAAACCAACTTTCCAAAGTTTGATTGTACCAATGTCCATACATCATGCTATAGGCTTGACGGAAACGCAAATTCAGTTAATTATGAATTCTTTGATAAAGGTAATGAAGTTAATAAACAGAAATATAATGGTGAGTTTCCTTGGAAGTCAGTTAAAAAACTGGTCCAAGTGGGACCAGGTATAACGATTGAAATGTGATATAATATACATATAAAGATAAACAAATACAAACAATTCCCATGGCAACCAAAAACGAACATTCCAGCGACCTATCAGCTGAAGATAGGATCGAGCTAAGATTTCTTTCAAACCACACCCATTTTCTAACTGGTGATATTTCAGAAGAAAACATCAAAAAGACAATTCAATGGATTGTCTATGAAAACTTGGATGATAAAAAAGAAAATCAAAATAAAGTATTAACTCTGTATATCAATTCTGCTGGCGGCGAGTTATATCAAGCTTTTGCCTTGATTGATATTATGAATAAAAGTAAATATCCAATTTCAACGATTGGAGTAGGTTCAATTATGTCCTCTGGATTTTTAATCTTTGCTTCAGGAACAAAAGGCTTGCGATACATAACACCAAATACTGGAATTATGTGTCATCAATTTACTGATTCCATAGAAAACAAATACCATGATATTAAAGCAGCCATGAAAGAAACCGAATATATGAATTCTAGGATGCTACAAGTTTTGCGTAATGTTTCTGGTCTGGACATTCGCACAGTCAAATCAAAACTATTAAGTTCAAGTGATGCTTATTTCACGGCTGAAGAATTGATTGACCTTAATATTGCAGACCATATTTTATAGCAGGTTAGTGATATGATTGTCGGCAGCAAAAAACTTGAGAAACCTAAAAAGTCCAAATTTAGAAAGAATCAAGATAAAGAAACCTTAAAAGAGTTTCGGAAAAAACACCATGATAAGGAAACTTATCGCTTGTTAAAAAGAGAGGCAGAAGATGTCGGTTAAAGATATTGATAAGCGGATTGAAATACTAGAAAAACAACTAGCACAAGGCCAAGAAGTGAATGTTGCCTTACAGAATGAAATCAATCGTTTGAAATTGCAGGCATTTGAGGAAGATATCCGAGAGCAGAATAATACTACCCAACTACTCAAGGGATAGTGTTGTTTTTACGCAACAACTAAGCTTGACTTTTCTGCCGTTGTATGTTACAATGGTGGTATGAGTGAAATTTTGCAAGAAGTTACAATCTGGAAATCTGAATTTCCAGTTCCAAACCATGTCTATTTACTAGATAATAATGATAATATAATCGCCTATATTAAACAAGGTGATAATGTTATTAATCAATTAAAATCCAATATTAAACTGAATAAACGATATAGAAAGTTTATCAAAGTTAATCATGCTGGATTATCAAAGTTAATCCCAAAAGATAATGGCCACGATTATAGTAAGAAAATCGGTGTCCGTATATTCAAAGTAAAATCAGGTAATCACGATTATAAAATAGAATTAGATAATACAAATAAATTATCCTGTACCTGTATTGGATATGGTTATCGTGGTAAATGTAAACATATTGAAGCGGTTAAAAATACATTATGATTATCTATATTAATAATACTATGCCGAAGAAATTAAAAGAGCAGAGAAAAAAGATAATGGCTCGTAAAGCAGCTGATTATAATCAATGGTTGAATACTATTAATAATATTAAAACTAATTTTAGTAAAAATAAAAAAGTTAATGCTAATAATACATTATCCAAACGATATATTAGAGAAACTCCAAAATATGATTCTCTGGAAACGATTGGAGGTTGCGCTACGAAGCCAGTTAAGGGAAATGTATATACTGGAGATAAGGTCAAAGGGATAGGCACCTTGCACAAATCCAACGCTGTTCCAATCTTTACGGATGAGGAAGCAATTGACCAAGCAAATATGCGAAGATAATGTGTTGCTAAAAAACAACACATTCCGAAATAGCTTGACTTTTGCCTTGGTTCGTGTATAATGGATTATGTTGAGTTGATAAAGAAAGCAGTTTATGAGATTATTAAGTGAAGGCAATCCAAAAACCTTAAAGGGTGTGAAAAAAGGTTATAATACCTATATTTTACATTTGGCGCCCGCTAAACTATCTGGCTACGAAGTTTGTCCAAAACGAACCATCGGTTGTGCCGAGGCTTGTTTGAATACAGCTGGTCGTGGTGGTATGTTCAAAAAAGGTGAGTTTACCAATAACATTCAAAAAGCTCGTATTCGTAAAGCTAAGATGTTTTTTGAAAATCGTACCGAATTTATGACCGACTTGGTTAAAGATATTGAATTGGGTATTAAACAATCAGAAAAAAAAGGATTAATTCCTGTATTCCGTTTGAACGGTACCAGCGATTTAAGTTTTGAAAAATATGAGGTCGTCCGCAATGGCAGATTATATCGTAATATATTTTACGCTTTTCCTGATAATGTTTTCTATGATTATACTAAGGTTCTTGGGCGGAAAGTCAATAACATTCCTAATTATTCTCTTACCTTTAGCGCTGCTGATGGTAATGATAATGATGTAGCCAAAGCAATTACTCAAGGTTATAATATTGCAACCGTGTTTGGTATTAAAAAGACTTTACCAATGCCTGAATCATACAATGGTTTGCCAGTATTTAATGGCGATGAAAGTGATTTACGGTTTCTGGATCCAAAAGGTGTCGTTGTTGGTTTATATGCTAAAGGCAAAGCCAAAAAAGATATTACTGGCTTCGTGAAGTATCCTACTATTATGTTACAGAAAGCTGCTTAATTATATGTTAGACTATTACCAAAAAGAAAAAATAATGGATGTATTGTTGGAAAATTATAAAAATTCTAAGCCAGCATATCAATCATTATTTAAGGCAGTACCAATTTCAAAGTATAATGAATTGAAACCTTTTATTGATTATACCAAGTATTATATAATCTTTAGAGGTCCCCGTAAACGCTGTGCCTA
>Ga0209596_1003794_pt1 | contig 11726 bp, 29 predicted proteins | sample M_130807_MF_Meta_FD_187314 | JGI IMG/M metagenome (GOLD analysis project Ga0209596, IMG submission 187314) | Freshwater microbial communities from Lake Montjoie, Canada to study carbon cycling - M_130807_MF_MetaG (SPAdes) (version 2) | ecosystem: Environmental > Aquatic > Freshwater > Lake... | reverse complement strand
CGGTCGGCCTTGAGGGCGCAACGCTTTGGGACTGCGCACAGCTCGTGATCGCCAAGTCGGAGGCGTGGGCCGATCTGTCGAACGTGATCGAGCGGACTCGCCTGGTCGGTAAAAAATCAATCAGTGATGCGTCGGACGCAGCTTCCGCAAGGGCTGCTTACGAGGCCATCAGATGGACGGTGTAGCTCCCCGCAACTGGCGTCAGAAGAAAGCGGGAACCCATACCCGAGAGATCAAGACGGAAACCCTTCCCGAGGATGTGCAGACATTGCTTGTGGAAATGGCCGAAACGATTTCCAGCCTGAACCGGCGCGTTGCGGAGGTGCAGGCTACCGTTGACTCAATCGGAAGTTTGCGGGGGAAAGACATATACCCCAACATGGACGCCGTGATTGAGCAACAGAACGCGGCAATCGAGTCCATTCGGCTGGAGCTTGAACGGAGAAAGGCAGCTTGATGGCCGACTACAACGGGCTCACACCAGACCAGCGCCGCAGGATCGCAGGCGGACTCATGGCGGCGCAGTACAACCACGCCACGCCAGAGATTTCCTAGACTGGGACAAGCCGCTCAGCCAGCAGAGTGAGAAGGTAAGGGGGGCTCTTGCGCAGTACGGCATTGACCGGCCGGATTGGACAGGTGGCCAAATTTACAAAAGTAGCAAGCTGGTTCCAGAAGATTTTGCAGACAAAAAGCAAGCGGCGCAACGATTAAAAGAGGCAGGAATTGCAGGCGTTCGCTACCTTGATCAAGGCTCGCGTGCTAGCGGGGAAGGTTCAAGAAACCTTGCCATTTTTGACGACAAGCTGATCGAGATCCTTCGCAAGTACGGCTTGCTCGGCATGGCTGGCGGTGCTGCTGCGGCTGAGTACGGATCGCAGAATTCCATGATTCCCCCTCGTCCCGCGTCCCCACAATATAGACCCGGTGATGCATGACCCTCGCCCCTCGTTCACTCAAATGCCTCGAAGGCGTACACGTTGACATTGCCGCGGTGGTTCGGCGTGCTGACGAACTCGGCGCGCGGTTTCACATCACGTGCGGGCTCCGGACGGAAGAACAACAGCGCGCTCTCGTGAAAGCCGGTAAGTCCCGCACGATGAAGTCTCGCCACCTCACCGGCCACGCCGTCGATTTCGTGGTTGCCGAGCCCGGTGGCGGCGTTTCCTACGATCACGACGACATGGCGGCCTGTGCTGCCATCTTCAAGCAGGCGGCCAAGGAACTAGGCATAGCGATCGAGTGGGGCGGGGACTGGAAGAGCTTCGTTGATACGCCGCACGTCGAGCTGGATCGTCGCGTCTACAAGGCAGACGGCACGAAAACTCCCGCGTCAATTTCCGTGTCTAATGGGGCTTCACCAGCGGCACCCCTAGCACCAGCGGCACCCCTCCCGCAGTCTGGCACGATCTGGGGCACCGTCGCCGGCGCATCCGCTGGCGTGCTGGCCTACGTTGATCAGACCGTAGCGGCTCTACTTGAGTGGGCGGCGAAGCTAACGGAGCTATCCCCGGTGCAAACCGCATTGGCCGGCATGGGCGGAAACGTCAAGAGCATGACGCTAGGGCTCGGTATCGGAGCTGCGGTCTATGTCGTCAGTCGTCGGGTAAAAGCGGCGCAAGAGGGAAAGCCCGGATGACACAACTCATAGGATTATTTGCAGGCCACGGCTTAAAATTCGCGGCGGTTTTTGGTATGCTCGCGATGATCGGAACGTGGGACTGGCGGCGCATCAAAGCCGCAGAGAATAGAGGTGCCGAAAGCGTGCGCGTAGACTCCGAAAGGAAATCCAATGCCAACGCGCGCAAGGCTGAAAACGCTCGCCGTGATGCTGATAAGCTCCCTGCTGGCCGCCTGCGGGACACCTATTGTCGGGATTGCTGACAGTGCGTGCTCAAGTTTCAAACCGATTGCCATGAGCAAGGCCGACACAGAGCCGACCAAGCGTCAGATTGTCGGACACAACAAAGCATTTGATTCCATCTGCCCGGCACAGGGAGCGCCCGCAAAGGTTGCGTCCAATGGATGAGCTGGGAACACGACTCGCCGTCATCGCCTCATGCATCTTGGCAGCACGCTCTGCAAACGGAGGGGAGGTTGACCAAGCTCGAGGTGCAGACCGACACACACGGCGAGAAGATCGAGAAACACACCAAGAGACACGACGATCAGGACATATGGAACAAGGCTTTCACGATAGCGCTAGCGGGGCTGAGCGCCGGCCTAGCTCACGCCAAGGCGAGCGACGTGCTGGATCTGGCCCTGTCGCTGCTCCAGCGTTTGAAAACATGACGTGGAAGCAAGTCCGGACTGTGGCCGCGGTGCTGATGCTTACGGTCGTGGCTCACTACGCATTTAAGTTGACGCTATGGCTGATACAGTAGCGGCCTTTTCTCTAGGCGTTTGGTTCATGATCGGAAGTGGGCACCAGTGCGTCGGTTCAGGTTCGCTGTCGTAGTTGTCCTGCCAGTAGTCAGCATAATCCTCGCCGCAGGTCTTAAACCACATCTCTCGCCACCCACGCGAGTCCATGGCGAGTATCAGAGTCCCGTCTTTCGGGGCGCTATCAATCGGCTGGGCGTACATATCCGGCCTTTTCTCTCAGGATTTGTCAGCTAACGCCACATAGATTTCCCACGCATGATCCAGATCGGTGCCGTACATGGCTCCGGCCTTGTCAAACTCCGTGCGGTAGACCTCGGAGCCGTAGTCATCGTAGATGTCTCGGGCCAGCGCTACGGCCCGCTTGTGCATATCACGATGGGCGCGCTCGCGGTCATATGCATCCTGCTCTCGGCGGCTGGCGTTCTCATATCCAGATGCAATGCTCATGATCCGGCCTTTCGTCGTCTGGTTCAGTCTTCGTCGTCAGCCAGTGCCGCGTCTTCCATACGCGCCAGCTCTGCGAACTCAGCTTTCAACGTGTCCCTGCCGGCCTGCGTGGCTTCCTGCTCTAAGCAGAAACGCGCGTGGACAAGGCCGGATTCGGCTGCGATTTGGTGAACCCAATTGCTCCCCTCTACCCGCATGCCTGCGGGGTCTGAATCCGGCCTGGCCAACTGGTTCACCGCGACCACCTGAGACCACCTAAACCGCTCTAATCCTCACAAACCGCCACCAGCAGGCACCAAATTCACCAGGACTCACACCAAGCCTATTCGTTTACACCGAAGATGTCGGGGGTTCGATCCCCTCACCTCCCACCATTGATTTAGTTGGTAAAAACGGCGCTCTGTGTGCAACACACACAATTCAAACTGGTACAGCGCAACCAGCTACTCGAGTTTTCCGTGTTTGTTCACGGCGGCGTCGATGGTGTCGGCAAGACGCCGCAGGTTGTCACGAAGCCGACGCGCATAAGCGAAGTCTTCGGCGTCACCGTCTTCAAGTGAGTCACACACCCCCTCGATGGCAAAGCCGATTCTGACTTCCCACTTCGGCGACTCGCAATCGTCGCCTATCGGAAGCTCGATCAAAATGTTCCCGTCGCTATTGAAATCCGCAAACGCCGTTTCGTTGGTGCATGAAGACAGGGCTTCGCCGGCCCCCTTGAGAGCCGCTTTCAATAGCTCTTCCTTCATACCTTCGAAGACGCCTTCTAACTTTTTAAGCTGGGAATCCACGGCAGCCTCTAAGGCTGCTTCCGTAGATGGCAAATACCAATCTTCAATGGTCAGAGAGCCACCCCCCTTCGGTGTGGCTGGTGCTTTCTTCATTTCTGTTTCCTCATCCTCATGTCGATCACGTCCGCCGCTGGCTTGGTGACGACGGCCTTGGGTTTCGAGTACATGCCCCGCGTGACGGCCTCGGTTGAATGTCCGGCAAAGCGGGAAATGACCTGCATGGGCACACCGTCTTCTTCCATCCACGAGATCGCCGTGTGGCGCAGCGTGTGGGGCGTTACGCCGGCGAGGCCAGAACGGGCCACGGCTTTGTCAAATGCCAGCCCTGGGCGCGCTATTGGCTTCCTCCCCCACTCGATTACGTAGTCGGTGAGCGCCGATTCCTTAGCCACCGTCAGGGCGGCGCGGACCCAATCGCTCATGTGGACCTTGGCCCGCCCCTTCTGCTGCACCTTCTGGAGCGGATTGCCGGGAACGCCGACCATCAGATCAATGGTGGAGCTCGCAAAATCACATCTATCCCAGGTCAGTTGGCAAATCGCCTGTTCCCGCCCGCCCGTGGACAGTGCCAGAATCACGAACAGCCGGATATGAGGGGTCACGCAGGCGTCGAGCAGGGCAAGGGCTTCGTCGGTGCTCAGCACCCGCTTGGCGAGCTTCGGCTTGCTCGGCACCCATACCGTGAATTTCGCATCCGTCTTGTGGTGCTTCGCCGCCCAATTGAGACAGGAGCGCAGCCGGGTCAGCTCGCTCCACACGGTATTCTGCGACTTGCCGGCGGCGATCCGCTCCTCGGCGTAGCGGCGGCACAGTTCGGCATCAACGACGCCAGGCGATACTTTACCGAATCGCGGCTCGAGTGCTTGCCAGTTGAACCCGAACGCGGCCATCTGTTTGCCGTCGCGCTCCCGGTCCTGAAAATAGGACCGCCACAGGTCGCCTACGGTTTCCCTCCCCGTTCGGCTCAGGCTTTCACGTCGTCGAGCGAACGCATCAAGCGCAGATCGCGCCGGGATTTCTTCGTCAACTCCGAGCCGGTAGCGGTGGCGGCGGCCACCCTCGTACCATACCGCGCAGCCTTCGCCCTGGAAGTAGCGGAGCCGGTAGTTTCCTGCCCGATAGTCTCGCCATTTCCGCTTTCCCATGCTTCGACATCCCTCGCCCGAATCCGATACATCTTCGACCCCAGGCGAAAGGCGGGCAAGTCCCCGCCGTGGATGAGGTCCATGATATGCCGGCGGGAGCAGTCCCAGCGCTCGGCAAGGCTGGCTACAGAGTAAGGGCGGTCGCTCATTTCTTCACCTCTGGCGCTGGGGGAAGGGGGAGCCAGTGGGTGGGCTGAGTCGCTCCACCGTTAACCGTCGGCGAGTACCAATGCGGCTCAACTCCTGGGCCTGGATCGTCCCAGAATCCGTTGGTCGCATAACCATCTTGAGTGATGAACGGCCAAAATAGTAGAACCTCGGCCTCATTCTTCGGTGCCGTCTCTATCGGTCTCCACTCTGTCAGGGAGCGCAGGCGGGTGATCTCGGAGGCAAGTTCGTCGATCAGAACATCCGCGCCACTCTCTGCGGCATTTGCGGCAAGATATTTTCTTGCGCGTTCCACGATGTCGCTCATTGATCCCTCCGCTTGCCTAGTCCGAGATCAATTTGCCGAGACGTGTTCGCGCGCTCTTTGGCAATCTCGACGTTGGCTTTCGTGCACTTGTCAGCAACGAAACCAACCGTGATGCAGCCCATCAGAGCCAATGCCAGAATGAACCATCGTTCGCTCATTTTCCCTCTCCCTTACGGTGACGGGAGAGGACGGAACTAGCCAAGGCAACCGCATTTGCGCGGTCAGCCTCAAAATCCTTTTGGTCAACGATTGTTATGCTCTGATAAAACACGACGTTTTCAAGCAAGTTTGAGAGCGTCTGCACCAGCTCGTCATATCCGCACTCTCGGAGGGCGGCGTCTGCGCAACTCATCCACGGTTGCGGAGTTTCATTTAACTCCCACTTTGAGCCATATCTCCCGTTCACATCCAGGTAGATCGCCTTAGCCACCCTCTCTCGTATGTCGGTCATCGTCCCCACCCATTTGATTTCTTAAACCGCTTCGGCACAAAAGCCTTAGCCGCCATTCGTTTGCCTTTAGCCGCTTGCCCATGATCCTCTGCCGTCTTCGGTTTGTGACACCAGGGGCAGAGAAGCTGCAGGTTGTCGTCTTCGTCGGTGCCGCCGTTCTCAAGGGCAATCCTGTGGTCGATGTCCCAATCGTCTCCAGACTTGAGCTTGCGCCCGCAACAGGCACACTTTCCGCCGGCCGCTTCAAAGATCCGCAGAGCCCGCAGTGGCGTCATGCTGCGGCGCGTGGCGTGGGTGAATGATGAGATACTCATGTCGCCTGCCTCCCCATCTGTCGCTCGCGGCGTGCATTCGCGTCATTCGATTGCCATTCCGAAAACTGCATGCGGATGAACTCCATTTGCACTTTCCGCAGGTTCGCATCGGCTCGAGCTTGCACCATCAGGTTCAAGTGTTCTGCCCACTCGTCTGATGCTTTGCTCAGCATCTCGGCCTTGCTGACAGCTACGTCACCCTTAGCCATCATCAGCTTGGAAAGAACCGCCGACTTGCATTCCTCAAGAATATTCGCCGCCTTGTCGGCCTCCACCCACTGGCGAGCCACGATGCGGAATTGCTCACTGATCGGCCGTTCGCGTTCCGGCATTTCCGTGACGCCCGCTCTCGCTCTCTCGCTGATGCTCATGGCTGCAAGCTCCGAATGAACTTCTCAACGTCTCCAACCTGCGTTTTGTTGGCAAAGCGCCATTTATTCCGCGTCGGCCAGTAGTCGAGAATTTCGCCGTTGATCTTCCGTTGCCAGTGCGTCGGGGTAAACTTCGTCCAATCCGTCACCTTCTTGCGTTTCGTGAGCCTTCCCCATGGCTCGCTAGCTCCGAGGAGCTTTGCAAGTCCGTCTTGCCAGCACACCAGAACATAGTGGTCCCCGAGGTCAAGGACAGGCCCCGCCATCAGCGTTGGAGCATGTCCGCATCTTGGGCACGGTTTCATATGAATTACGCTCATGGCCTATCCCCAAAACCAAATCTCTCACTTCGTCCCATAAATGCCGAGGCACTTTCAAAACAACGCAACAGTCTTCCCATCCCAAGCCTCTGCCTGCTTCGTATCTAACGCAGTGGTGCAGGGCTATTGGGATGGGCATGGGCTACTCCAACGACCCTTCGAGTTCCGCGATCATGTCCGCAAAATACTCAGCCGTGATCGGCGGAACCCGTTTCATCATCGGCGCGTTTTCGGCGCGGATGCGCTTGAGGTCTTTCTTGTTTTGGCAACCCCTGAGCGCGTCGCGGTAGGCGTCGCCCCACGTCCTGATTGCAGCTTCGCTGAGGGCTTCCGCGTCGGTTTGGCCTTTGGCGTTGCCTTCTGGCTTGTGTTCGACTTCTTGAGTGCTGTCATCTTCCACCGTGGTCATGTTGAGAGTCTTCGTTAGGATCTGCTTGTTGGCGTTCGTGAACGCCTTCGCATACCCATTGTCAGCGTTGTCGGTGCCAGACCCGAAGGCCCCGCGCTGTATTGTGTCAGCGGGATCGTCGACGTTCTCGAAAATCCCATTGACCCAAATCGTTGTCTTATTGCCGTTGATCTGCGCGCTCGTGCGGTCTACTTCCGGCATGTAGAGAATGCCGAACTTGATCAGCGCAGACTTGGCGCGGGAGACGACCTGAGCCGCCGTGATGCCCTTGTATTTGAACGTGCCGCCGTCCTTCGTTTTCATCACCACGTCAGAGTCGAGATCAAGCGTGGCAACCGCCGCTTGCGCCATCAGGAGGCGTCGACGGAGCGACCAACTTGCATCCCATGCAACGCGAGGCGCGCTGTCAGCCACTTGTGCTCGTCCAGCGTCACCGGGTGCAGCGACATGAAGCGGTATTGGATCTTGTCTTGATCCGTCCATGTCCTGCCCGCTATCTCTAGCCGAAACTGTTCCGGCTCCAGCAACTCTCCCGTTTCCCAATTCACCACTTGGTGCAGCCACACTCGTGCTGGTAGCCATGTCTTCGACCTCGGTTCTAGGCGCTGCTTGAACCATCCGCAGCGCGGCCATTCATCGTGCTGACGCGTGTTCGTCGCGACCATGTGTTTCCAGTCTGCAAGCTGTTCTGAGAGCGGCGTTGGCCGTCTCATTCCACGCCCTCCGAAAACCCGTGTTTTCTGCTGACTATCATCGTGGACTGTTCCGCGATGCTCTCAACCCAATCTGTCTGTTTTGGGCTCGTGCCGTCTTTCAATTTCCACATATGAAACGCTAGGCAACGCAGCCGCGCCTCGTCGCTGTCGAGTGTCGATAGCCACTCACCAATTCCGCCGATGGCCTCAACTTCCGGATCTTTCCGATAGACCTTATCGGCCTCAAATTCTGGCCTTGTTGGGCAACGCATAAACTGCGGCAGTTTCAAAATGGCCATCACATCTGCTCCCATTTCTCGACGATGTAGACCGCGACCAAACAGCCAATTAAATAGGCCCCGAACATCAGAGCTAGGATCATGTCGCCCTCTTCCATGGTTCGCCCATCATCCTGGACAGCCCGCCATCAACACACCGCCTACCTTGAGGCCCTTGGCGTCAGCCGTGCACCGTGGCGCTATCGCCATAAGGCCCACCATCAGAATGCTCAATGCTGCCGCCACGAGACACCGCGATAATGTGGACCAGATCATTGTGTTTTGCCTTCACTGATCGGAGTTCATGCCGCAGGTCGGATAGGCGTTTTCTGATCGCTCGGTTTAACGCTTTCTCAGCAGCCAAATCGCCGCGCATTTCTTCGTATGATCTGAGTTTTTTCTTGTATGTTTTCGCCATAATACCCACGCTCCCGCTACTGAATGAAAAGGTGATTGGACCGGGCCAGAGTACCCCGCAGACTCACACGCGACCCCGCACGCGCTGCCCGGTCCAATGTCTGCGCTTCATTGGGGCGAAGCGCAGAAGCTCGTTAAATGTTGAACGGATGGTATTCAGGGCCGGTGTACTCAGGCCGCTCGACGGGCGGAAACCGAACGTCACTCGGTATCTCGCACAGATCCATGATGTGAATGCGGTTATGGGCTAGGGCTTCTTGCGCAATGCGAAACACGGTTCCCGAGTGCAGCCAGACGGGAGCATCTTTTGGATTGCCATGCTCGCGAAAGCCGACCTTGAACAGGTCGCCGCGTTCATCCAACGACAGGATGCACTCGACATCGGGGCAGTAAGAAACAATCCTGCCGCCGACAGTGACGGGAAGCTCTAAGGACCAATCACAAACGTAGGTCATGCTGAGACCTCCGTAACCGCTGAAATACCGGCTAGACGCGCCATGTCAGCAAGGGCCGTATCATTATCGCAGTAAAAGTCCGGTATCCGCTCCATGGCCGGATCACTTGCCTGATAGATCAGAGCGGCGGCAGCAGACGTACCGATGCAAAATTCCATTGCCCGACCTGCGTCACCAGCCAATGTTACAACCCACCCGGCCCGGCAATGGGTCGTTCCGCAGTGCCAAGTTGACATATCGAGCGCGCCATCAACGGAAGCTGCGGCGTAAATAGCTTTGTGAATTTCTGGAATAATCGGAACGCCACGGAGGTCCGCGTCACTGAGGTTCGCGCCACTGAGGTTCGCGCCACGGAGGATCGCGTAACTGAGGATCGCGTAACTGAGGTCCGCGTCACTGAGGTTCGCGTCACTGAGGTTCGCGCCACCGAGGTTCGCGCCACGGAGGTCCGCGTCACTGAGGTTCGCGCCACTGAGGTTCGCGTCACTGAGGTGCGCGCCACGGAGGTTCGCGCCACGGAGGTTCGCGCCACGGAGGTTCGCGTCACTGAGGTTCGCGTCACTGAGGTGCGCGTCACTGAGGTGCGCGCCACGGAGGTCCGCGTCACGGAGGTCCGCGTTATTTTTGTAAGCCCACCGCACTGCAAGCCATAGTTTGATTTTGGCTGACGCGTCTTCGCTGCATTCAATTTCAGCGGAAAACTGAACCGCCCCTGTCCGTCTATTGAGAACGTCAAACTTCATGGTCCATCCCCTCTCCGTTGTTTCATCATCACCGCCGCGCCTACTTGGCTACAGCGTCGAGTTTCTTGAGCAGCTTGGTCAGCGCCAAGATGTCTTGCTTGACTTCCAGCGGCATCGTTTTTGAAGCCATCGAAAGCGCCAGCTTCGTCATGTCGTTCAGCACCAGCACGGCGCGCTTGGCTTGGATCAGTTCGGCGCTGGTGACTTCGATTGACATGACTGTCTCCCATTTGAAGCATCACCGCCGCGCCTAGAGCTTTATCCGGGGGCTAGATCCGTCCGCTTTCGGCCGCCGTGGCGTCGGCATCTGCGGCGGTGATGAGATGAATATGCACCGGATTGGTTCACGTTTCAATACGAACCAGATTGGTTTCCACAGATGCGACGGTCTGTCGCAGTGTCGTGGTTAATATTAGTGCAGTTGTGAATTGCCCTGAGTAAAAGCCCTGCGACAAGTTGGACCAGTTTTGGTCCAGGGGGGCGGCCATGGTTCGTATATTCAAACTGATCATTGCGCTGCATGCACAGTGGTGGTTCTACCCGGCGGCGCTGGTGATGGCCTGCACAGGCGTCGGCATTGTCACCGAGAGAATCGGCTTGGTTAAATCGTTCTACGCGAGCCCGTTTGTGCTCGTGGTCGCCATGGCGAGTTTGCGCTCTGGCCGGCGTGGCGGGCTGCTCGCGGCCTTGATGTCAACGCTCATTTTCAATTTCGTCTTCGTGCACCCGTCGTGGGAGTTAACCATACCGACAAACGAAGAACTGCTCGCCTATATCAGCATGTTTTTGGCGGCGTACTACATCGGCGGATTCCAGGTGCCGCAGACGACAGACACGCTGGCACGCTTTGCTGGATCGCTGCCATTCGTGCGCAACAGAAAGCGCGACGAGAAGGACGAAGCGCCTCGATACTTTTGGGATGTGACGGCTTCTGGCCGGTGGATCGCTGACTGCGAAGTCGGCCATGAGTACGCCCGGATCTACATCGAACGGCGCAAGCGGTTTGGTGCGCCACTACTCGGATGGATCGTGCGCGACATGATCGCTGCGGGGCAGTATTCTGGCGTTGAAGCTGGATTTATGGGCGAAATTGCGCGTCAATTGCCCAGCCTGCAAACGATGCCGCTCGCCCTAGTCTCGGACGAGCACGCCGACGACAGATAGGTGCACTGACCTGTCGTCGAGCCGAATGGCGATGTTCGCGCCAAGCCGGTTGGTTATGATCAGGCCGGGCCGCATGTACTGGCGCAAGACCAGCATCGGCGGCGCACTGATCTTGACGAGCACGATATCCCCCGTCTGCACAGCCGCAATGACAGAAGGGTTCTCGTCGACCGCAACCAGGTCTCCGGGCTGTATGCCCGCCTCGGTTACGGCACCGCCAGTTACCCGATAGAGCTTCAGTCCCTTCCGAGCAATCGCGGTTGCTAAACTGCCGATATGCATGTCGGCAGGCTCAACTTCGTTCTCGGCCCCAGCAATCAACGCTGTCGCGATGAGATCCGCCGGGGAGCACTCCAGTGCTTCTGCTAGCCGCTGCATCCAATCCACCGTGAGCCGACGTGTTCCGGTCTCGAGGCGACGGATTTGCGTGCCGGACGTGCCGGCGCGTTCTGCCACCTCATCGACGGACAAACCTGCTGCTTCTCGGATTTCGCGTATGCGGTTCATGGGCACCCCTGCGAGGCAGCGTTACCCATTTACTGCGTACTGCGCACTTTTCTTGATTGGTTCGCGGCAGGCTGTCCACAGCACCAAAGCGGTGCATACTTGAATATCGCACCATTCCGGTGTACGGTGCAACCATGAAGCTGCACACATACCTAGAAACTGTGGAAAAGGACCCGGACTGGTTCGCCGATCAAATCGGCGTCGATCCGGTGTCTGTCCGTCGCTATTTGGCTGGCTCGCGCCGGCCGAAGTGGGACGTGCTCGCGCGCATCAAGGAAGCGACGGGCGGCGTCGTCACAGCAGATGATTTCGTGGTCGTTGAACGGCGTTCCCTACGGGGAAACGTCAACGCCGCCGCG
>Ga0209596_1003792_pt1 | contig 11728 bp, 20 predicted proteins | sample M_130807_MF_Meta_FD_187314 | JGI IMG/M metagenome (GOLD analysis project Ga0209596, IMG submission 187314) | Freshwater microbial communities from Lake Montjoie, Canada to study carbon cycling - M_130807_MF_MetaG (SPAdes) (version 2) | ecosystem: Environmental > Aquatic > Freshwater > Lake... | reverse complement strand
GTGAACTAATTTAATTCTTGGTTTTTTATTCTTCCATTCAAACTTGCCTGTATTTTTATACAAGTGTAAGTTGTCTTTGTTTATTGTAAACTCTTCTGTCTTATAGCACACCTCTCCATCATAAAATTCCATTCTCACATCTATAGGGCTTCCTTTGAATTCAAACTGATAAACAAATTCATGTTTGTTAGCTGGTGTAATTCTTTTCCACATATAGTCTGCAATAGATATATGGATGTTTCTATAGTCTCTGTTGTATGTAAAGAAATAGAACACATAAGTGTTTGGTTTTCTAACAACAGGGATGATAGAATAGTATTCACTATTTGATGCAACACCTAACCCACTGTGTATCAGTAGAGTAGATTCATCATTAGTAACTAATTGTATATCATTTGGATTAAAACTAAATATCACCTTAGATAGATAGTCTTCTAGATAGTTCTCACATCCTCTTCTCTTACATACAGTGTTCCACTGTTCTGGTGTACGTATATCATCCACCTCTTTTAAGAAGAAGTCTGTATCAAACAAGATACCATTGGTCTGAATTCCTTGTCCCTGTGGTGTAGGTAGTGTAGCAGCACATAACTTTTTATCTGTCTTAAATGCTTCATTCACAGCAGGAACATCCTTCTCATTTAATATAACATCATATGTAGTGTAGAAGAATCTCTTGAACCCAAGCTCTTTAGCAGCTTTGGCACCATTGAACATGTTAGTTAATACAGTGAGAGATTGATTACTGTCCTTCAAACCATTGATATTAATCTCAGCAAAATAATCATCTCTATCATTATAGAATCTAGTGTAATAGCTATGGTGTGTTAAAGGATTGTGTGCATCATATATGTAATAGTCCACCATCTTCTGGATCTCCTGGTCTACAGGATAGTGACTAACAAGTATAATCTTTCTACCTAATGGCTTAAGACTGTTGATTGTATCCTTGGTCCATTGCACTCTATCCTTAATGTTTGGATAAGTTCCTAGGATGATACACTCTTCTTGCATTACATCTAGGTTTAAATTTATTACTAAATTGGTACTATCAGTACTAATATCGCCTTTTAAATAAACTAACATCTGTTCATTATCATATTTGTTACAATATACATCTAGGTTATACATCATTTTAAGCAGGTTGTATTCCATAGCTTCTTTAATAGCTATTGGGTTTAATTCCTTGTTACCCCTATCACCTTTTGAAGGAAACAAAAACACATCACAGGCTTGTATAAACTCACTAACATCATCTCTTTCTCCCCATATAACACAATTTTCTGGTTTGTTTTGCATTAAAGGTTTCCAATAAGATTCAAAATTACCTGCTTGATTACCTAAAAAATGAAATTTAATTTTATAGTTTTTCAAACGCTCAGCCATTTCAAAAGCATATGCTTGATTCTTTCTAGGAGTGAATAGTCCTACAATAACAACATGTTTGTAACTACAATCTAGTTGCAGCTTTTTCTGCATTTCTATTTGGTTACGTTCTTTCTTATCTATAGGATATTCTATCACCTCTACAGGAACATCTAAGTGTGTGTATTTGAATGAGTTATAAGCACTAACGAATATAAAAAGATCAGGAAGCCACAGTTTATTATTAGGACTAAAAGAACTATCATGTGTAGTTTCTACAATTTTCCAAGTTCTATCTGAGCTGTATAGATAATTAGCACACTCACTGTTCATAAACATCTCAGGGAATTCCTCCATGGATATTATATCAGGATTGAACTGTCCTATTATATCGGACAGTTGCTCAAGCTTGTTCTCTCCTAGAGAATGAAAGTTTTGTTCTCCTACAAGTCTGATGATTCTGTTTCTCTGTACAGCAAACTGCCATGCTATAAAAGCATGTTCTACCACCTTGATATCAAAATCATTTTGTAAAAGCTCTATCTTATTAACTGTCACCTGTGGAGCCCCTCCTGTTGATAGATGAGGAGTGATGATTAATAGTTTCTTCATATTATCATTATAGATTTAAAATAATTAACAACATTTTGTACATCAGGATGACATTTAAATGTTTCATATTTTTCTAAACATCCTATTAGTGGCTGTACATAATCTATTGTTGGCCAATAGTCAATAGCATATTTCATATTAGAACTACAATGAATTGAGCATTCTCCTTTAACATATAAATGCTTTGTTCCTTGTTTTCCTTTCCTGTAGGGAGTTCTAAACTCTGGGTTGATAGGAGAGCCTAATTCAATAATCCATGTATTAGTTGTGCCTGCTAAGTGTAATATACCAGAGTCCATAGTGATCACAGCTGCAGCATTATTAATCAAATGCCATGTTTCTGATATAGATGTCTTATTCATTAGATTAATAATGTTATTGTCCATATCATGTACAGGCTTATTCACATTAAAGAAACCTGTCTCAGAAGAATCTTTACCAACTGCCACCACTTTATATCCCATTTCTATTAACTTATCAGCTAGTTTGATCCAGTTTTCTTGTGACCATGTTCTATTAGGCCAGCTGTTAACAGGATGTATCACCACATATTCACCTTCTATATGATGAATTGGTTCTTCCATAGGTTTGTAATAACATTCCATTTCATCTTTAGTAAGCATAAATCCTAGGTGTATAGCATGGAACTGTCTGATATCCATCATGTTATGCTTATGCTCCACACCACGTTCATCTTTTTTGCCCACTAAATAGAATGAATTATGCACAATGTAATTAGCTTTGAAATAATCCATGTCTATTGAGCTAGCTTTATAACTCTTCTCTACATAAGGATTTGTTTTAAATAGCTCAGGCATCTGAGAGATGATAGTGATTTTTCTCTGATATGCATCATGTAGTTTCTTTATAGTGGGGGTAGCACATATAAGGTCCCCTAATCCATTACACTCTTCTAAGTTTAAGCAAACTGGTTTCATATTTTGTGCATTAAAAAGTCTGATGTTTTTTCATTCCAGTCAATGATTTCATATCCTAAAGCAAGTAAATATAACACTGCTTGATTGTTTGATGTAATATCTTCTAACCAAATTAATGGGCGGTCTCTTTCAATTAGCTTAGTCATACCCTCAAAAGCAGATAGTTCAAAGCCTTCTATATCTATCTTGATGAATGATACATGGGGTATGTCTAGATTGTCTAAAGCAAGTACAATGTTGTAGTTATTTCCTTCAGGTACCACCTTCACTACACCACTGTTAGAATGATGTCCATCGTTATATGTTATAACAGATGTCCTACTTCCTACACCTATGTTAAATGCTTTTATATCAGGATATTGTTTAATGTTTTGTGCAAGCAGTCTATAGTTATCATAGTGTAATTCAAATGCCCATATCTGTAATTTAGGAAAATAGTGTTTAAACTGTACACAATGTCCTCCTATATTAGCACCTATATCTAACATTAGTCCTTCTGTAGGGAAATACCATTCCCATTTATTAAATATTTCAAATTCCCAGAAATCATTGTATTTAACTATATCATCTGAGATACATTCAGGACTATCAAATATAACCATAGGTGTATTGTGAATACTTATTATTCTAGTTTCTCGTTTCATTTTTTGGTTATTTCAAACAAAGTTAGTATTTTTGTTGAAAATAACAAAACGTTTTGCTATGAAAATTGAAGTTTCTGTAGGAGAAGTTGTAGACAAATGGACTATACTTTCCATCAAAGCCCTGAACATTACAGACAAAGACAAACTAGTTAATGTTTTTAAAGAAAGAAATTATCTGAATGATGCTGTACATCCTGAGATCTTACATGATCCTTTGACAGATGAGCTACTTAAGATAAATAAGTCTCTTTGGGATGTGGAAGACAGACTCAGAAACTGTGAAAGAGATAAGCTATTTGATGAACATTTTGTCCAATTGGCTAGAAGTGTATATATATTAAATGATAAACGGTCACATATTAAAAAAGATATTAATATTAAGTATGGAAGTGATTTTGTAGAGGAGAAGTCCTATAGGCCCTACTAAAAAAAGATTTGGTAGTTTCAAATTATTTACCTAGTTTTGTGTAGAATTACACGTTTTACCTAAATCGGTCTCTCTGACCATATTGTGCACTCATTTCATGGGTGTATTTTTATTTACACTAACATACGTTTTAAAACTATGAACGAATCCCTTAACCTACGAGCTGTTAAAGTATGGATATTTCCAAGTCTTGTATCTCTAGTTGCTTTATTAATATGGAGTGATGTCACTGAGATCAAAGCTGATCTTAAAATTCTTATGGCTCAGTCTAATATAGACAAGACACGTATAGATAACCTGGAAAGACAGGTTTATAAAACAGCTGCTTCCTTTCCTACTAATATTCCTGTAAAACCAATGGTGTTTAGGAACGTAGGAACATTACCTAACAATAAATTTAACATAGAAAATGAAAAAGTTCTTTTCAGATTTATTTAATGACAGCAACTCAATTAATGAGAAAGCTGTAATTGGCTTTGCTTCTTTTGTAATCATGGTGATCTTTGCAATAACAGATATTGTCACTGGAACATTGCATAAAGAGTTGGTTGTCAATGAGTTCATATATGACTCATTCAAAGTTTTGACCATAGCTTGTTTTGGAATTGCTTCTATAGATAAATGGATAAATAAAAAAGATGTTTAGCTATCCAAATTTATGGGTGATGATATTTGGTATACTACTAGGTCTTTCCCTTATTATATCATCTGTGTACTTTGTAAATAAGATGTTTATTAATGATACAAAAGATGTGCTTGTAAGGTTTATTATACTTGTATTTACTGCTTTAGTATCGCTTTTTATTGTAGATAAGGTAATAGCATTTAAAATTAAGCTATTAGCTGATGACACTAATAAAGAGCTCTTTGACCTGATAAAAACGCTTATATTGATGATATTTAGTTATTACTTTGGAACTAAAAATAATAAAAATGAATAAAATTTTAATATTTGTTGTAGTTGTTTTACTATTTACAGTGACTCTTCAACATAAAGGATGCACTGGATCTCAGATAAAAGCTGATACTGTAACGTTACACGATACAACCTGGAAGATTCATGACTCATTGATTATCAAGAAGTTAAAGGTTAAAGAGATAATACATGACACTCTTCCTCCTGAATACATAGCTGATACAAACTATCCTAAGCTCAAAGTTCAATATGATGCTATTGTAAAGGATCATTTAGCTAGAAATGCATACACTGATACATTAGAAATAGATAGTATAGGATGGATAGCTGTAGCTGATACAGTGAAAAAGAATAAAATAGAGCATAGGTCTTATAAATGGAATTACAAGATTCCTGTTATAACCAACACCATCACAATACAAAACTATGAAAAGCCTAAGAATCAGTTCTATATAGGTGGTGGAATAGATGTAAACAAGGGTCTCACTGTAAACAATGTTCATATAGGGGGATTACTTAAAACCAAGAAAGATCACATATTAGGAATAACTATTGGTACACAGATAGATGGGGGGGTGGTATATGGGTTCCAATCTTTTTGGAAGATAAAACTTAGATAAATGAATATAGATAAACTAAAAGGAGTGATTCCTGATAGTGTAATATCTCAAATTGATTCTGTTAAAGAGAAGTTTGAAATTAACACTGCATTAAGACTAGCTCATTTCTTAGCACAATGTTCACACGAAAGTGGTGGTTTTAAATTGACACAAGAGAATTTAAACTATTCAGCCAAAGGACTCTTAGGTACATTTCCTAAATATTTTGATGTAGCTACAGCTGTGTTGTATGAAAGAAAGCCTGAAAAGATAGCTAATGTAGTGTATGCTAATAGAATGGGTAATGGTGATAAGGCTTCTGGTGATGGATGGAAATTCAGAGGAAGAGGATATATACAGTTAACAGGACATGACAATTATGCAAACTTTGATAAAACTGTTATTGAAGATTTGTTAGCTAGTCCTGAACTAGTAGCTACTAAGTATCCTTTACTATCTGCTGCTTGGTTCTGGAATAAGGCTAAAATCAATACAACAGCTGATGGAGGACCCACTAGTGAGGTGGTAGCTAAGGTGACTAGAAAGGTTAATGGAGGGGTGATAGGGCTAGATGATAGGATTAAACATTTTTATCAATTTCATAACTTATTAATAGGAAGTATATAATGGCAAAATCAGTAGGTAATTCAATAAAAATTTCTTTTGGTAAGCGTAAAAGGGGCAAAGCACAAAAATTCAAAGGTCCTAAAGATGCACCAACAAAACCTTATAACAGACAAGGAAAATAATCAACTTGATTAGAATTGCTCTAATCAGTTTCGTTATACCAATTTTTATAAGCTCATTGTATATGTTAATAAAATACATATCTTTGGGCATTAATTTTTTTTATCATGGCAATACCAAGCAGACAGATAGGGTGGGGCACAGAAGAAAACCTCTTGTGGCAGATTTCTAAGCAATTAGAATATCTTACAGGGGTGACTTACAATGCATTAAATACACCACATTTATCAAATGTTCTTGAATACACTGATAATGCAAATGCTATTGCAAATGGATTAATAGATGGAGATGTATATAGAACTGGAGATGTTTTAAAAATAGTACACTAATGGCAATACCTTCAAGACAAATAGGATGGGGTACAAAGAGCAATTTGCTTTGGCAAATATCTAAGCAATTAGAACGTTTAATCTGTGTAACTGCTAATGACTGTTCTACAACAACAACAACAACCACAGCTGCTTGTATCCCCACTGAATGGGAATACACTGTAACAGCAGAAGATGTGGAAAATGCTACAGGAAATACAGGAGCTGTAATCATTATAAATGTTCCTGAACCACTTGAGGTTACAGCATATGATGAGTATGGTGGATTCTATGTAAGTGATTGTCCTAGTGGTTATAGTGGTGGAGGAATTGCTTTTAATGCAGGACAGATAGGAACTTATACTTTGTGTTCAGTTAATGAACCATATATCTGGTATTTCCATAATGATGCTGCTGTTTTTCTAACTATGACTGATACATTAACCCCTTGTTAAACTAAAAATAAAGTGTCAAATAGCAATAATAAATTAAAAGCATATGTACGCTATGATGGACAAAAGAAAATTGTTCCAGGAAGTCTTATATTAAGACAAGACAAACCTACCACTGGTAAGTTTGTAGAGATTATGCCTGTTGATTTATGTTGTGGAACTACCAATATCTGTGATTCTTGTGTAACATTACAAGGAGTAGGCAATCAATATGATGAATTTGAACCAACTGGTATATATGGATTTAGTTTACAAGTAAAAGATGGTGGTGCTAACTTAACAGGAACTATTCATTGGACTACTAGTTTTTCAGAGTCTTTTAGTCTTGAGGCAGATGGAACTACTTATGATTTTCAATATGATTTTGATGATGTTATTCCTCACACTGTTCTTTTATGTGTTGACAATCCTTCTCAATTACAAGATTTTGAATTAGGATTTGGACCTGGAGACACTACATCTTTAAATAATGCTATTGCACTTAATGGTCTTGATGAATGGGATAGTGATTTTATGAACATTTATTCTTTAGACTTAACTGGTTTAAGTTCTATAGATGAACTTTATCATTGTTGTAGTGTACTCACTTATATAAACATTACAGGTTGTGCAAACTTAAATGATGTTGAGCTGGCAGATAATGCTTTAACAGAAGCTTCTGTAGATCATGTACTCATTTCTCTTGATAACTATGGCCTTAGTAATGGCTCTCTGGTTCTTTCAGCTGGTACAAATGCTATTCCTAGTGCTGCAGGACTTGCAGCTAAAACAAGTTTAGAAGGTAAAGGATGGTATGTAGATGTTAACGTTTAAAATTTATAATTATGTCAATTACAAAAGTAACCCCAGAAGAACAAGCTATTAGAGAAGCTAAAGATAAAAAACTATCTGATTTTATTAAAGAAGGTATGACTCGTGAAGAAGCAAAAGCTGCTTTAGAAGCTAGTAAAAAATTATAAACCAACAAAAACTACATATGAAGGATCTCAGATTTATCTGCAGCCAACCAGATGATGTTTATTACACATGGCAGGTTCATGCCTGGTTAGAAAGTTTAAAATCAATTGGTCATTCAGATAAAGCTATTGTACTTGTGTACACCCCTAGCTTTAGAGAATACAATGGTAAATGGGAAAAGATAATGGAGCTATATCCAGAAGCACAATTTGCTTTCTACAAGGATGAAGGAGATGTTAGTTCACAATTAGGAACTTATATTCCTGTTCTGCGTCCTTTTAGCTTAATGAAATACTTTCAGGAACACCCTGAAATGATGACAAAAGCTGTCTTTTATTGTGATTGTGATATATTATTTACAGACAAGTTTAATATAGATGATTACATAAATGATGAAATCTGTTATCTATCTGATACAAACAGTTACATAAACGCTTCATATTTTGATAGTAAAATTAAAGATGTGCTTCCTGAGAAGCTTGAAGAATACAAAACTAGAGATGTTCTAGCTGAAATTACAAGCTTAATTGGAATTAACAGAGAAATAGCTGAGGCTAACAATCTAAACTCTGGGGGAGCTCAATACTTTTTAAAGAATGTAGATTCTGCATTCTGGTATAAAGTGATGAATGATTGTATTATCATTCGTAAATATCTTCAACATATAAACAAGCAATTCTTTGCTAGTGAAGATAAAGGATTTCAAAGCTGGTGTGCAGATATGTGGGCTGTGTTATGGAACCTTTGGTTGAGAGATATTGAAACTAAAAACATTTCTGAGATGGACTTCTCTTGGGCATCTGACTCAATTGAGAAGGTTGAGAAGCTTGGGATGTTTCACAATGCTGGTATAACTAGTAGAGATATGAAAACCTACCCAGCATTTTATAAAGGACTCTATCATACAGGAAAAGATCCTTTTAGAGATACGCATTTAGAAATGCTCTTAACAGATGAGAGAGCTATGAAACATGGTACACATTATTATGTTACAAAATTATTCGAACTAAAAAATAAGTATAACTTATCATATTAAAAAACAAACTATTAACCTAATTAAATAAAAAATTATGGGAAGCATTAATCGCAGAGATTTAAAAGCCTACGTACGCTATGATGGTAGTGGACGTGTAGTTCCTGGTAGTCTTATTCTACGTAGAAACAAACCAAAGGTGGGTACTTGGCAGCAAGTACAAGGATATGAGTGTAACAGCGGTGGATCACAATATCGAGTGTCTCTTGATACAAGAAGCACATGTTCAGCCACTATCACCTATCGTTCTGGTATAGATAACAGTAATCAAACTATTGAATTAGTAGATGTAGATGAAAATGATTATGTGGTATTTTGTGCTGTGTCAGGATCAGTTTTTGTAACTGATTTGATTTGTGACTACATCTTGGAAGAAGTTGGACAATGTGGTTGTTCAGGAGAAGATTCTCCTTTAACATTTGGTAAATATACAACTACCACCACTACTACTACAGCTACTCCAACAACAACAACAACAACAACAGCTCCTATATAATAAAACTAAAACAGCATGGCAAAATCATTATTTCCAAGTGAGATGATGGAAAATGCAATAGGAAATGCTCTTACACCAGAAATAATTGCTGGTAAATTGTCCTTTTTCTATGAGCAATTACATCTATTGCATTGGCAAACAACATCATTTGCTGAGCATGATGCTTTAGGTAAAATATATGACAGGGTGGGGGATCTTCAAGATGAGATTGTTGAAAAAATAATGGGATATAAAGGAACAAGAGTGAAAGCATACAAAATTGATGTTCTTAAAGACTATTCTACAGGAGCTTCTATGCAAGTGGTGAACGATCTTATAACATTTGCTAAGCAACTAGAAGAATATGGAGAAGCTAATAACATGCCTGATATTGAAAATGTGGCACAATCTCTATCTGGAGAAGCTGCTCAAACTAAATACAGATTAACCTTGTCTTAATGCAAATAAGCAAAAAATTCTTTCCTGAGGTGATGCAAGATAATGAAATAGCTTATTTTGCTCATCTTGAAGGAGTTATTAGTTCTGTAGATGAATTGTCTACACTTGAAATAACAAAAAATCCCCAGTCTTATCACTTTAGACTAGCAGCATCTCTTCCTAAATACAACAACATGTTATTAGAAGAAATATTAAAATTACATAATCTATTTAAAATAAGACTTGATTTAAGCAAGAGTATTAAAAGCTCTGCTACAATAGTGTTTGAAATAAATTTGGATAATTAGAATAATTGTTCCTATCTTTGTAGTTAAAATAAAATATATGTCAGAAACTATCGATTTTCAAGAAATGCCAAAATTTGATCCTACTAAAAAGTACACATGGTCTCAAGATGAATCATTTGCACTTACAGGGGGAGAATTTGGATTGTTATTAAATGCTTTACGTGCTATAATTAGCACAAAAGAAGCACAAACTATATTATTAGCATCAAAAGCTGCTGATGTAATAGAGGGAGTGTTAGCACAAGGTGTTGAAAAAGGATTTGTTAAAGAAATCACAGAATAAAAAAGAAATATTATGGGAACAATGAAAAAAGCTAGTGGTGGTGGTAGTCTTTCAGGATTAAAAGCTTCTAACAAGCGTGTAGGTCCTATAGATCCTAAAGGTGCTTGGACTAAGGTTCAAAAGAAAACATTATCAGGAGCTAGAGGTAAGGCTAAACTTACAATGGATAAAGAATTAGGTGCTACAAATATGAAGAGCAAAGCTAAAAAGAAGTAATCATGGCCACTGCTAAGAAAAATTGGATACAAGATGCTGTGAATCCCAAACATAAAGGATATTGCACACCTATGACCAAAGCTACATGCACTCCTAAAAGAAAAGCATTAGCTAAGACATTCAAAGCAATGGGTAGAGCTCGTAAAACTAGTAAATAATGGCAACAACAAGTTCAAACATATCACTAAAACCTTATGCAAGGTTTAATACTAATGGTAACATAGTTCCAGGCACTCTTAATTTATATAGGAATGCCCCTACTACTGGTATCTGGAAAGAAATGCAACCTGTACAGTATTTTAATAAAGTGAATAAAAATTATAGTGGTATAATTAATGCTACATATCCAAATGCTTTATTAGCTAACAGTGTTGCTTATAGCTTAGTAAGTTTTCTTGATACTTTAGGTGCTGATGCATATAATACTGTTTTGAATTCTACAGTTTGTTCAGATGATGTTAATGCTTCTGAGTTTGCTAATATATTTAACATAGGTCAAAATCCTCCAGCATTAAATAACTATCTTGGGCCATTCATGGGTGGTGGGCTTGCTGGATATCCTCATACAGGTATATTAGGAGCACAAGCTTGGCAAAGTCACACTACATCAGATAATAATGCAAATGGACCATTATTGTTAATTAACATGCCTCATATAGGAATTACACAACAAGCTGATCTTGTTGTAGCTAATGATAATGTAGGTAGAATGTTAAGAAGAGGTAAGAGTTCTGCTACAAGTGATAATACATGTGGAGCTGTTGCTACAGCTATTGGCGATTCTCTTGCATTAGCTGGTGTAGCACCAGATCCTGCAAATTTTCCTAATAATTATCAAAGATATCAACTTGCTGAAATATTATATCCTTATTATATTTATTATAGTACTCATACATATTCAGAGAATATGATTCAAGCTACAGAAGCTGTAAGAGTTGCAAGTTATGATGTTTTACATGATACAATAATACCTGCATTAGGATCTGCAACTAATTTATATTTATTCAGTG
>Ga0209596_1003790_pt1 | contig 11734 bp, 12 predicted proteins | sample M_130807_MF_Meta_FD_187314 | JGI IMG/M metagenome (GOLD analysis project Ga0209596, IMG submission 187314) | Freshwater microbial communities from Lake Montjoie, Canada to study carbon cycling - M_130807_MF_MetaG (SPAdes) (version 2) | ecosystem: Environmental > Aquatic > Freshwater > Lake... | reverse complement strand
CTCCAATGGATACGCCACCCGACACAATAACCCCCGACGCTATCCAACAACCACTACCGATGAAAATATCTCGGCCGGTAGGTGGTACTTCCGCATCCCCTCCCCCCCAGCCCATTTCTTGGAAATTCAATCTAGATGCCCTAACCCCATCAGTAAAATTATGGCGACCGGTAAGAAGCATCACGTTGTAACCAAAAGCGCAACCGTCTCCGACGACGATGGAGCCGCTTGCTGTATTGAACAATGTATTTGCCAGTCCGCATCTAGTACCAATTGAAACTCGCTTCTTATCACCATCAACAAAATGTGTGTTGTATTCAAAATACTTCATCCAACGAACCACCGGTCGCAATAGTGGCCGTAATCGAACTTGGACTCGCGTCATATCAGAGAAAACCAAGCGATTGACCAACCAGTGATGAAACCCAAATCCCATTGCCTGTATAAAGTCGTCCTTGCGAAGTTTGTCGTGTGTCATATAGGCCAACAAAAAAGTAGTTAAATTCATGCAAAAAAGTGGCGATATCCCAGAAAAAACATTGCTCTTTTCGATAGTTGACAAAAAATGTTTCGCACAAAACAACACTAATTTTGTTATTCCTCAGAGCGCCAATAGCGCCCTTTAAAACTTCTAAATCAAACCCCTCGGTGTCGATTTTGAGCAAATCGATATGAGTAAAAAAGAGGTTTGAAATCAAGCTATCGATTGTGGTGACATCGACTTCAAAGCGTTGAACAACCTCATGATCCCCTGTCGGAACTCTTGCGCTAACTCCACTAAATGGTTCAAGTAGTCCAGCCACCGCACTTTGGTCGGTAAGCAAAAAAGACTTAGTACCCACCTCGCTTCCCACCGCTGACCTTAAATACTCAATTTCAAAATTGTCGTTCTTGAGATTTTGGGAATTTGATTTTAATTTGTCAAAAGCTTCAGGATTCGGCTCGATTGAAAGACAGCGTGTATACGGCAAGTGAGCTGAATGCAGCGCTTCAGCAGTTTCACCTTCGTGGGCACCAACGTCAATTATCAAGTGCCTTTTCTGATTTAAACTTGCCAAAATCCCCATTGCAGCGTTTACTCCGCCACTTGGCCAATTTTCCCCCTCATTCACCAGACACCCCAACCACCATCGACGTTTAATACTTGGCCTGTTACATATTCGGACATATCAGTAGCTAGAAAAGAAATAGCACCACCAAAGTCGCCATAATTAGCCATTCTGCGAAGGGGTGTTCGCGAGCTATATGCATCAACAAACTGTTTAGGTTGACCAGTAAAGACTCCACCGGGCGAAATTGCGTTCACCCGAACATCTGGTGCAAGAGTTGTCGATAGCCACTTCGTTAGTTGAATCAGGCCTGCTTTTGAAGCACCGTATGCGGCAGGGTTATTGATATCTGTGTTCTCATACATACGCCAATCAGGACCATATTGACCATAAATTGAAACGACATTGATCATGTTTGCACCTCGAGAATGTTTCATTATCTGGCTCATTCCTTGACACAACTCGAATGGAGCGACGAGATTAACTTCAAGAGCCCGCCGCCAGGTTTCAATACTTTGCTCAACAAAAGGTGTATTCCAACCGGACAAGCTAGACGTACCGACGAATGCTGCATTATTAATTAAAATATTTAGGTCTTGTCCATCCCGAACTAGTTCATCTATCAAAGCTTCCCTTTGATCTTGTTGTTCTAAGTCACATATAGATCCAGTTACTGAAACATCAAAAGTACTCGAAAGTTGATGCTTCAAGTTCGCAATATCATCTTGTTTTCGATCGACCAAAATTAGATCACACCCCAATTCGGCAAGTGTCTCTGCAATTACTATTCCGAGACCACCAGCTGCCCCTGTAATAAGGGCTCGACGGCCCTTAAGGCCCATCAATTCGACAATCTTCACGTCAAATTTCCTTCCCGGCGCAAAAACAAGTACTCGGCAATTTCAAAATCAAGAAGGGTATCAATATCAATAGCTCTTTCTATAGGCAGGTGTACTGCCTTGATCCTGCCCTCGAATAGCCCATCGTGCACCATGATGAATTCGGAATTGACAACATACGCGGCAGTTGTCATATCAAACACATTAGGCGAATCCTGTCGACGACTAATACCAGAATCATTTGATATAACTACGTCAGCGAATCCGTATTCATCAAATTTCACCATATTAAAATATGGACTCCTATGAGGATCTGTAACCGTAACTATCGCATCAGTTGCACCGGGTTCAAATGCATCTATGCAACGCTGAATATCGCTTGTTGACCTCAGCGGTGTAGTTGTAGGTACTGAAAGCATCACATCTGGCATTTTCCCATCTCGTTCAAGGAAAAAACTCATCATATGTCTCCATGCCATCCACTCAGGACTATCGTCCATAGCAAGTTCGCTTGGACGGATAAAGGGCACAGATGCACCAAATTTTTGGGCGATTTCTGCAATTTCAACAGAATCCGTAGAAACAAACACTTCTTCTATATTCGACAACGATAAAGATTGTTCAATAGCCCACGCAATAAGCGGCTTACCGGCAAAATCCAGAATATTTTTATTCGGTAATCCTTTTGAACCACCACGAGCAAATATGCATGCAGCCAAATTGCTCATTGTTTAAAAATTGCAAAGGTCATTTTGAGGTGAGTATTTGCATTAAGTCGTTTTGATAAAACTATTAAGTAGTCTAAGTCCAGCATCTCCACTCTTCTCCGGATGAAATTGACACCCATATACATTCCCTGATTGAACTACTGCTGTTAAGTCAAACCCGCCATATTCAGATTTTGCCAGACTGTTAAAATCATCTTCACAAACTGCTGTAAACGAGTGTACAAAATACATTTCATCCGTTGTGGAAATTTCTTCCAGCAGTGTGTTTTTCCAGGTTCTGCGACTCTCCCCGGATCGTAAATTTCTCCAGCCAATATTGGGAATCTTTAAACTATTCCCATCTATCGAAGTTCTTGAAATTCCGACAACTTCTCCAGGTATCAAACCAAGTCCATATGTTTCCCCGAATTCGTAACTTTTTGAAAAAAGCAACTGCATCCCAAGGCATATCCCTAAAATTGGTGTGCCCGATTGGGCCTTAGCAAGAATCGCACCTGAAAAACCAAGCCTAATCAATGCATCCATGCCGTTCCGAAATGCACCAACTCCAGGCAGAACCAACCTATCTGCGGCCAGAATTTCATCCTCGGTTGATGCCAAAAAAACGTTCGCTCCACAATATTCGAATCCACGCCGAACACTCATTATATTTCCAATACCGTAATCAATAATAGATAAATTATCTTTAAACATAATGTCGAACTCTAATCCCATGAGATTTTGCAGCTTCCCTAATGTCATTTACACTTAGCCTGCGGTAATGAAAAGCATCTGCTATGGCAACTGCATCAACACTTGTTTCTTTGATAACAGAAACAAAATCCTGCGCTGTTCTCAGACCACCACTAGCGATTACTGGAACTGAAACTGATTCGGAAATTAAACGGATTAATTCCACATCAAAACCCTGACGAGTTCCTTCTCTGTCAACAGATGTCAGGAGAATTTCGCCAACTCCTAATTCTGCGCCTTTGATTGCCCAGTCCAAGGCGTCTAATCCAGTTCGCTCTCGCCCTGATTCAGTTAAAACTTCCCACTTTCCCTTACTGTTCAATTTCGCATCTATCGACAACACCAAGCACTGGCTTCCAAATTTATTAACTATTTGTGTTATCAACTGGGGGTCGTTAACAACCGCAGTGTTCACTGCTACCTTGTCCGCACCCGCTCGCAGCAATTCGAATACATCATCAATTGATCGGATCCCACCTCCGACAGTAAGTGGAACAAAAATATTTTCTATTGCGGTGCTTACGAGACTCGATAATGAGTTACGACCATACAAAGATGCGACGCAATCCATATATATAAGCTCATCAATTCCTTGCTTGTAGTAATCCAATGCAAATTCATTGGGTTGACCTAATATCCGAAGCCCTTCAAGACGCACTGACTTAATTAGATTCGCTCCCTTTATATCCATCCTTGCAATTATTCGGGGGATGTGATCGGATCCTCGACTTGAATTCAATGCCAAACAGCCTTACGTAAAGTCCATTCTCCACTATTTCTAACCCACAAATGTGGAGAACGAAACGTATCTACAAGCTGATCAAAATAGTCACGATCCATCTCAGGTGATTCAAACATTTGACTTGCAATTGGAAAATCAGATGGAGTGATACTTAGGTATATTAATAATTCTTCAATAAATCGTTTAGGAAACTCATGGTCAAATTTCTGCACAAGTGCTACACCTTCGGCGCGATCAATGTCCCCGGATCGAATTTCCTGAGCTGCGTCGTATGAAGCTCTACCCAATCCGAATTTTATACCTGTCGTATAGTAGTGAAGATCGTCGATTCGGTCATCAATACTGTTGTATTTAGAATATGTACCCGGAGTTCTTTCAGGTGATGCCTCAAAACCGCCATTCTCTGTCGCATAGTAGTAACACTCCTGCGGATGCCATTTAAGGTAATAACCTAAATACCGGACAGATATCTTTTTATCGAATAACTCTTGTGCGCTTGCCGGCAGATATGGTTTTAAATCAACTTTTTCCAACCCAAACTGATCGATGAGAGTTCCAATTTTGACTCCACCAAGTGAAATTTCGTCCATGTTTTCCGATGAAAAATAAGATTGATCACGCTCTGACGTACTCCCGTCCGCAATCGGATTTCCATATTCAACTTCATTTTCTCCATAAAAAACTAGAGGGATGTTGAAAAGCGAAGCCATTTTCGGTGCTAGCGATTTCTGTCCAAACATAAAGGGTTGAAAAGGATGTAGTAGCAGCTCAGTCGAAAGACGTGTTAGTAATCTATGGACTTTTCCGTTTGGGGTCATCAGATAATTGTCATGGCCTGCATGAACCCACGACTGAAAATTTCGCCAGCCCCAATCGGTATAAATATGTGGTGCCCACGTAACAGTTAGTGGATGCATTCCATATTTATTTTTTAGAATGTGGGATGCGTAGAAACTATCCTTACCTCCTGAGCCAGGAACAATACAGTCATAGCTGCCATCATCCCGTCTGAACATGTCGCAAAGCTCGACTAACTCTTTTTCTCGGTCCTTCCAATCAATTCCATTTTGCTTAATTTCGGTGAATTTGCATGCATCGCAGATTCCATCGCTACTAAATTGAATAGTCTGTTTTAAATCGCCAGGCTTATTTGCATACTCAATTGCAGAATTTGGACGCTGATTAGAAATTACACACCTGCGACAAAATTCGACCTTAGGTGGAAGTCCATACTTCGCGACTGGTTTCTCACTTTCAATCGAGTAGTCATTAGCGTTGATGGGATATGGTCTCTTAATTTTCTCCATACTCAAAAACTTTCTTCTCCTATTTGGTATTGTGCGTTCATTAGATCTAGGTCTTCCCTAGCTGCGACATCGTTCCAGGATTCATGGACAGGAAATGGCACGATGACTTTTCCTTTTCTTATCAATTGTTCAAACAATTGTGGCATATCGCACTCAGTCTTGAAATCAATTTCCTTCAATACCAAAGGATTAAACGCATACATCCCAACACTTATAGTTGAAACGTTGATTGGTTTCTCCTTAACCTCTATTACCTTTCCATCGGATATCTTTACTACACCAAAAGGATTTTGCCACTCATGATCCCGTACTGCCATAGTTGCATCACCGCCCTGAATCACATGAAAATCTAACAGCGCACCAAAATCAACTGATGAGACTAGGTCTGCATTAGAGACCACGATTGATTCAGTTGGCAGCGGATTTAAAAGTGATAACGATCCTGCGGTTCCCAGCGGACGTTCTTCCCTTAAGTAAGTGATCCTGATTCCATAACGCGACCCATCACCAAAGTATTTCTCAATAACCTCACCGCGATGATGAATCGAGATTGCAAAGTTGACAAATCCACTCTTCATTGCTCGAATAAGCAAATGTTCCAACATTGGCTTACCCGCTACCTCGAGCATCGGCTTCGGAGTTTTTGTTGTCTCCGCACCCATCCGCGTTCCGAAACCACCCGCCATTACGACAAATAGGTTGGTTCGCGTCGCATTAAAAGACGTGTCCATGAATGAGTGAAGTCCGCACAACTTGCCAGCTCTATCTACAACTGGAAGGTGAGAAACGTTCCAGGCTTCCATCAATTTCAAAGCATCAGATCTTGAGACTCCAGGTAAAACTGATTTCGCATCATGATTAACTATTTTTGCTACTTGATCAATGAGTGTTACCCCTTGGAGCATTCCTCTGCGAATATCCCCATCTACAACTACTCCCACGAGCTTCGATTCAGAATCAGCTATCAGTACGATTCTTACTCCGGTGTTATTCAATTTCCGAATTACGTCCTCTACCGTCGAATTTAATGAGAGAATCGTCTCAGTCCAGTCAGTCATTGGATCGCAATTCGTAATTACTTGAGTTCATTACATACGTTCACGAAGAAGTTGGAAAGCTTCGGCAAACTGAAACCCAGAAGTAGCACCTCGAACCGTTGCTAGCGCGTGAATCGAATCCTCGCTCCGAGGGAAGGGGTGTTTCTCATGTTCAGATTCATAGATCTGCATAGCTTCTATTTTCTTACTTAAGTATGGAGAGATATCAATGAAAACATTGGGGACAAAGCTCTCGTTGGGATTCAATCCAAAATCTGTTTCAGATGGTATTTCGTAGGCAAGAATTCGATTGACTGAAGGACTTCGAAACCACTTAGAACTGCTGGCCACAGCCCTAAAAACCGCTTGATGATCAGAATGCACATCTCCCCAATGCGGAACAAAAACCTCATTTGGCTGAAATGAGGCGAATACCGCTGCAATTGCTCCGACTAATTCCTTCATCGGAACAATATCTAGCTGAGTTGTTGGTATTCCCAATTCGAATACCTCTGTAAATGAAAATAGTTGGGAAATTTTTTGAACTTCTTGTTTTCGTCTACTAATTTGCTGATCCGTCCAACCATTGGCAGCGTCAATTGACGTGACGATCAGCCATCCCAAAGAATGGCCTTCAGCCTTACGGCGAAGCAAAGTACCTCCAACTCCAAGCACTTCATCGTCGGGGTGAGGAGCGATTACAAGAGTTTTCATAGAACTATTCCAATTGGTGGATTGAAGTCGGGTGTTGAATCAACAATTACAATTGAGTTTAGCCCCGTCTTTATCGACGTCATGCCACTGTGTGGTTCAAGAATTTGTCCTGGGACTGCCTCGTCATCCGACGAATCAATCACTTCACATTTCCATAATTTTATTGATTGATCACGAAACAAGAAATGCGCCCCCACATAAGGTCTGGTGAGTCCTCGCACCAAATTTCTAATAGATTCAGCTGGTAGCGACCAGTCAATCAGACCGTCATTGATTGATCTCTTCCTCCAAAGATTTGACTGAGAATCGTCCTGTTTTAGTCGCTGAAAATCACCATTAACAAGCCGTGGCATCAAATCCGTCAATTGATCTTTGGCGGTGCAAAGGAGCTTGTCGTAAAGATTTCGAGCATCATCCAGATAATCAATCTCTACTACGGACTGAGAAACAATGTCACCAGCGTCTACGTATTCATTCATGAAGAAAAAAGTTGATCCAGTTTTCTGCAGCCCGAGTACTAACGCCCAAACAATAGGATGCCTACCCCGATTTTTTGGCAGCAATGTTGGATGATACCCAAGCACTCCAAGAGGCGCAGACGCGAGGATATTTGGAGCAATGAGTTTCGACCAGCCAAAACAAAATATTATGTCGGGTTGCCGATCCCTAATCCAATTATCTATTTCACTCGAGTTAATGTCCGATACATAAAGCAACGGGATCCCATGTTGAAGTGCGAGTGGTCCTAAATCACAATGGTCGGAATTGAATAGTGAATCTTTAAGTGCGCACACACCTACGACAGAAACATCCAATTCCAAAATATGTCTGAGTAAGGATTCAGAAAACTCTACCGATCCTACAAATACTACGCGCATAGAAAATTATATGTCATGAAAAACTTTTTTGAGAATATTGTCAATCTGAACGTGGGTCAAAATATCAACTATTCTTTCGCTCGCTCCAGATACACCATTAGGATTTACAACAGTTTGTAAATTCTTCTGGAATTCACTAGTAAATAATTTAGCTAGTGCGGAAATAATATCGTTTTTAGTGGCGTTGCAATTGATGATGCTTGAGCAGGTCAACCTACCTCGCTGACGATCTCCAATATTTATCGTTCCTATTTTGAATGTGGGAACTTCGAGAAGTCCACTCGATGAATTTCCAATTACGCCATCTACTTGCGCCAAGCAAGACAGGTATAAATTGCTTCCCAATGAAGTCCGACTTATTGCATTTGTTCGAGTAAGAACAAACCCATCAATCAAATCAAACAATACGCGTCCCCCTGGATCTGCGTTTGGCATTGTAAAAATCAATCCTAAATCTGGGTAGTTATCCAAGGCTGCAAGTAATTCACAAAATTGCTCTGCTGCTGCATCATCCTCAAGTGTTACTGGATGAAACGTAACCAGTAAGTTGTGCTCCTGGAAATTGAATTGAAGATGGCCTTCGACTTCTTCCCTACTCATCAATTCGGTTTTTGAAATATTGTCAATACCGAGACCACCGACATTGAATACACGGTCAGGGGATTCTCCTAGTTGAATCACGCGGTTCCGATACTCGTCTGTGGCAACAAAGTGAAAATGTGACATTTTGGTTATCGAGTGTCTTATTGCGTCGTCAATCAAACCTTCAGTTAGTTCTCCTCCATGAATGTGGGCAATCGGAATTTGAGCAACTAGAGCCGCCGAAACAGCAGAGAAGATTTCAAATCGGTCTCCTAAAACGACAATGAGATCGGGTTTTAGTTCGTTCAGTGCATCAGCAAAACCGATCAATCCGTTACCCATTGACTTGGCGACTCCAACAGGCGTGTCAGATCCAGTCAGCATTTCGACCTTTCGGTCAATCGCAAACCCATTGCCTTCGATTTCCTGATAGGTATTTCCAAACTGTGGGGATAAGTGCATTCCTGTAGCAATAATCTGTAACGTCAGCGAAGGTTCGTCCTTTATCCCCTGCATTACCCACCTAAGCAACCCATACTCTGCGCGGCTTCCAGTAATAACGCAAATCTTGCGATTCATTGATCAATCTTCTCATCTGGAAGATATTCGCGACTTGCAGCCTGCCCAATCAAGTGATCCCAACGCATCGGCGAGACTCCGTCACCAGGTCGTTTTATAACAAGATTGGATGCTGAAAGAATCTCTCCAATCTCGATCTTCCGACCCGCCAAGATTGATTTACGGGCAATTCGAATATTCTTGATCTCGCTGATTGTGGGTTCTTTAACATCTGAGCCAAGCGCTACTTCTATATTGCGAATTGCCTTTACCATCGCAAACAATTCATTGGGTTCCAAACTCGCTTTGTGATCGGGTCCTGGTAGCGACCGATCAATTGTGAAATGCTTTTCAATAACGCTTGCGCCTAAAGCCACTGCTGCTACCGACACCTCTATACCAAGGGTGTGATCGGAGTATCCGACAGCGACTCCGAGTGTATTGCGAATGCTGTTCATTGCTCGAAGATTCACCTCGTCCATCGGTGTTGGATATTCGGTTGTGCAGTGAAGGACTGTTATTTTGGCTCGAGGCAACCCTGTTTGCTCAAGAATCAAGAGAGCATCAGCAATCTCCTTCATCGTGGACATACCCGAAGAAAGTATGACCGGCAGGCCTAATGACCCGATATATCGTAGAAATGGAAGATTTGTAATTTCTCCTGATGGAATCTTGATGAGATTCAATCCAAGGCCAACAAGTAGATCCACGCTTTGAATGTCAAAACCTGTTGAAAGAAATTTGATTGATCTGTGCTCACAGTGTTCAATCAATTCCAGGTGCATCTCAACTGATAGCTCAAGCCTTTTCAGCATTTCAAACTGTGATTCAGAGGAATCGAAAGATTGCTTTTGGTACTCGGCTTTATCTGCAGTTTTAGTGACAATGCGTTCGGCGTTAAATGTCTGAAACTTGACATAGTCTGTGCCCGCATCAGCGGCAACATCAATTAATTGCTTGGCTAATTTAATGTCACCGTTATGGTTGACCCCAGCTTCGGCAATGATCAATGTCCGATTTTGCATGGCAATCATTCGCCTACAAACTTGGAATTGGACGGCAAGTCATGTCGCACACTAATACCCATCCCAATAGTGCAGCTATCACCGATAGTGATTAACTCACGGATTGTGCTGCCACTTCCGACAAAACTAGAGTGTCCCACTGTAGCCCCACCATTGATGGTTACACTCGTAGCGATGTGGCAATGATCTTCCACGATTACATCGTGTTCAATTAATGCATGTGAATTAATAATGCAATTGTCGCCAATTTTCGCTCCAGCATTAACCGTTGCGCGATGCATCACAACTGAACCTTTGCCGATAACGGCATGGGGCGACACGTACGCCATGGGCGACATGACAACTGGTAATTTAAAACCGATATTCGCAATTTTGGAGAACAGTGTGCTGCGAAGATCGTTGGTTCCAATCTGTCCAACAGCGACCAGCGCAAACTGGGAGAGATTCAGTAATTCAGTTAGAACGTCATCCGTGCCAAGTACTTCATAATCAAGCACGTGAGTGCCTACCTCATTCGGGGATCCGACCAAGCCAATTATTCGAAACTTGCCTTCTTGTTCGATCACATCGATACACGACTTAGCATGTCCTCCGGCACCAATAAGAAGCAGTCCGGGCTTGCTCATTAGTCGCCCTTGGTTAAGTAGGCACTGCTAGGGATATTTATCACTCTCTTAGAAAGTGACAGGGCTCTACTCAGATCCATACTTGGCATCGCTGAGAACTGTGTGAGTTCGTTCATCAATACCCATGCAGGGCGTGTCATCAATCCAGCCCTATTTGATGCTTCTAAGACGGCATCTCGGTATCTCGAGTTGTCGGCATTGAGAATTATCGTCTGCAGCCAGTAGTTGCTTGAACACCCATTTGGCTCTGACATCAGCTGCACACCATCAACCTTATTGAATGCACCTTGATAACGGGAGAATAGATCTCTTTTCGATTCGAGCAGCTGAGGCAATTGCTCTAATTGAGCACAACCTAGAGCCGCATTGATGTTCGGCATTCGATAGTTGTATCCAACTTCGTCGTGTCGGTACTCCCATGCATGAGGCAATTTTGCCGTAGTTGTGAGGTGCCTTGCGTGTCGTGCCAATTCAGGGTCGTTGGTGAGTATCGCACCTCCACCACCTGTGGTGATGGTCTTATTGCCATTGAAGCTCAATACTCCTAATCTTCCTAACGTACCCGTGTGTTTACCCTTGTAGGTACTGCCCAAAGATTCGGCGGCGTCTTCAACCACAACAAGTTTGAACTCTGATGCAAGATCTATCAACCCATCCATATTCACAGGGTGACCAAACGTATGCATCGGCACAACTGCCCGGACAATCCCCCCGGTCAGAGTATTAACACACTGACCGTCAACAATCTTTGTATGGTCAAGTAAGTACCTACGCAGTTTGACAACATCAATTCCAAGTGTGCTTTCTTCACTATCAACAAAGTGTGGAATGGCATTGCAATATGTAACTGCATTTGCTGTGGCAACAAAGGTGAGCGCCGGAATAAGGACTTCATCATCTTGAATTACACCAGCGAG
>Ga0209596_1003789_pt1 | contig 11734 bp, 5 predicted proteins | sample M_130807_MF_Meta_FD_187314 | JGI IMG/M metagenome (GOLD analysis project Ga0209596, IMG submission 187314) | Freshwater microbial communities from Lake Montjoie, Canada to study carbon cycling - M_130807_MF_MetaG (SPAdes) (version 2) | ecosystem: Environmental > Aquatic > Freshwater > Lake... | reverse complement strand
AAACTAGACTTTCCAATAAACAGAGACGTTACTTTAGAAAAAGTACAAGACTTTTGTAAAGACTTTTTCAAAACACACAAAGTAAGAACTAAAGAAGGTGAATGGGTTCCGTTCATGCCATACGAACACCAAATAGAGGCAGCATACAAGATACTAAAGAATAGATATTGTATGGCTGAAGTTGCCACATCAGGTGGTAAATCACTAATCATATCGATAGTGATGTTTTATACTCTTAAAAACATAAAGGAAGATGCAAAGTTTCTTATTATAGTACCATCAATCACTTTAGTAACACAATTCTACGACAACATAGTCGAATACAACTACGGAATAAACAATCTCTTAGAAATGAGAGATAAGAATACTACAGAATTATCTACTGGACATGAACCATGTACTGTAAGAGTAGAAGAAGTGATGTCGGATCGTCCAAGAAAGTTTTCAGGAACAGAAAATCCCAACGTCTATATCGGAACATATCAATCTTTGGAGAAATGGCCTAAGGAATTCTTTGAAAAGTTTCATACAGTTGCAACCGATGAGGCACATGGTGCAAAAGCAAAGACAATCACAAAGATATTGGAATACACGTTTGGACACGCTTATTGTAGATTTGGTGTATCAGGTACTTTTCCATTAGATGAGTCATGTGAGATACTTACTATTCAATCGGTATTAGGTCCTAAGATAACCGAAGTGAGTGCAGACGAGTTGAAAAAGAAAGGAATCATAACACCAATGGAAATAAGAGTTGTTGTAATGAACCACAATCATATAGAATTTAATGAAAGACTTAAATTGGTTAGAAAGAGTGGAGATGGAAAAGCAGCTTTTGACTTTGAAAAGACTTTCATACATCAATCCGACAAAAGATTGAACTTCATAAGTACGCTTGTCAAAAAATGTACAAACAATACACTTCTTCTTTTCCACACCATAGAAAATGGACAAAGAATATTCGATAAGCTCAGTAGAGAGATTGATGACAAAGAGTTTTTCTATATTGATGGTGAAGTTAGTGGAAGAAAAAGAGAAGAAATAAAGAAACAGATGGAAGTAACTGACGGGAAGGTCAGAGTACTTGTAGCTAGTTTTGGAACCCTATCGACAGGAGTTTCTATAAATGCCATATTCAACGTAATATTCGCAGACTCATTCAAATCAGAACAGATTATCATACAATCAATTGGACGTGGATTGAGACTACACTCCGATAAAGACAAAGTAAACATATTTGACTTAGTGGATATCTTCGATGCAAACGACATGAATAATGCACTTTTCAGACATTATAAAGAAAGGGAAGGATTCTACATAAAGAGAAAGTATCCTTACAAAATGTTAAAGATAAACTTATGAAAGATTTTTCAATCGATAAATCTGGTAAGATAATATACAAAGGTATAGAGACCAATTTTAGTTGTGAAAATATATTTAATATTTTTAGTGAAAATGAAGATTTGGATTTAATTGAGTTATTAAATAATGAAGTAAAAGAAGAGTTGAGAGAAGGTAAAATAAACAAAATACTAAATATACAATCTCATAAAAGAACATACTTTTTATATATAGATTTATAAAACAAATTAGCAATAATGGCAGAGAAATTAGATTTATTAATTAAAGAGTTTAACGACTTCTTTGATAAAGAAATCACAAACTTAGAAGTTACATATAAAAAATTCGGTGAGGACTATAAAAAGGCAATTTTAAATACTCAACCATTCGATGTATTCAAAGCCAATGGAGACGAAACAAAGGATTGGCCTAAAGATGTTTTTCCAGACAAACCCGAAATAAAAACATACGGTGACTTTTACAAATGGTTATTCAATCCAGAATATGGATCTGTCTATTACGACAAAGCCACACTTTCCACCGAAAAGCGCCTTGATGATATAACCGGTGAAGAGGAAAAAAATCCTAAGCTAACACCAATCAGTGGTGGTGGTTACATATACAATCTTCCAAGAAAATTATATATTAAACTAACCAATACTGCAGATCCGGGAGAGACACCGAGTCCAGATGTTGACATTGTTCAAAGTGCATTGTATGAGACATTAAACGACAATTATACTGATGTTGAAAGATATAAAATGATTGTCTTTTTAAAAAACACAATAACCGGTGCAGTCTTTTCTAAAAAAATAGTAGATAAGATACTATCAATGGTCAGAAACGAATACATTTCTGCAAAATGGGACAAAAAAACCGCGAACGACCATTGGTATGAAGGATTTCAAAACGCAGTTTCACATGGAATGGATGTTGGTATAATCGATATAGTAGGGAGAGAATACCCTTTTTCACAAGACTATTATGGTGGAACATCGTATTTGTTCATCGAAAATCCGTGGGCAAGAACTTCAGCACTATATGATGCATTAATAGAAGCAATCAAGGAAAATCCTGCTCCAGTAGCACCAGAAAAACCAATAGAGACCAACTCGGTAAAAGACAACACTTCCACAAAAAGTCCAGATCCTTTTGGGGTTACAGGAAAGTTCTCTCTGAAGTTGAAGAGTGGGCCCGGAGTTATAATAGGTGTTACCGATGTTGATATAGTCAACGGAAAGGCAGACTTTAGTGGAATTGAATTTGATCAAGCAGGAGACTATGTAATTACTGTTGGATGTACGTCTCCTGATGTAGATCCTATGGAAATAAAAATAAAAGTACTTCCACCACCTGAAGTAATACCACAAGAAAGTAAAGGTGCCACAGAGTCAAATGCATCAGGAACCAGACCAATAATTGCTCAGATAGACCAACCTAATCTTAAACTTACATCTATGGATTTTGACAGACAAGGTACGGACACGGCAAGTAGTGCACAGGTTGCAAGCAGTATAGGACTCACACCATTTATGAACTATCACGGATCACAGATAAACGATAAAGATATACAATCACTTACTTTGGAACATGATGGAATGATTCCAAAGGTAAATATATTGTTTAGAGATACCAATGGTATGATGTCTAAAGAACCACCAAGAGATGATACAACATTTGAGATATTTCTTCAGTCTAGATCCGTAAATTTGAAGTCTATACATTTGAAATTTAAAATAGAAGAATTCAAAAAACTACAGTCAAACCAATATTCTTTGGCAGGAACACTGGATATATCTGGTTTGTATAGAAACAAATTTACCGTAAAAAGAGGAACATCTTTTGAAGTACTTAGAGAGATATGTAAAGATCTTGGATTAGGATTCAATTCAAATATTGACAATACAAAAGATAATATGCCTTGGAGAAACATAGGTGATAAACAATATAAATTCGTGGAAGAAATAATAAAACACTCTTATACATCAGAAGAATCTTTCATGGCGGGTTATATCGACTACTACTATTGTTTTAACTATGTTGATATAGAAAAAGAAATGAAAAGAGATATATCCAAAGATGTTGGAATAGACACTGGTGGTGTAGACCAGCCTGGTGAAAAAGATTCTGATAAGATAGGAAAACTTAAACTCTCTTCCGAAAAGGGTTTACAATCAAGTAATAACTACTTTATAAAAGTAGGAGAACGAAATGAATCTACTAAAATAAGTATGGAACAAGGATATAGAACCAGAACAAAGTTCTATGACAAAGTCAAAAAGATGTTTTTAGTATTTGATGTTGACTCTACTACTACGGATGGTGCAAAAAGTCATATATTAAAAGCTAATGGGAATGATAAAGAATCTTTTGATAATAATTATGTTACAAAATATCAGGGTAAAATAGATACAGACAATACACATATAAATTATAATTATGCAGTAACTCAGAATAGGATAAATCTTGATAACATGATGAAGAACCAGATGGATATCAGTCTTCCTAATCCTAACTTCAACTTATATAGATTTCAGAAAATACAAGCTTTTTTAGTAAAGGAAGCAGCAACTGTTGGTGCACCTGAACTTATTCAATGGAGATATTCTGGAGAATGGATGATAGCAAGTATAAAATATAATTTCAAAAATGGAACACTTACACAAGATATAACTCTTGCTAGAAAAGAATTAGGTAAAGATCCAGATGAAATTAAAGCAGGTACAAACAATGGAACAAAAGAGAAGAAAGAAGAGAAAAACGAAAACCCTATTGTAGGTACGGCATCTTCGACTATAACAAACAAACCAAATGAAAAGTATAAAATAGGTGACATATTCACCGTACAAAATTCAGATGGAACAAAATATGTGCTTACGGTGACCAAACTTTCCGAAAATGGAACAGATATAGTTGCAACTTTAAAAGATCCTAATGTGGTTCCAAATACAGCATTGACTAATCCGGATACGATAGTTGGTGTTACACAGTCTACCGTTCCTGTTGAACCAGTAGTTACACCAATTGTTGCAAGTGCCAGCGGAATATATACAGGTAAAGTGACGCTAGAAACATATAAGTATGGTTCAGATACTGGAGACTTCTGCCAATCACAGGTTACCGACATAACCAAAAATCATCCATGGATTAAAGATAATGGTAGCTGGGTCGGAAGTAATTTTGTAAGTAATGGAACTGGAGTCAAAGTAAGTGAAGACGAAAATCTAAAAGATATGAAAAACATCTACATAGCCATAAAACGACCGTTACCTACCTATAAACCAGATGATAATCAAAAAAACCAGACGCCTTACAACTGGACCTTATTTGAATTTTCCGATACGGGTATAGATGACAATGACATGAGTGGAAAAAACGCAGGTGAGTCGGATCCTCGAATCTATGTAGGACTATTATATAGAATGTTTTACGCAATGGAGGCATGGGGCCATACAAAAGGTGGTGGAATTGAATGGGGTGGTTTTGATGACGGAGGAAACGTACCACACGGATCTATAAAAATATATGACGAAGCCAAAAACGTAGTTATAGAAAGCTCATACAAAGGAACAGACCAGCTTAATCCTGGTGGGGTAAGTATCAAGTCGACAACAGATGCTTATTTAGTAAAAGGTGGATTTGTAGGAACACCTCTCAAATACGAATATGATAGATGGTTTACATTTATAGGAGACGGAACGATGGATGCTACCGTATTGGTCGAACCTGACCAAGAATATACTCAAGTCGGTGGTAGAAACACAATCTACTATGATATGAGTAATCCAGATAAGTATAAACCAGGTGTTTATACTATAGAAATTAAATACTATGTACCTATATACGAAAAGGTAAACGCAGATGGAGAAAACCAAGGTAAAACATATAACGGAGCCGGAGGATGGTATACAAAAACACAACGTCTGACCAAAGCCGAAACGGCAAAACCATATGAGGAAAAAACGCTAACCGCAACCTTCACCATTGTAAAAAAATCTAAGAAAAAATAATGGCAAATTTAACACCTAACGAATATTTTAAAAATGAAGGACCTATAAGGAGCGCTCGTTTGAGATTTCAGGAAACTCCTAGTTTTGATGATAAGACATCAAAAGACATTCCTGCATCAGTTGATTTCGCTGGACAGAACGACCGCGTAATATTTTTATCGATGAATAAAAAGAGTGATGTCAGACTTATGACTTTTAAAATACTAAACAAAGAAGGAACTATCGCCAAACCTGATGATGTAATAGATTCAATAAAAAACGATTCGGATTTTCCTGGTGTAGACATCACAGACTACGTTAAGAAAATACTGGGTCGAAAATACGAAGACCTGCTGACCGAAGATCCGACGAAGGCAGACCAGTTCATTGAAAATTACGTAACAAAATCGTTGAACGTACAAAAAGCATACTTCGTGGAAAAAATTGAAATCATACAGACTCCATGGGATCCAAACGTAGTACCCACACAACCTACCGGACCAAGCACACCTCCTGTCGAAAATAAAAGTGTTACTACTACAGAACCTACGGTGGCAACGTCAAGCGTAGGAGCCAGTGCTTCGAACGTAGATGATTCGAACGTAGGAGCCAGTGCATCGAACGTAGGAGCAACTGCATCCATCTTAGGTGAGTTTACATTCAACGTAGAACAGGACAATACTTTCATAGGAGTGAATAATCAATTTGGAACACTATACACAATAGGAATTGGTGAAATAAAAGAAGAACCACTAGCCAAGCCAGAAGAAGGAGAAATATTGGAAGAAGAAGGATTAGATGAAGAATATCAAGAGGAAAATTATGTAGAAAGTTCGGACAATTTAATAACGGATGATATAATTAGGAATGTTGACCAAACAGAACCTCCTGTAGTTTATGGTCCAGTTACGAATAATGAATCAGCCACAAGCACTGGAGTTGGTAGTACTAATAATCTAAAACCAACAAAAAAAGGATATTTACAAGGATCTACATTTAAAAATACAATTCAATCGGGTGGTTGGAATCAAAAGGTTGATACTAAATATGTTTTAACAGGTTTCAAATTTGGAAAACCAACAATAACAGAAAAGACATTCGTTGCCCGAGTTAAAAAGGCAGAGGGTGGTATTTTTAATGATACTGCAGATAATGCATATAAAACTTATGGTATGAACACCGTTTGTCCTATATCTAAAAATGATAAAGCATACAACAAAAAATATGCTAGTCTATGTACAACAGGTAAAAACAGATTGTATAATATACATACTAATAAAGGAATAACATATATTGTATTTAAAGCAGCATTTGGAATTAAAAAGGATCAAGATGGTTCAATTGATGTACAAGAAAGATATCTAAAGATGAGTGATGACGATTGGTGGAAAGTAATGAAAGGTTTATATTACGACCCAAACAAAGGAGGTCAGATAAAATCAAAAATAGCTTCATATTTTTGGGTATACATGTGTTGGGGATCTGGATCAGCAGGTGCTGTCGGAAATCTAAACAATGCACTGAATATGTTGAAAGGATCCACCGTTTTCAAAGGTGGAATAAGTAATTCACATATAAATTACATGAATGAATTATATGACCAAGGAAAAGAAGATACATTGATATCCGCTATGTATGATGCCCGAATACAGAAACTTCTAAATATATCACAACCTGATAACACCAACAAAAAATATAGAAATGGTTGGGTAAATGGTATAAATAATTGGATAACCGATTTTCATGAATCATAAATAGTAAGAGTCAATTTTTTTTTAATATATAGTATATGGGATATTTTAGTGATTTGAAATTTGGTGGTGGTAATATTGGTTTGTTTGATAATTCATCTCTTCCAGCAGGTGCTTTGTTAGACTTGGCAAAAGGTGATTTTAGAACAGATGGATCATTTGCACCTAAATCAAAAAGTAAGTTATTTAGTAAGTTAACAGGAAGTAATGCAAATACAAATAAACCCGCAGAGTGGAGCCCTAGTATAATACTTAAACCATTGACGGTAACTACAAAAAGTGGAGCAACTAAAAGATATCAACCAGGATTTTTACCACCAGCATTTTTAAGTAAACAGATTGTTGATACTAAAATTGGTAAAGGAAAGATAAATGAATATAGCTGGAATGAAGATAATGCTTGGATAGGACATCTTCTGAATTCACATTTAGAAAGTGACTACTACAACCAATTTACAAAAAACTTTGTAAGTACAGATACAAAACAAAAACTTGAAGAATCAACAACAGGTAAAGTGGAATCTGAGGCATATTCTGCTAGAGATTATTATTTAAGATTTAATGATCAAGGAACAGACTATTTTAGACATGGTCTTCATATAGATGGATACACAAATCTAAAATCTGGGAAAGATTCAAGAGAAGCATGGGATGGATCAGGAGACCCATTCAGACTTGGTTCCTTTACGAATACACCTTATGAAAACAACGATCCAGTAACATACGGTTTTGAAATAGTAATCGATGCACTTAGCTCACCATTACTGAATGGATCGGTAGAAGACTTTATAGCACAATTTTCTTATATAAGTGAAATCGCGTCAAAGGGAATTGTAATCGATGATTTTAAAAGACAATTCACAAAGTTATTCAGAACAAAAGGATCTGTTAAAACAATGACATATTCTGCAGATGATGTTCTTATAAATAAACAAAGAGATGGTCAGTCTATGGCATCCAATACTACAGGACTTTTATCAACATATGCAAATACAGAAACTCCGACAAACTTATATAGACCTGGTAAAAAAGCTTATATGTCATATTACTTACAAAAAATAACCGGACTTGGTAAACTAACTGAAGGCAATACCTCAGCAGAAAAAAAATATATGACAGACTATGGTAAAGATATAATAACTCTTACATTTTTAGAAGACGTATCCGCAACAATGGGTACGTTAGCACATCTATATAAACTCCTATATTGGTCAAAACCAAATGGTAAAAATCTAATACCTGAAAACTTATTAAGATTCAATTGTGATATAATAGTATCAGAATGTAGAAACTTCAATAGAGTTAGAAAGGCCACCAAGACAGGTGATTTAGAGATAATAAAAGATAATGTCTCTAGATATATCTATCAATTGAGAGAATGTCAGTTTTACTTCAATACAATGCCACACGATGATGCAATCGATATGGGTAGTATAAAAACATATGGTGAGGGAAATGGTGCATACGATGTAACCTTTGATTATAAATATTCAAGTACTAAATTTGAAAAGTGGATTCCTGATGCAGAAAAATTTGGACAATATGTAGGATATCACAATGGTGCACTTTGGAAGATTGGTAACAAAGGAATGAGAGCTACTAGAAAAGAAGGTGCATTTATTACAACAGATACATCCGTACCTAAATTCTTTACGGTAGGAACCAATGCATTGAGAGGTAATGGTGTCACTAGTGCAATTATATTGGATGCGTTTGGAACTAAAATTGAAACAGATGGTGAAGAAGCAAAGATAGTTTTAGGAACATCTGGAGACGATACTCCTTCAACGATTCCAAAAGTGCCTCAAAAGGCAGGTGATTCTGTAGGAGAAGATGAAGAAGCAAAAGGTGCAAAGAAAGAAGATAGAAAGAAAAAGGTAAAAGAAGGTCTTGATAAATTCAAAGAAAATTCTAAAAAAGTCGGAGTAAATCTAGCAAAAGGTGCTGCAAAATTTGTGTTTAACGAAGTAAACAACCAAATAAGTATGCGTGCAAAGTTATTAGAAGATACAATAAACAAAGCAAGAAACTTATTGGGTATGGGTGGAATAACTGGAGATCCTAAAAGAGTTTATCCGAGACCATATAGTCCACATAGTTTAGGTATATTTTTTGATGTTAGAAATGACTTGTTTAATTTCGTAGGTGAGGAGGTTGCGGGAGTAATAGGAGGTGCTATGCAATCACTATTACCAGGTACACAGATAAATGTTCCTTTTAAAATGCCAAACATAGGAGCTACTTTGGATAAGCTAACTAAGGGTTTCTCTGTATACGACGCAGAGGCTAAGCTTATTGCATCAATGCAGAGTAAAGGACCTAAGATGCCATTCTTTGATTCTAGTAAACATAGTAAAAAATTCTCAGGACAGTCAACAAACAAAATATACAATGTAAACACTACTTTCAAATTTCCTATGACTACAGAAAATGTAAAATATGGTGGCGGATTTGGAGTATTGGCACTTTCTTATATGAAACCAAAAGGAAATATTTATTCGGATGGAAACACAAAACCAGCAACAATGATTGACGGATATTCCAAACCACTTAATAATAAATTCCCAGTAGGAACAAAAGACTATATGAATATACAATTTCCGGCAGCACCTCAGAAATATCCTACACCACTTACACAGGGAAATAGTACACTTACTCAAATAGTACAGGCAGGAACAAAATGGTCTTTTCCAGTAAACAACAAAAAGTTTGGTTTATAAACAAAACCTTTTTACTATAAATCAATAAAAATTGTTGATTGATTTACTTTCCATTGAGATTGTATTTAATTAATATATAATCTATGAGTGCAAAAGATTTCATAAAGAACAAAATGGATGGTGCAAGTGCCAACAAAACATATATTGGTACCGTTGAAGACAACAACGATCCTAAAAAATTGGGAAGATGTAAGATAAGAGTTCTTGATATATTTGACGAAAAAGATAAAAGCGATAAATATGAGATTTCTGTAGAAGATATTCCATGGGCAACTCCTTGGAAAGATGTAAATGGAAACAACTTTAATTTACCTGAAAAGGGTAAAGTTGTTACCGTAGTATTTGAAGATGGTAATAAAAATAATCCTGAATACATATCTTCCGACCACTACAATGTAAACCTAGAGAAAAAATTAGAGCAATTAGCAGAGGCCGATTATCTATCCATGAAAGCACTTATATATGACCATAAAACACAAATATATGTGAATGATTCGGAAGGTTTGAAAATAGACCATAAATTCAACAATATAAATATAAAAGAAACTAGTATAAACGTCAATCTAAAGGATAATTTTGGTAAAATAAATATAGGATCTCCAAATTCTACACAAAGAGCAATATTGGGAGACAATTTTGTAAACTGGTTCGATGAATTCCTAAACATACTCATGGGAACCAAAGGCGGACCATTCTTAGGAAACCTTCTTGCTCCCGTCGTGGCGACCCCTGCATTGATGGCACAGATACAACTATACTTTTCTTTGAAAGATCCTAAGATTTTATCTAAAAATGTTTATATCGTCGACAATGATAGTATAGTAACACAAGAAAGAACAGATGGTGGTGCCGCCAAAGGATCAGTAACAGAAGGGCAAAAAGGAGATACCTGGGCATCCACAGTTGATGAAAACAAACTTACTACTAAAGAACCTGTTAAATTTGTTCCTGTAGAAGGACCAACTACACAGACATTTGAAAAACCACCAGTAGATGCGGCAACAGCATCTGCACCTATGGATTTGGCACCGGAAAAACCTGAACACAATCCAGATATAGACGTTCTTTTAGAGATGTTAAGAATAAAGAACTATACGGTATTCACAAAGCCATACCAACTAAACATAGTTTCGATAAGGAACCAAGCACTTAAATCAGGTGATAAATATACAGATGAATTCGTAGACAAACTTTACGCATTCTACAAAGACGACAAAGATGTATGGCAGTTGAAACAATATGTATTCTCTACCATGCCGGGTGTCGAGTTCGAAATAACAAAAGGTTGGATAAAAGACAAAGACTTTAAAAGAAAAGAAAGAAAATACTGGGAAGATAAGATAGGAACTAAAATAACTTTAAAAGACTTTATGAAAGGTCCTGTATCTAATAAAGTCGAAGATGATGAAACTCCTGCTAGTGCGGGAGCCACTGCATCAGGAACAGCATCGACTCCAGGTGCCACTGCATCAGGAACGGCATCGACTCCAGGTGCCACTGCATCAGGAACGGCATCGACTGCAAGCACAACAGATACAACACCACCCCCGATAACACCGACAACTAAAGAAAAGCTTGAAAAGGATGGCTTTATGCCTAATCCAGGTGAAAATGTCACAGACAAAACTTTGTTGGATTCAAATATAACCATGACCGGAAAAGGGAAAACTGCAGCGGAGACTGGTTTAAATCAAAAATTAAAGGATATGAAAGTTGATACTATAGGTGAGGTTGACTTGGATCGTAATACAATCACTCCATCGGGTCTTATATTCTTTAAAGAAGATGGTGAAAATGTAGTGGCAAAATGGATAATATACCAGAAATAAAAGATAAAAGATGATAGAATTTAAACTTTATATAACAAATCCGAATTACTTTGGTAGTACACAAAACGATTTTGAGAAAAACCTATCCGGAAAGATAACTATAA
>Ga0209596_1003787_pt1 | contig 11734 bp, 10 predicted proteins | sample M_130807_MF_Meta_FD_187314 | JGI IMG/M metagenome (GOLD analysis project Ga0209596, IMG submission 187314) | Freshwater microbial communities from Lake Montjoie, Canada to study carbon cycling - M_130807_MF_MetaG (SPAdes) (version 2) | ecosystem: Environmental > Aquatic > Freshwater > Lake... | reverse complement strand
CCTCGTGCGGGCAGCCCGTGATGCGATCGGACATGACGATCTCGTGCGCTTTGTGCGCTAGGAAAAAGGCCGTGATCTCATCCGCGATTTCCGTGTCCTTGCGGATGTCGCCCTTCGATACGAACCATCGCTTCAACGCCACCGGATCCGAATCCGGCTTGGCGAGAACAGCGGCGACATACTTCGTGGCGCGGGCGCGCGTCGGGCCATACATCATCACTGTGCCGAGCGGGTAGCCGGCGGTGTCTTTTTTGAAATCACGCATAGCGCGATTTGGGGCGTGTGCGGTGGCGCGCGGCAAGCGGGAATTGCGCGGCTTCGAACTCCGCGAATATTTGTCCGTGAGATCTGCCCGCAGTCTTGCCCGCAGATTCCCGTGCGGCTAACAGCACCGGCATGGATCTCATGGACGCCCTCCGCACGCACTTCGGCCACGATGCCTTTCGCGATGGACAGGAGGATGTGATCCACGCGCTGCTCGACGGCGAATCCGCGCTCGCGCTTTTTCCCACGGGCGCAGGGAAGTCGCTTTGCTACCAGCTCCCGGCGGTGTTGCTCGAAGGCACGGCGCTCATCATTTCGCCGCTTATCGCGCTGATGAAAGACCAGGTGGACGCGCTGCGTGCACGCGGCATCGCAGCGGCGCGGCTCGACTCCAGCCTCACCGCCGAGGAGACGCAGCGCGTGTATGCGGACTTGCGCGAGGGGAAGCTGAAGCTGCTCTACGTCGCGCCCGAGCGGCTCTCGGGCGAGACATTTCTGGAGCGGCTTCGGCGCGTGAAAATCTCGCTGCTCGCGATTGACGAGGCGCACTGCATTTCCGAATGGGGCCACAATTTCCGCCCCGAATACCTGCGCCTCGCGCGCGTGGCCGAGGAGCTGTCGCTGCGCCCCGTGCTCGCGCTCACGGCGACGGCGACGCCCGATGTGGCGCGCGACATTTGCAAGGCATTCGGCATCGCGCCGCAGCGGCATGTGCAGACTTCCTTCCGCCGGAAAAATCTCCACCTGCGCGTGACGCCGTGCGCCGCGCGCGAGCGCCTGACCGTGCTCGCGAAGCGTCTCGCCAACGCGAAGGTCCGCCCCGCCGTCGTGTATGTGACTTTCCAAAAAACCGCCGAGGACGTGGCCGCGCATCTCGCTCGCTCGGGTCTCGGGGCGCGAGCGTATCACGCCGGCATGACCGCCGAAGATCGTGATGCCACGCAGGAGGCATTCATGCGCGGCGAGTGCGAGGTGATCGTCGCGACCATCGCATTCGGCATGGGCATTGATAAGGCGGACATCCGCAGCGTGATTCATTTCAACCTGCCAAAGACGCTCGAAAACTATCAGCAGGAAATCGGGCGCGCAGGTCGCGACGGCCAGCCTTCACTCTGCGAATTGCTCGCGTGCGCGGACGACGCGGTACCGCTGGAAAACTTCACGCTCGGCGACACGCCCGAGCCGCGCGCAGTCGAGGCGCTTGTGGGAAAAATGCTCGGCTCGGGCGAGGACTTCGACGTGAGCCGCTACGATCTCGCGCAGGAGACGGACATCCGCCCGCTCGTCGTCGAGACCGTCATCACTTATCTGGAACTCGACGGTCTGCTGCGCCCCACGCGTGCATTTTACGAGAGCACGCAGGTGCAGTTTTTGAAGAGCGAGAGCGCGATTCTCTCCGCGCTCAATGAGGATCGCCGCCGCTTCCTCGCCGCGCTTTTCGGCGCCGGACGCCGTGGGCCAAGGTACCTCACGCTTGAAATTGAAGCCGCCGCGCAGCGCCTCGGTGAACCGCGCGACCGCATCGTGAAGGCGCTCACGTGGCTGGAGGAAACCGGAGCCATCACGCAAAAACCCGCGGGCCTCCGCCACGGCTTCCGCCTCTGCGGCGACGCCTCGCAACGCGACCCCTCCGCCGTCGCCGCGGATCAGGCAAAACTTTTCGCGCAGCGCGAAGCCCGCGACTCGCAGCGCCTCGCGCAGATCCTCGACTTCGCGAGCGCCAGCGGCTGCATTACGCGCCGGCTGATCGGCTATTTCGGCGAAGCTCTCGCGGAGGATAATTGCGGCCACTGCCACTTCTGCCGCACCGGCGATCCCACAACACAAGTCGCGTTGCCCGCGACACCCATCGCTCCATTCACCGACGCCGACGCCGAGGAAATCCGCGCGCTGATCTTCGAGGAACACGCCTCGCTCGCGACCCCGCGGCAGATCACGCGTTTCCTCTGCGGCCTCACCAGCCCCGCGACCTCGCGCGCCAAACTCACCAAGCGCCCAGAGTTCGCGCGCTTCGCCACGACGCCCTTCCGCACCGTCCTCGCGCAAGTCGAGGCGTGCTTCGCGGAGGAGTAGCTTCACTGAGCGAAGACGTGTCCGCACGCAGATCGTTCAAGATTACCGCCGCCCGCAAATGAGAGCATTTCCCTCCGAACGCCATCCGTGCCATCCGTGATATCCGTGGTGGAACTTTCCGTAATCCGGATGCTCCCGCTTTTCGCCGATGCCTCGGAACATGTTTCCGATTGAACCGCGCGGCGCGCGTCCGCATGGTCGCGCGAAGGCAATTTTTCCAGTGAGCAACGAACCGAATCCAACCAACCCGCTCCGCGAGGGGCTTCAATCGCGGCCCATGCCGCAACCGTGCAATGTCGTGATCTTCGGCGCGTCCGGCGATCTCACTTTCCGCAAGCTCATCCCGGCGCTCTACAATCTTGCCGCCGATGGCGACCTGCCGGCCTCGACGAACATCGTGGGCTTTGCGCGCCGCGAAAAGACGGATGAGTCGTGGCGCACGGAGCTGCGCGACTCCACGGAGAAATGCTCGCGCTCGGGGCTGAAGGACGACGTGTGGGGCGGATTCTCGAAGCGGATTTATTACCAGACCAGCGACTTCACGAATGCCGAGGGCTACCGCGCGCTGCGCGAAAAGCTCGACTCGATTGATGCCGCGGGAGGCGCGATGGGCAACCGCCTTTTCTACCTCTCCGTGTCGCCGACGGAATACGATCTCATCCTGCGGATGCTCGCCGAGAGCGGACTGAACAAACCGCGCGCCGGTGCGTGGACGCGTGTGATCGTGGAGAAGCCGTTCGGCACGGACTTCGCGACCGCGGAGTCGCTGAATGAATCCATCGCGCGTGCATTTGCCGAGCGCGACACGTTCCGCATCGATCACTACCTCGGCAAGGAGACCGCGCAGAACATCATGGTGCTGCGTTTCGCGAACCAGATCTTCGAGAGTCAGTGGAACAACCGCTACATTGACCATGTGCAGATCACGTCGGCGGAGACGCTCGGCGTCGAGGCACGCGGGCCGTACTACGAAAAGGCGGGCGCGCTGCGCGACATGGTGCAGAGCCATCTGCTCCAGCTCGTGTGCCTCACCGCGATGGAGCCGCCGACGAGCCTCACCGCCGACGCGGTGCGCGATGAAAAGGCGAAGGTCGTGCGTTCGCTGCGCCCCCTCTCGCCGGAGGACGTCGCACGCGACATCGTGCGCGGGCAATACGCCGCGGGTGCGATCAACGGCAAGCCTGTCCCGACCTACCGCTCGGAGGAACGCGTGAGCCCGACTTCGATGACCGAGACTTACGTCGCGCTGAAGCTGCACATTGACAACTGGCGCTGGCACGGCGTGCCGTTCTACATGCGCGTGGGCAAGCGGCTCGCGAAGGGCGGCGCGGAGATCGCCGTGCAGTTCAAGGAAGCGCCGCGCGTGCTTTTCAACACCGACGCCGACGCACCCCTCGGCCCGAACCAGCTCGTCATCCGCATCCAGCCCGACGAGGGCATCTCGCTGCGCCTCCAGTGCAAAGTCCCCGGCAGCGTGCTCCGCATCGAGCCGGTGAAGATGGATTTTCACTACGGCGCGAGCTTCGGAAAACAAAGCCCCGAGGCCTACGAGCGCCTCATCCTCGACGCAATGAGCGGCGACGCCACGCTCTTCGCCCGCCGCGATGAAGTGCAGGAGGCGTGGAAATTCGTGGATGCCATCGAGAACGCATGGCACGGCGAAACGCGCAGCACGGAACTCGGAGCGCGGAAAGATGGAGCGCCCGGTCTCTTCGAATACGCCGCCGGATCATGGGGCCCGAAGGAAGCCGACGAATTGCTCGCGCGTGACGGGCATGCCTGGCGGAGGATGTAGCCGCACTTGCAGCATGAAGACTCTGCCGCCGTTCAGACTTGTCGCTGCGCGGAACTCACTTAACCTAGATCCATGAGCACCGCAGAAATTCTTGCAGAACTGCCGCGGCTTTCACCCGAGGAGATCGCCGCGATCCGCCGTAGTCTCGGAGCAGCCGACACGGCGGAAGTTCCCGGCACCGGCGTGCGCCCGGCCGATTACGACTCCCTTTTCGGCTGCCTGGCGAACGACACGGCATTCGAGATTCCCGAGCGGCATCGCTGGCGGCCTGCTCTGAGCTTCGACTGAAACCACGGCGTGCGTTTTTTCGTAGACACAAACATCTGGGTGTTCTGCCTGCGGGGACGATCCCGCGAGGCGTGGTCGCGCATCGTATCCGTGCCAGCATCCAAGATCGTGCTCGCGCTGCAAACCTACGCCGAGCTGCACCTCGGCGTGGAGAAGTGCGCGAGGCCCACCCAGGAACTCGCGAAACTCAATGCCGTGATTTCGCCATACGCTGTGGTGCTGCCCTCGCTCGCGACCGCAGAACGCTACGCGCACATCCGGGCCGATCTCGAAAGGCGCGGGCTGTCCATCAGCGAGCAGGACTTGTGGGTCGCGGCATCGGCGCTCGACGAGGGGGGAACCGTGGTCACAAACAATGTCGCGGAGTTCGCGCGCATTCCGGGTCTGTCAGTCGAGGATTGGACGAAACCGCTGGCGTAGCGAATTGTCAGGTATCCCTCGTTCCAAGATTGTCACCGGCCCCATGAATGCAATCACCACTCTGCCGTCTTCCGTCACTGAAAAACTGCGACATTACGTTTACATTTATATCGATCCTCGAGACGAGTCTGTTTTTTACGTGGGCAAGGGGAAAGGAAACCGTGCTTTTGCGCATCTGAAAGACGGGAAGGAATCCGCAAAAGTCAAACGTATCAAGGATATCGAGGCGGAGAAGAAAAAGGCGCGTATTGAGATTCTAGTCCACGGCCTCGATGAGCAAACCGCACTTAAAGTAGAAGCATCGGTCATCGACCTACTAGGCCCAAGCATGCTTACAAATGCCGTGCGCGGCTACCAAAGCAGAACTCATGGCCGCATGAAAATCGATCAAATCAACGGTCTCTACCAAGCGGGCCCGGCAAAAATTGAAGAGCCATCAATGCTCATCCGAATCAACAAGCTCTACCGTCACACGATGAGTCCGATGGATCTTTACGAAGCCACAAGGGGCTACTGGAAAGTGAACGCCAAACGGAGTGCCAAGGCCCAATTAGCCATAGCGGTCTATCAGGGTATCATCCGGGAGGTGTATGAGATCGAGCAATGGCTTCGGGCGATGACCACATTTACCAACCGCGATGAAGAAAAATCAGGAGTCGAAGATCGATGGGAGTTCATCGGGCGTATTGCGCCCCCCAAGCTTCGGAAAAAATATCTGTATCGTAGCGTAGCACACGTTTTCGAAGGAAAAGGCAGGAACCCGATCCACTATTTGAACTGTTAATTTGCAGACTGCTCAAACCTCCATTTTCAAACTCATGCCCACTGACACCGCACCAAGTGCTGCCGCGACCACCTTCGGCACCCCCGTCGAACTCACCGCCATTGCCCGCGAGCTGAAGAAGCTCTGGCAGGCCGATCAGACGCGCACGCGTGCATCGCTCATCAATTTCGCCATCATCTGCGAAGGCGAGAACGCCATGCGCGACAGCACCCAGTTGATCGAGCGCTTCGTGCGCAACCACTCCTTTCACGCCCTCCTCATCGGCATCAATCCGCATGCCGCCGAGACCTCCGTGCAGGCGTGGATCAACGCCAACTGCTACCTACCCAAGGCCGGCGCAAAGCACGTCTGCTGCGAGCAAGTCACCATCTTCGTGCAGGGAAAAGTGCGTGAGCTTCTGCCGAATCTCATCTTCTCGCAGCTCGACTACGACCTTCCCCTCACCCTCTGGTGGCGCTGCGAATGCCCCGAGCAGGTGGACGCCGAAATCTGGCGCTGGGTGGATCGTCTCATCTTCGACAGCGGCACATGGAAAAACCCGCGCGCGCAATTCGCCGCCATGCGAAAAGCGCTCGCCGTGAACCGCTCCGCGCACGACGCCAGCAGCCGCACCGTCCTCGGCGATCTGAACTGGGTCCGCACCGGCAATCTCCGCCAGGCCATCGCGCAGATCTACGATCTCCCCGGCGGCGCCGTGCGCCTCCGCAAATTGCGCAGCCTCGACATCAGCCACGGCCGCGGCTCCCGCACCACCGCCCTACTCTTCCTAGGCTGGTTCGCCACATTGTTAGGTTGGAAAAATGCCACCCCATCCCCACAGGTCGCATCTTCTTCCTCTCAACCCTCAACGCTCAACTCCCAACTCTCTTTCACCTCAGCAGACGGCACCCCGATCCCCTGCGAACTCAGCGAATCCTCCGGCGCACCCATCCATCGCGTCATCCTCGATCACGACGACGTGAGCATCACCGTGGATCACCCCGCGCACGCCGAATACCTGAACCTCACCCTCGTCTGGAAGGACGGCCGCCTCACGCGCCACCTCGTCCCCGCCGACTCCACCGACCTCGCCGACATCCTCGACGAGGAACTCTCCCGCGGCAGCCGCCACGGCATCTACCTCCGCGCCCTCGCCGCCGCTGAGGTGCTAATGTGAGGCGCTTACAATAATCAGTTTGTTCCTAGTTTCAGCCTGACGATAAAAGCCTGCTTCAAATGTTAGAATTCAAATTCTATTGCACTCACTGCGGCCAAAAACTCAGTGCTGATATTTCCCATGCAAGCAGGGAAGTCTTGTGTCCCTCTTGCGGCAGAAATTTCATGGCACCAGCTGCGAGCGCAGACACCTCGATGCCACTCTCTACTGGAGAGCACTCACCCGTTGGTTCTTCACCCCATTCAATACGTGTATTCGGCAGCTACAAAGACAGCACTAATCCGTTTCGGCTAACTGGAGCCGGCTGGCTTGAAATTGCACCAGATGAAATTCGGTTTCATGCAGTAGAACTGCTCTGGTATAGGTGGCTACTTTTCTTCGGAATTGGTATGGCGCTCATGTTGATTGCCTCGCTACCCGGCCCCGTTGTGAAATTGGGTCCACTCGGAATGATTCTTCTCTGGTATCCGATCAGGAAATTGAAAGGCAAAGCGGTCACCCGAGCGCAACCGAAAGACGCGGTATCCTTGGATCGCATCAGAAAGAACTCCGCAGTCCTCACGATACGCACAGGTAAACTCCTCGCAAAAACCCTCGTCTTTTCTCTAAACGAAGCCAGCGATTCAGACATTCTCAAGAACGGACTGAGGAGCAGCTGACTTAACCCAGTCTAGCAGAACGCAGCACACACCTACACAGCCTCCGCCGGGACGGCCGTCGCCATGACAGACCGCCATTGCGGGCAATAGAGAGCCTGGCAAAGCGGAATCGACAGGCGACTTTCTCGACGCCAGAAACGAATGCATGAAAACCTCCGCGGGCATTTCACCTTCCACGACGGGCTCGGGGGCCAATCTAGTGCATCCATTCCTCCGCCTCGCCCTGTGCGCCGCCTTCTGCTGCGTTCTCGCATCGTGCGAGGATGCGTCGCCGAAGACGTGCTTCGACCGCGCGGTGCTGAACTGCAACATGATTTCGGACTTCGCCAGCACGGGCCTGCTGAGGCAATTGGAGAGCCCGTCCGTGAAGCTCACGGATGCCAAAACGGGCGCGACCGCACCGATGAAGCGCAAGGAGGTCATTGATGACAAAATTGCCTTCGTCGAGGAGTCCCTCGCGAAAGTCCGGAAGCTCCGGCAGACGGGTGACACCAAGGACATCGTGCAGGCTTCCATTGCCCTGCATGAATACGTCCTCCCCGTGTATCGGAATGAATATCAGCAGCTCGCCAAACTATACGACGACGGTGCGGCGAAAGCTGAGATTGATGGACTCGCATCAGCCATCAGCACAGAATATGGCCCCGGGGTTGCGGTGCTTTTCGATCGGGTGACGACGGCGGGCAAGGCTTATGCCGCAAAGCACGACATCAAGGTCCGATGGGACGTCCGCACGTCACCTGCAAACTAACCCCTGTTCATAAACTATTTGAGACCCACATCAACTCCATCGATAGTCGAGGCGCTTCGGTTTCGGCTGCGCCATCGCGTTGTCGGCAACGAGGACCAGCAACAGGAAGATCAAGGCTGTGCGAATCGGGTTCGTATGAATGGTGAAAATTTGCCTTTGCGCCCGGCGGATCGTGAACGGTCCGGGCGCGGATCGGCGTTGGGGAGCGGGAGGCGGGATGGCTTCGTTCACCGCTGCCCGCGGCTCAGTGCGGCGTCGCGGCGAGGCCGCCCTGCGGCGTGCCTTTCTTCGGCGGGTGGAAGAAGAGCAGCAGCGCGGCGGCAGCGGCGAGTGCGGCGTAGGTGGGCACAAGGAAGAGGCCGTGGAAGTCCACACGGGAACGCGCGCCGCGATGCTCGGTAGCCGGGGCTTTCCAGCCCCGTCACACAGCGAACGAATTGCCGCATGCCTCCAGCACCGGGACTGGAAAATCCCGGCTACCGAGCATCGGCGAGCGCGCCTCAGTGAGACGAGACTCCTTCGTGTACGGCGGCGTCCACTTCCTTCGGCGGGTGGAATGCGGCGGCGAGGAGCACCATCGCGCCGACGGCGAGGCCCGCTGGGACGAGGAAGAGTTTGCTCCAGTCCATGCCGCCGCCCGCGAGCGCAAATTTTTCGTTGCCGTAGTAGATCCAGAAGATCTTCGCGAGGATGTCGCCGAGGCCGAAGATCATGAGGTTGAACAGCCCCTGCGCGCTCGTGCGGATGTCGTTCGGGAACGCCTTTTCGACGAAGATATAGACGGTCGCGAAATAGAACGCGTAGCAGATGCCGTGGACGAGCTGCACGCCGACCATGAGCCACTGGTGTCCGGGCAGGTAGGCGTACACGGCGAAACGCAGCGCGTGGCCGGCGACGCCGATGAGCATCGTCATTTTCCAGCCAAGCTTTTTCAACGTCGCGCCGAGAAGGAGCATGGTGAGGATTTCCGCGATCTGGCCGACGCTCATCACGGCCTGCGTCCAGTTCGCCGGGATGCCGACGCTGCTGCTCTTCAGGAAGCTGTCGGTGTGGAAGAAGTAGGTGTTGTGGACGAACGAATCAATGAGCGTGACGATCCACAGCACGAGGATGACGGGGTGCTTCAGCACCTTGAACGCCTTCACAAACGCGAGCGAATCGCCGGGCGCGCCCTTCTTCGGCGGCGTGCTCGGCAGCGTGAGACTGAACGCGGCGAGTACGAGCGACGCGGCACCCGCAACGATGTAGGTCCAGCGCGTGCCGGCGATCAGCTTGTCGCTCGCGAGCGGACTGCCAAATGCGGTGCCGAGCCATTCGACGAAGCCCGAGGTCTTTGCCGCGGCGACCTTGTCCCAGTCCACGAGCAGAAAAATGAACGGCCACGCGGCGAGAATCCACCCGACGGTGCCGCCCATGCGGACGAAGCCGTAGTCCTTCGCGGCGTCCTTGATGTTGGCGAATGCGAGCGTGTTTGCGATGGACATCGTGGGCACGTAGAGCAGGCAGTGCAGCGACATGAGGATGAAGAACGCCCAGAACGAGGCGGGGCCGGGCTTCAGAAATCCGATCCCGAGAATCGCCGCGCCGCCGACGAGATGGCTGAACGCCATGAATTTTTCCGCAGCGAAACGGCGGTCGGCAAATTCATTGCTGAAGACCATGCCGACGATCGCGGCGACGGGGAACGCGAGCAGGATGGCGAGCTGCTCGTTGCCCGTGAATCCCATCGCGGGGAGGTAGCCGAAAATCTTCGGGAGCCACGCGCCCCAGATGAAGAATTCCAAGACCATCATGACGAACAGCTTGTTGCGAGGGGAAGGATTCATGCGCGTGCGGTGTAGGCGGGCGGAGGAAGGGTGGCAAGGCTCGCGGTGATTCCTCCGTTGGACGTTAAGCGTTGGACGTCGGACGTTAAGCCCGCCGCAGGCGCGGTGCGAATTTTGACATGCGTCGCGACACCGCAAAGCCGCTGCGCGGGGCCAAACATCCAACGTTTAACGTTCAACTTTCAACGTCCAACGAGGACGCGGCATTTTGTCCGCGCGGTTGCACTGTTCGCGACGGCTGCGCTACGACTGCGCGCATGAATCTCTCCCATCTCCGCGCAGGCATCATCGGCACCGGCTTCATCGGGCCTGTCCATCTGGAAGCGCTCAAGCGCCTCGGCGTGCAGGTGAATGCGCTGTGCGGTTCGCGCGACAGCGCGCTCGCGCTCGCGAAGAAGTGGGGCGTGCCGGAGGTGTACGGCGATTACGACTACGAGGCGATGTATGCGTCGCCAAATATTGACGTGGTCCACATCACCTCGCCGAACAAGGCGCACGTCGAGCAGTCCCTCGCCGCGCTCGCGGCGGGCAAGCATGTCGTCTGCGAGAAGCCGCTCGGCATGACGAGCGCCGACACCGCACGCGTGGTGAAGGCCGCGGCGAAAAGCGACCGCGTGTTTGCCGTGAACTACAACTGCCGCTTCGTCCCCGCCATCCTCCAGATGCGCGCCATGATCGCGCGCGGCGACCTCGGCAAAATCATCCACGTGCAGGGCCACTTTTTTCAGGACTGGCTGCTGAAGGAGACCGACTACAACTGGCGCCTGCTCGCCAGCGAGGGCGGAAAACTGCGCGCGGTCGGCGACATCGGCACGCATTGGGTGGATGCCGTTTCGTTCGTCCTCGGAGCAAAGCCGGCCTCCGTCTTCGCGACGCTTGAGACTTTCCACAAGACCCGCAAGCGCCCGCGCGGCGAGGTAAAGACCTTCGCGAAAGTGGACCCGAAGGACATGGTGAGCTACGCGGTGGACACCGAAGATTTCGCGAGCGTGCTGCTCGGCTTCGGAAAATCCGCGCACGGAAATGCCGACGGCGTCCACGCGAACGCGAGCATCTCGCAGGTCGCCGCGGGCTGGAAATGTTCGCTCGCGATCGGCATCTACGGCACCGGGGGCAGCGTGCGCTTTGATCTGCAGGATCCGAACGTCCTGCTGATCGGCCGCCGCGACACGCCGAACGAAATCCGCCACCGCTGCGCGCCCGGATTTGACAAGGACATCGCGCATTTCACCGACTACCCCGCCGGCCACGCCGAGGGATTTCCCGACGCGCACAAGATGCACTACCGCTGCATCTACGAGCACATCGCGAGCGGAAAGAGGACGCCCGCGCTTTTTGCGAACGCACAGGACGGACACGAGGAAGTGAAACTCTGCGAGGCGATCCTGAAGAGCAACGCAAAGCGCGCGTGGGTGAAGCTGTAGCCTGCCGTAGCCGCGCCTGTAAAAGCGCGGGCACTTTTTCCCGACGAGCACGCAGAGCGCGAAGTCGCGCGATCTGCTCCGACCGCGCCCTCACGAGCATGGCTACGGATGCGACCTTGCATCGCACGGGCATCGGTGGTCTTTGGGCGCACTCACATGGACGCACTCGCCTACAAAATCATCCACCTCACCGGAATTTCTGCGCTCGCCCTCGGTGTCGGCGGCATGATGGCCGGCGGGGAAAAGCGCAAGACCTTCGCCATCCTGCAAGGCATCGGCCTGCTCGTGATGCTC
>Ga0209596_1003783_pt1 | contig 11739 bp, 13 predicted proteins | sample M_130807_MF_Meta_FD_187314 | JGI IMG/M metagenome (GOLD analysis project Ga0209596, IMG submission 187314) | Freshwater microbial communities from Lake Montjoie, Canada to study carbon cycling - M_130807_MF_MetaG (SPAdes) (version 2) | ecosystem: Environmental > Aquatic > Freshwater > Lake... | reverse complement strand
GTTCCTAAACACATTAGAATTGATACTACAACATTAGTGCATCTTATGATGAGAAAAGAGCAAGGTAATAAATGTGATTATTTAACAAAAGGCAATTTGAAAAAGAATGAGGATAAAATATGGGAGTTCTTTTTTAGAACTGAAAGAAGAAGTTTTAAGAAAAATGAATATACATTCCATCATATGATAGAAACTGATGGTGTAAGTTGTTGTATAGTTCTTATTCGTAATGATTTGATAGGCAAACGAATACCAAGTAGCAAAAATAAAAATAATGAAAAATATATAGATGAATTAGATGATTATACAAAATTGCAAAATAAGAAGATTGTAGCAATAGACCCTGGTAAATGCGATATATTATATTGCGTTGATGGTTATAATAAGGATGCTACAACTTTTAGATATACACAAGATAGTAGAAGAAAAGAAACAAAGAGTAAGAAGTATTCAAAACTTATTTTAGAGTTTAAGAAAGAGAAAATAAATGGTAAAACAATAATAGAATATGAAACCGAATTATCGCAATTTAATAAGAAATCGTTAGACATAGAAAAATATAAAGGATACATTAAAAAGAAGAATGAAATCAATCATAAGTTATTTACATTTTATAATAAGTATATATTTAGAAAACTAAAATTAAATGGTTATATGAATAGACTAAAAAACGAACAAAAGTTAATGAATAAATTTCAAAAGGTTTTTGGTGATAAAAATGATGTCGTTGTATGCTTTGGCGATTTTGAACAACGAAAACATATGAAATATAAAGAACCTATAAAAGGTAAGGGTATGCGAACATTATTTAAAAAATCAGGATATGAAACTTATTTAGTAGATGAATTTAGAACAAGTTGTAAATGTTGTAATTGTAATGGTGGAGATTGTGAGAAATTTATGTTAAGATAAAACCCTAAACCTTGGAAAACAAATTATGCTCTTGTACATGGTCTATTACGCTGTAAAAGCGGTTGTGGATTATGGAATAGAGATACAAATGGTGCTAAAAACATTTATAAGATATCATACAATCATATAAATAATATAGAAAGACCTATGTATTTAAGTAGAAGCAAAAAATCAGGTACATTACACGATGTTCCATAACCAAAATTTACACGCTTTGAAATAAGCGAACCTTGAAGTATATGAAATAAAATTTTATATTTTTTATAAAGTTTTGTCTCATTTTAAATCTTCAAGGGTGTAAATATTCAAGAGTGTAAAATGATATAAGAATAAACTACATTATGTAGTATGTAGTGGAAATAAGAATTAATATCCACTACCAAAGTTCGCGTGGCCTAATCGGTTAGGGCGTCGCTCTTATGAAGCGAAGATTCTGGGTTCAAGTCCCAGCGTGAACATATTATTTTTAATATATAAATATAAATTCAATAATATATTTATATAAATCCTTGCACAATCCTCAAAAAGATAATGAATAAAATTGCATTTTTATTTTTGATTTATGATGTTATAAATCATGAAAACATATGGTTTAACTTCTTTAATGGAATAAGTAAAAATAAATACAACATATATATTCATTATAAAACGAATGATAAATTAGATTATTTCGATGATTATAAAATAAATAATACTTTAAATATAAATACTAAATATGCAGATATATCTATTGTAAAAGCACAAAATATCCTTATTAAGGAAGCTTTAAAAGACAAAAGCAATAAACATTTTGTATTTTTATCTGGTTCTTGCATACCTTTAAAATCTTTTAATTATATATATAATTATCTTGATCCTAAATATTCATATTTTCATATTGCACACCCGGACGATTGTTTTCCAGATTGCAAAGTCGCCTTGCAATATATTCCAAAAATGCATATTAATAAAGCTTCGCAATGGTGTATTCTTAATAGACACCATAGTGAAATATTAATAAAAGGCGCTGATGATTATTTGTTATGGTTCAAAGATACTTATGCGCCAGATGAATTATGCTACATATCTTATTTATCATATATTTTTAAAGATAGATTGTATGACGAAATAATATCAACATCATATGATTCTCCGCCGGAAGTTGCAACTACCTTCGCAAATTGGGAGGATATGAATTATAAATACGCGTCTGAAAGAGAACTGAAAAACTATAAAAATATTAGCGAAGAAGAATTAGAACATTTATTAAGAAGTAAAAGTTTATTTGGAAGAAAATTTAAACCATCCTGCTATTATTCTCTAAATAAAAGGTTATATTATGATATAATTCTTGAAAAAAATGATATATATTTATTATAATAAGTTAAAAATTATAAATTATAAGTTATAATGGATATTGAGAATGAAATAGCAGATGTATTGTATGATAATAAACTTGTTAAAGATATTACAACAAAAAAAATACACATCTCAAAACCTATTTTAAAGTGGGTAGGAGGGAAAACCCAAATAATAGACAAACTTATTATGAATTTTCCGGTTCATATAAATAATTATCGCGAACCATTTTTAGGCGGATGCAGTGTTTTACTTGCTCTTTTATCTTGTGTAAAAAGCGGAGTTATAAAGGTAGAAGGTTCTATATTTGCATATGATTTAAATGAACCATTGATTAATATTTACAAAAATATTCAAATGCGTCATAGAGAATTATATGATACTCTGCAAACAATTATTGCGGATTTTAACAAATGCAGGAACGGAGAAGTAAATAGAACACCCGCGAATATCGAAGAAGCAAAATCAGCAAAAGAAAATTACTATTATTGGATTAGAAGCGAATATAACAAATTATGCTTACATGATAAAAATGATATTTTGGGTTCTGCAATGTTTATATTCCTAAATAAAACGTGCTTTCGAGGTATATTTAGAGTAGGACCAAATGGATTTAATGTTCCATATGGGCATTATGATAATCCTGAAATTATAAACAAAGAACATTTAGATGAAATACACAGTTTATTACAAAATGTAATATTTGAATGCTGTGATTTTCATACGGCGCTGGCAAATGTCCAACATAATGATTTTGTATATCTTGACCCTCCGTATGCTCCCGAAACAAATACTTCGTTTGTTGGATATACTCCAAATGGATTTAACATTGAAAATCATAAAAATTTGTTTAATTTAATACACAATCTAACCAATGCAAATGCAAAAATAATGTTGAGTAATGCTGATGTTATTTTGATTCGTGATAATTTTACAAATGAAAAATATAACATTTTGACAATTCTATGTAAAAGGTCAATTAATTCTAAAAATCCAGGTGCAAAGACAAATGAAGTTATTATAAGGAATTATTGAATCATTGAATCTTATTTTAATACAATGTGCCCTTTCCTGGGACCATCTAAAAATTTAACCTTGTTAATAATTTTTCTCCTTATAAGCGCTTGTAATCTTCTAACTTTGTCACTTGAGTATTTTTTAGATATATTTACGTAGTTGATATTTTCGGTAGATTTAGGTGTAGATGAAGAATAATGCACACGTATGCCAGGTTTATTTATATCTTTTGCAAGGGCTTCAATTTCCTTCATCTTCTGTGATATAATTTTCATACGATATTGCATGGAATTTGCTTGAGGGACTGGAGGAGAGGGTGTTCTTGTGACATGTAAAGGCAAAAAAGGCATATGTGGCGTAAATACAGGAGGTGATGGAGGTTTAGCAGCCTTTCTTTTATTCGGCTTTGTCTTAAGAGCTTCGAAATATGATGTTGGTGATATTGGCGGTGTTCGTGTTGGGGGAGCATCCATTTTTTGAGCACGTTTAGCTACCTTTCTTTTATTCGGCTTTGTCTTAAGAGCTTCGAAATATGATGTTGGTGATATTGACGGTGTTCGTGTTGGGGGAGCATCCATTTTTGGAGCACGTTTAGCTACATTTCTTTTATTCGGCTTTGTCTTAAGAGCTTCGAAATATGATGTTGGTGATATTGACGATTTTCGCGTAGGTGACTGAACAGGCATATATCTACATATATAATATATTTAATATTTCAATAACATATATAAATAAATATTATATAAATAAATATTATATAAATAAATATTATATAAATAAATATTATATAAATAAATATTATATAAATAAATATTATATAAATAAATATTATATAAATAAATATTATATAAATAAATATTATATCTACACATATAATATATGAATAATTTCCATCAAGATTGGGAACCTGTTGTAATTCGGAGTAAAAATTATGCAAATGCTAAAAATAAAGAAGCTCATGTTTCAAATAATAAACCTATTGGTAATAAGGAATTTCAAAGATTAAACAACGAAGAAATTCCTGCATTAAAAAAAATAACACATGCGCGGGCGCAGGCAATTTCTAATGCAAGAAATGCAATTAAATTAACTCAAAAAGAATTAGCAAATAAATTAGGAATTAATGAAAAAATTATAAAAGAATATGAAAATTGTTCAGTTATAAACTTTGAACCTACCCTATATAAACGCATATTGAAAGTTCTAAATGTTGACCCAAAATTATATATATAATCAATTAATCAAGTAATCAATATTATTCACTACCATCACTACCGTTTGAACCGCCTGAAGATGACGCAGATGAAGCAACCGAGCTTGCATTACTCTTTGAACCACCGCTGTTATACGGCTCAAACCCCATTTTCATAGGGTCTAAAGTATTTCTCAAAATACTTGGATTTATATTTGTTTTTTTAATTTCATATGAATTATGGTCATTGTCAAATATACCAATAGATGAAAATATATCGGTGTCATCTCCAAAAGCCATATAAATTACAAAGAATACTATTGATAATATCACAATGTATATCATTATATTATTTGCAGTTAATAAATCCTTATTAATATCATAAGGTTGCACATTATTATCTCTATTTATACTATCAAAATATTGGTATATGCCGAAAATTATAGAGGTTATAACTATTGAATATAATAATAATATATACATATCTATATATATTTTTCTATATTTCTTATATTAAATACAACGCGCGATTATATATATATTAAGTAATGGTTAAGTAATACTTTAAAAACTGAATTTATCATCGCGTTCCTTCTTTTTGATTTGTTTCTTTACAAAACAATTGTTAATAAAATCGATAATATCTTTGGGTTCCTTGCCTACTTTTTCAGCCCCCTTTTTATCTTTCTTTAAATTTTTAATATTATTTTTAAGCTCTTTGATTTCTTCTTTGGTTAAACCTAATGTCTTGTCATTTAATTTTTTTTCATTTTCTTCTATATCTTTGTTAATTTTACTTACATTAGCGCCACTATTAACTTGTCTGTCAATATCAATTAATACATCTTTAATTACAGGATAGGCAAATTGACTACGATCATTCATTCTATCTATATAACTTACTAACCCAGTAATTCTATTAATGAACTCTTGCGAACCTTTGTCTGTAAATATTCCATTCTCATTACAATACATCGTTTTAAATCTTTCAAAATCTTCTGGAAATCGCTCATAATCTTCTAATAATAAATTAAGTATTTTAACTGAACTCATATGGTCGTCTGTAATAGGTGTTGCAGTCATAAGTAGTAATTTAAGAGAATCTTTGCCGGATACTTTGTATGAGTTTTGTATCATGTTTTGAAGAACTTCGGGGTTTGGTTTTTCTAATGTTGAAAGTGATGAACTGTATATTTTGTGTATTTCATCTATAACTATCAGCGTTTTTCTGAAAGGGTCCTCTGCTCCATTTAATGCAACCATTTGCTTGTAATATTTATTTTTACCTTTGATTAAATTAGTAAATTGCTTATAAGATAATGGTTGTAGCCAATTTTTACCCAAAAACTCCATTCGTTTCGCTTTTGTAGATGGTAATATTTCACCATTGTTAAGACGCTCTTGTATTATTACATTACATACATCTGTAAACATATTTTTCCATATGTCTTCTTTTAATGTATGTCGCGTAACCCATAATATCTTGTATCCTTCCCTATCAAACGTATTCGTTGCCGTTGAAATTGCTGTGCAAGTTTTCCCTGAACCAACACTGTGAAACAAAAACATACCTTTGTAAGGCGATTGAGGGGTTAAAAACTTTTGAACGAAGTTTTGTGTATTCGAAAATGTCACAAGCTTATAGTCCTTCTTTTCTTTTACAGGAGCATCATCGTCAATCACTTCTGCAATACATTTATTTTGAACATCTATTGTATCCCATTTGTAAGGAGCAAAATGTTTTTCAACATATTTATATAATTCTATGTTGCTTAACTTTGTTTTAGGAGGTTCCGGTTCAAATACTGGCTTTTTCTGTATTAACTTGCTTTTATATTCATAAATAAATTTCAAAGCATCTGTATAATTCTTGTCATTAATTAGACTTACCTTTTTATAATAATTTAGATTCTCAATAATTTTATCTCCATATAATTTTAGAAATTTTATTGGGTTCATCCATATCTTATTTATTGCATCACAAAAGTTTTGATTCTTATCAATAATATTACAAAATAACGGTTTAGGATGTTTGTCATTTAAATATTTAAGTAAATCCTTGTCTCTAATATAATTATTTACCTTGTTGTTTTCAGTTCCCATATATAATTTTTTATTTTTTATTTTAATACTATCAACCTGTGTATCAATCTTGTCAATAACAAATACTGCTGCAATAATAAGTAATGCATTCGCTGACTGAAAATCTTCAAGAAGTCCTTGACATTTTTTGCGACAATTTATTACCATATCATTTGTATATATTTTACCACGTATATTATTAACTATCTCAATATGGTCAGCCCGTTTAGGTTTAACAAACTTACTTGCATTTTTTACCATCATTAAATCATAAAAGCGATTATTCTTTTCTCCAAGCAGATGCAGATTTTCAGTAAGAGAAGCATCCGCCGCAGATGCAATTATAATGGCTTCGATTTCCGCAATAAAATTAAATGCGCTAATATTTGCTGCACTGTGTTTAAGATATAAATCATGCACTGTTGTATCATTATCGTATTTTATATTGTATCTATAAATATGTAGAGGCCATCCTACTTCAGGAATGAATGGTAATCCAGATTGCCCACAATATCGAGTTCCTCTTCCTATGACCTGTGTATATTCAGCCTTTGTCACTAAAGGCTCTAAAATATGCATGTATTTAACATCAAATACATCAAGACCTTCCTTGTATCCCGAATCTAATATAATTATTCGCATATTCTCTCCATTAATATTTGAAGGTCTTTCATTCATATACAACATCATCTTCTTTTTTAATCCAGTCGAGATTGGTTTTTGATAAACGGTTGATGTTGTTAGAAGCCCAAATGTTTTATTTTTATCTGGAATATCTTGTCTTAAAGCAAACTTATTTGAATATACAAGCGAAAAATCATTAGCAATTAAAGATGATGCAACCATTTTTGCGCCATATACACCCGAAATATCACTGTATATTATATGTTTATAATATTTATTATCATTTGCCATATCCTGTTCGTCGAGTTTATTAATCCGTTTAATCATTTCATCTATTTTCGGCGATAATAATTGTAAATCTTTTAAAACTACCTCCTTTTTAAACTTTGCAGAATCAAATTTATGTTCGGGTTTAACATTTGCCCAAGTTCCAGTATTGCGAATACAAAGTGCTTCATTAGATTTCTTATTCATTAATAAGTTATATTCTATATTAATATAATATTAAAAGTATATAAAATATATATAAACATTTAAAAATAATGATTATATAATAAATAATGCTTATTACTTTTGAAGATATTAATAATATCTTGTTTGCAAAAAAAATAAAACCGAAAGGTTGTTTTCACGTGGGCGCGCATCACTGCGAAGAATTTAATCTTTATTTAAATATTGGTATTGAAGCAAAGGATATTATATGGGTTGAAGCTCATCCTAAATTAGTTGAAGAAATGAATGCAAGAAATATACCCGACTTGAATTTAATTCAAGCACTTATAACCGACAAGGACGACGAAGATGTTACATTAAATGTTGCAAACGATTATCTATCATCTAGTATATTAGAATTTGGAACGCACACTACAGAATATCCTGATATTCAATTTATTGATAAAATTGAACAAAAAAGTATCACAATTGATACATTTTTTGAAAGAAACAATTTAGATGCATCTAAATATGATTTTTGGAACATTGATATTCGAGGGGCTGAATTATTGGCACTAAAAGGGGCAACTAAATCTATCAAGCATGCAAAAATTATATATTTAGAAGTTAATTCAGCCGAATTATACAAAAATTGTGCATTAATTCAAGATGTTGATGATTTTCTTGCTCAATATAATTTCAAACGCGTATTAACTAATATGACAAAACACAAATGTGGAGATGCACTATATATCTTAAATGCTTAAACAAGAATATTATTCATTTACTCTACACCAATCTACAATCTACTTATACCATGCTAAATTATCCAATTTAGCATTTACTTCATCCATTTTATTATCTAATTTTTGTAAATATTCAAATATTTGTTTATTAGTTGGAACATCATTATTTATCGGGGTTTGCGTTGCTTTGTCTTGATTTACAGATGTTTGTTTAATAACTTCTTTGTTTTTTATTTTATTTATTTGTCTTGTTAGAAGCATCGCATTACACCAACCGAAAAGAAAAATGAGACAAAATTATTTATTTTTATATATCTTAAAACTATGTTTTAGGTAATTTGTTAAATGCTCTCTCTTTATTTTGGTAGTTATTATATCTTTTATTACTCTTTCTATATCTTCGTATGTATTTGGACTTTCCTTTTTGATATAATGTTTTAATTGACTGAAAAATTCTTCTATTGCATTTGTTTCTGGATGATATGGAACACTATACAATAAATCATTATTACTTTCTTCTATTATTTCTCTTATTATTTTTGACCTATGTATAACAGCATTATCCATTATAATTAAATAGTTTTTATATTTATCTTTAATACTATTGTTATAAAAATCTATTATATTATTTGTTTTTAACCCTCCTTTTATGTCTTTGTATAATACATAATCAACTATTTTATTAGCAGTAATAGCAAATAATAAGTTATATCTTTTATAAGGATACTTATAAGTTTTATCTATTACTCTTGTTCCACTTTTACTTCTTCCATACGATGGTTTCATATTTAAATAAATAGAAGTTTCATCTAAACATATCGTTTTGTCATACCTAAAACTCTTTAATTTATTATAAAAAACTTCTAAATCTTCTTTCTCCTGTCCTTCTTTCTTTTCAGGATAATATTTACTTCTTAACTTTTTTCTTGTTATTTTGTTAGATTGTAATATATTAAAGATAGTATGGTCTGATAATTTTACCTTATATTTATCATTTATTAATTTAGAAAATTCCCATAATGTAGTTGTAGGATATAACTTAACATAATTTTTAATAAAGTTTATTATTTCTGGTGTTATTTTTAAAGGTTTATTAACTCTTTTCCTTCTATCAATATTACCATCTTTATTATATTTTATTTTCCATTTAGATAAAGATTGATATTTACAATTAAATATTTTATTACATACATCTCTCATCGTTTTATTATGTGTTAAATAATATTTTACAGCGGTTAATTTATAATCCTTGCTATGTTGTTCTACCATTTTATCTAATTATATTAAATGTATTTAAAAATAATTCATATAATAATATATAACATTATGGATATTACTAAACTGATAGAAGAAAATGAAAATCTTAAAACCGAAATTATAGAATTAAAGGAACAATTAAAGAAATATACTTATGGTAATACACATAAAAGATATTATGAAAAAAATAAAGAAAGAGTAAAAGAAGGTGGTGCAAACTATCTTAAAAAGTTAAAAGAAGAGAACCCAGAGAAATTAAAAGAATACAGAAGAACTGCTTATCTAAAGAATAAGAATAAGTTGAAAGAAGTATAAATAATAAAAAATGATATATGTATGATTTATAAATATAATTATATATAAAATAATGTCAAATAACGAAGGTATTCCAACTATCGGTGTAAAAGGTATTCAATTTAGAAGTAGAATTGAAGCACAATGGGCTTATATCTTTGAAAAGTTAGGATGGGATTGGGAATACGAACCAATAGATTTACAAGGATATATTCCTGACTTTATTATCAAGTTTGATGGTGATAATGAGATATTGATAGAAATAAAAGGAGATACTAATATATGGAAAGAAGAAGTATACAAAGAGCATAAAGAAAAAATAATTAAATCAGGATGGAAAGGTATATTTGGTATATTAGGAAGTACATATAAAATTAGTGAATATTGGGGAGATAACAATTGTCCTATTATTGGAATAGTATGTTATCAATATGATAGTAAATGGATTGATGATGATTTAATAATCAGGAAAGAAGGAGATAGGCGACATAAATGCTTAAACTTAAAAGATGGATGGTTTTTTGGAGGTGATCTACTACTATATGATATATGTGGCGGATATTGGAAAAATACAATAGAAACAAAAACAGATTTTGAAAAGATATGGGTAGAAGCAAAAAATAATGTTCAGTGGAAAGGAGAACAAAATAAAAGTAATTTTACACCAAAAAGAAGTAAAGAAGTAAAGAAGTAGGAGAAGGTTATATAAAATATAAAGGACTTTCATATGAAGAAAGTAAATATTTTAGAGAAATTCTTAAAACATTTGATAAAATAATTGATAAAGAGTTTCTAAATCTTAAAACAATAAAAGATATACTAATACATGAACTTATAAATCAAGATGATAAAAAAAGGATTATGAGATGTTATGAAAAAGTGAAAATGCACTATGAAATGTGTAATGAATTACCAATATGGGGAAATATAGACATATTTCGTGGTAATAAAGCATATATATTACAAGGTTCATTATGATAAATCAATAGAATATTTACATACAAATGATATGAATAAATATAAAAAAATAACATTTGGTGTTCCACAAGAACCTGTTGAAATGAATGAAAATAATTTTATGGATATATAAAAAATATTAAAAATCATATAAGGATATTTACATATATACTATATAGAAATATACATAATGAAGAAACCACCTGATAAGTATAAATGTATTAAATTACCTATTACTTCTATTCTTAATAATAATGAGGAAAGCCAAAAAATCTTTAATTCCATTCAAGATGCTGTTTATAGAACTAATTATATTACTACAAAAACAAGTTTGTTATTGAGATTATGGTGTTTAGATAAATATCATAATGGTATTGATATACCTTTAATTAATGAAAATACTATTAAAATGTGTATGAAATCACTTATATTACCATCAAGTGGTCCTAAACCTAAAAATAATAATCTTCTATTATTAAATGAATTTAAAAATTTACATAATTTTACATTAGAAAATGGTAATAAATTATCTTCTATTTTAGATTATTATGCTATTACTATTCTTACTTCTATTGAAACTAATATTAAAATGCATTTTTTTGACTATGTAAATCGTTTTATAAATTCTTACTTCAAGGTCTTATACAAAGATGACATTACTAATAAAGACTTTAAAAAACAATTATTCAAAGATTTATATGTTGTTAAAAATGATATATTAAATGGCTCTTTAAAATCTAATGTTAAGTTCCATAACTGGATAAATGAATATCGTTATAAGATAGTTCCAGAAGAGTTTGAAGTTAGTTATTATTATGATGTTAAAGCAACACCTCAAAAGTATCTTAAATACATGATTTTTATGAATATTGAATTAGAAAAAATAGA
>Ga0209596_1003781_pt1 | contig 11743 bp, 9 predicted proteins | sample M_130807_MF_Meta_FD_187314 | JGI IMG/M metagenome (GOLD analysis project Ga0209596, IMG submission 187314) | Freshwater microbial communities from Lake Montjoie, Canada to study carbon cycling - M_130807_MF_MetaG (SPAdes) (version 2) | ecosystem: Environmental > Aquatic > Freshwater > Lake... | reverse complement strand
CTGCCTTCTATTCGAGTTTTATGGGCTCAGGCAGTGGATGATACATTCCATGCGCGGTATTCTGCCTCACAACGTCATTATGAATATTTGGTATATAACGCTTCTATGCCGTCTGCGTTATGGGCAAATAAAGCCGGATGGATTCACGATGCTCTTGATTTTAATAAAATGAAAGAGGCGATTCACCACTTTCATGGTGAGCATGATTTTAGTGCGTTTAGATCTTCAGAATGCCAAGCCAAGAGCCCAATAAGAACAATCACGCATACGTCAATTGAAAATTACCATCCTTTTTATCTTTTTAAATTTTCAGCGAACGGATTCTTGCATCATCAAATTAGAAATATGATGGGCGCTATTCTCTATATTGGCAAAGGTAATTACGCGAGTGACTATATTAATGAATTGCTCTTATCAAAAGACAGAACAAAATCACCACCCACATTCTTACCCGACGGACTTTATCTATCCGGCGTTGATTATGATGCCCGTTATGTTTTTCCATTGATGCGCAGAACCGTCAATATTTTTGACAATAATCATTCAAGGCTAGATCGTTAATCCTTATAATGAATATCTTTCTTTTTGAATTGATTTCATATTGAGAACACGCACTAAAATTTGTGGCATTACGCGTTTAGAAGATGCACAAGCCTCTATAGAAGCAGGCTGTGATGCGCTTGGCTTTGTTTTTTATAAAGAAAGTCCTCGTTATATTGCATTAGATGCTTTTAAGGCTATCGCCAAAGCATTACCTCCATTTGTGACCAAAGTAGGCTTGTTTGTAAATGCTGAGCCTGCTGATATTCAAAAGGCGATTCAATCAGGACTCATTGATCTTATTCAGTTTCACGGAGAGGAAACTCCTCAATTTTGCAGACAATTTGAATTTCCTTACATCAAAGCATTGGGCGTTTCATCGTCAGTGAATTTGTTACAATATGAGAAAGATTTTTATGATGCTCACGCTTTGCTGCTCGACGCATCGCATGAGTATCTCAAAGGCGGGACAGGTCAAACATTTGATTGGAATTTAATTCCTAATTCGCTCTCCAAGCCAATTGTACTAGCAGGTGGCCTTACCGTAGATAATGTGAAAGAAGCCATAAACCGAGTGAAGCCTTACGCGGTAGATGTGAGTGGCGGTGTTGAAGAATCGAAAGGTATTAAAAATTCGTTTAAAATTCAAGCATTTATAAAGGAAACTCAAGATGAAGCCGTATGATATGCCAGATGAAAAAGGCCATTTTGGTCAATTTGGAGGTGTGTTTGTCGCAGAAACCTTAATTGAGGCTCTCGATGAGTTAAGGACGACGTATGAAAAATATCGTCACGATCCTGATTTTCTTAAAGAGCTTCACTATGACCTCAAGCATTTTGTAGGACGTCCAAGCCCCATTTATCATGCTAAGAGATGGTCTGATCGAGTTGGTGGCGCTCAGATTTATTTAAAGCGCGAAGATTTAAATCATACTGGAGCACATAAAGTTAACAATACGGTAGGCCAAGCCTTGCTAGCAAAGCGCATGGGTAAGCCCCGTATTATTGCTGAAACAGGTGCAGGACAACACGGCGTTGCCACAGCAACTATTTCTGCTCGCTTGGGTCTTGAATGTGTCGTTTATATGGGGGCAGAAGATGTAAAAAGACAAGCGCCTAATGTATATCGTATGAAACTTCTGGGCGCAACAGTTGTGCCCGTAGAGAGCGGATCTAAAACTTTAAAAGATGCGCTTAATGAGGCGATGCGCGATTGGGTCACTAATATCTCAACCACATTTTATATTATTGGTACCGTAGCAGGGCCTCACCCTTACCCCATGATGGTGCGAGATTTTAATTCAATTGTTGGTGTGGAATGTAAATCACAAATGAAAGAAATGTTAGGCAGGCAGCCTGATGTTGTTGTTGCTTGTGTAGGTGGCGGCTCTAATGCGATGGGTATTTTTTATCCTTACATTGACTTACCTGATGTTAGATTAATTGGTGTTGAAGCTGCAGGGCATGGCATCGAAACAGGCAAGCATGCAGCACCTTTAACAGCTAATAGCCCGATAGGCGTTTTACATGGCAACCGAACTTATTTAATGCAAAATGCAGAAGGTCAAATTATTGAAACACATTCAATTTCAGCAGGCCTTGATTATCCTGGTGTGGGCCCAGAACATGCTTGGTTGAAAGATATTAAGCGCGCTGAATATGTGGCTGTGACAGACACAGAAGCTTTAGATGCGTTTCATAGTTTATGTCTTACCGAAGGTATTATTCCAGCGCTTGAAACTAGCCATGCGTTAGCGCATGCAGAAAAGCTTGCGAAAACCATGAAGCCCGATCAAGTAATTCTTGTTAATTTATCTGGCCGAGGTGATAAGGACATTAACACTGTGGCTAAAATTTCAAATATCAGTTTATAAAGTTTATATGTCGAGAATTGCAAATACATTTAAAGCGCTTAAAGAAACACATAGAAAAGCTTTAATTCCTTATATTACTGCAGGTGATCCTCATCCTGATCTAACGGTATCTATGATGCATGCCTTAGTAGATTCAGGTGCTGACATGATTGAGTTAGGTATTCCTTTTTCAGATCCCATGGCAGATGGCCCTACGATTCAAAGAGCAAGTGAAAGAGCTTTAGCGCATCATGTAGGCTTATCTCATGTATTTAAGATGGTTAAAGCTTTTAGAGAAAAAAACACTCAAACGCCTATTATTTTAATGGGCTATGCTAATCCTATTGAAGCGATTGGCGCTGAGGCTTTTGTGGAAAGAGCTAAAGCTGCCGATGTCGATGGCATTATTACGGTAGATTATCCTCCTGAAGAATGTATGCAATTTACAAAACTTCTTAAAGAAAAAAATATCGATAGTATTTTTTTATTATCGCCAACCTCAGAATTGGACAGAGTAAAATTAATTATCAAGCAAGCCTCTGGATTTTTATATTACGTCTCATTGAAGGGCGTCACAGGTGCGGCCAATATTGATATTGAGCAGGTAAAGTCCAAAGTAGGCATAATTCGAGAATTAACGGATCTTCCTATTGGTGTTGGTTTTGGGGTGAGAGATGCGGCAACAGCAAAAGAAGTTGCTAAGATTTCTGATGCCGTTGTCGTGGGAAGTCGCATGGTGCAGGAAATTGAGAATTCAAATAAAGATAATTTAATTCAAAATATTTCGAAGTTAATGAAAGAATTAAGAGAAGCAGTTAATTAATGATTCGAGTATATCTATGAGCTGGTTAAAAAATGTCATACCTCCAAAAATAAAACATATTGTTGGAAGTGTTTCTAAAAAAAATATTCCCGAAGGCTTATGGTGTAAATGTTCTTCATGCCAAGCGGTGCTCTATCGAACAGATCTTGAACAAAGTATGGAAGTATGTCCAAAATGTTCCTTCCACAACCGTATTTCTGCACGCATAAGAATAGATACCTTATTAGAGAAAGAAAAAAGAAAAGAAATAGGAGCACAAATTCAACCTCTAGATACTCTTAAGTTTAACGATACGCAAAGTTATGCAGATCGTATTAAATCATCACAGAAAGATCTTAATGAAAAAGATGCGATCGTTGTCATGCAAGGATTTATGGAAGACAAGCCTGTTGTCGTAGCTGCTTTTGAATTTAAATTTATGGGTGGTTCAATGGGGTCTGTCGTCGGTGAAAAATTTGTACGAGGTATTCAAGCCGCCATAAAAGCTAAGGCTACATTTATTTGTATTTCTGCTAGTGGTGGAGCACGGATGCAAGAAGGGCTGTTATCTCTCATGCAAATGGCAAAAACCAGTGCAGCATTAACAAAATTAAGTGAAGCAAAATTACCTTTCTTTTCAATTCTTACCGATCCTACCATGGGCGGTGTTTCTGCAAGTTTTGCAATGCTAGGTGATATTATTATTGCTGAACCTAGAGCGTTGATCGGTTTTGCAGGTCCGCGTGTCATCGAACAAACCGTTCGTGAAAAATTACCTGAAGGTTTTCAGCGGTCTGAATTTCTTTTAACGCATGGCGCGATCGATATGATTTTAGATCGACGTGATATGAAAAAGAAACTTGTCAATTTAATATCTAAATTATCTAAAAATTAATTTAACGTCCTCTAAGCCTTTATTTAAACACCCTATGACTCTTAACGATTGGCTAGGGTATATCGAATCGATTCATCCTTCTTCGATTGATCTAACTTTGGATCGCATCAGGGTTGTGATTGATCGCCTGGATATAAAAATTTCTGCTCCAGTGATTACTGTAGGGGGCACCAATGGCAAAGGTTCAACATGCGCTATTCTTGAATCCATCTATAAAACAGCTGGGTATAAAGTTGGATGCTATACCTCACCCCATTTCCTAGCGTTTAATGAGCGTATTAAAATCCAAGGTATTGAAGTTTCCGACGAACTTATTTGCGAAGCTTTTGAAAAAATTGAATCTGCAAGAGAAGGGGTGTCACTTACTTATTTTGAATACGGCACACTCGCGGCCATGATGATTTTTTCAGAAACATGCATTGATATTATTATTCTTGAAGTAGGTTTAGGCGGCAGATTGGATGCGGTAAATGTTTTTGATTCGGACTGTGCCATTGTCACGACTGTCGATCTTGATCATATGGATTATCTTGGCCATACACGTGAAGCCATTGGATTTGAGAAAGCAGGCATTTATCGGTCTCATAAACCGGCTATTTGTGGTGACTTAAATCCACCTCAGTCATTAATTGAATATTGTGAATCTATTCAGGCACCATTAAAATTAATAGGCCAGCATTTTGGTTATGAACTACATCATGATTCGTTTGATTTTTTAATTGAATCATCCTTTGTGATGAATCTACCTCTTCCTAAATTACAAGGAACGTTTCAGCTAAACAATGCAACAAGTGCTTTAATGGCTATAAAAATACTTGATGATAAATTACCTTTAAATGAAAGTGCAATTCAAAAAGGAATTACATCAACTTTATTACCTGGACGTTTTGAGGAAGTACAAACCAACCCTTCCTTAGTTTTTGACGTTGCTCACAATCCCCAAGCGGCTTTATCTCTAAGTGATAATTTAAAAGCCCACGCCATACAAGGAAAAACCGTTGCAGTATTTTCAATTCTTAAAGATAAAGATATTTCAGGTGTGATTAAAGCGCTCATTCATGATATTGATTATTGGTATGTTGCTCAAATTGAGCACGAAAGGGCGGCAGACCTCGACACTATTTCTGGGGCTATCAAAAATATCAACCCAGTTTCTCTTGTGAAATCATGTAAAAACATTACTGAAGCTTATCAATTTGCATGCAAAGAAGTGGCTAGCAATGATAGAATAATCGTATTCGGTTCTTTTTTTACAGTTGCCGATATTATGAAACTTATTCCTAAGTTATGAGCGAAGACAATTCAACACAACCCCAAGAAGATAAGCTGATTAGTCAAGCCAAGAAGAGGCTTTTAGGCGCGAGTGTTATTTTATTTATTCTTCTTATATCAGCTCCGTTTGTTCTAAAAAATCGCAATCAGGAAGGCCCCACAGAGCCTATCAAAATTACCATGGAAAGTTCTCCCGTTATAAATGAAAGTGTGGTCGATACTATTAAACCTCCGGAGACTAAACAAGAAATTCCAGAAGTCACATCACCTCAAGCTAAAAAAGATATAACACCTAGCAGTAATGAAAAAATAAAATATGAAAATGAAGTGGTTGCACTATCAAATAGTGGCCTTTATATTCAGCTAGGTATTTTTTCAGAAAATAAAAAGATTCAATCTCTTCAACAAAAAATGAATCAATTAGGCATTCAAACTAAAATTGAAACCATTAAGATTAATGGGGTAGATAAATTACGCTTGATTACAGATGAGTTTAAAACAGAAGTACTTGCCAGACAAACAATGCTTAAAATGAAGAATGCTGGTGTCATAGGTATTATCAAGAAGATTAGTTGATGACATTTGTTGATTATGGTTTTTCTATCATCGTCATCATATCTACTCTTCTCGGCTGCTACCGAGGTTTTGTCCGAGAACTCCTAGCAATCGTTGCTTGGTTTTTTGCTTTTTATTTAGCACAATCTTTTTCACCTCTCCTAGCTTTAAAACTTCACTGGATTGATACTGAGTCAATTCGCAGTTTAGCTGCTTACGTTCTTATTTTTATTGCTGTATTAATTGCCTCAATGGGTGTGATTACAATTCTTAATAAGTTTATTAAATATACAGGGCTTACATTGCCCAATATTCTTATGGGCGGGTTATTTGGCTTTATTCGAGCGTTTCTGATTGGTCTTATTTGCCACCTTGTGATTCAGTCAACTTCTTTTGAAAAACATGAGGTTTGGCAAAATGCACGTATCAAACCCTATTTCGAATCTTTTGCAGCTAAGGCAGGTGTTTATTTGCCACTAGACATCCTTAAGCATGTAAAATATTCACAACGAACATATTTTTAAGGCGCTGAAATGTGTGGAATCCTTGGAATTGTTGGTAAAAATCCTGTTAATCAGCTACTTTACGATGGCTTATTAGTCCTACAACATCGTGGTCAGGATGCTGCCGGTATTGTCACTTGCGACGGCAACACCTTCTTTATGCATAAAAATAATGGTCTTGTGAAAGATGTTTTTCACACGAGACATATGCGAAATCTTATTGGTAACGCAGGTATTGCACATGTGCGTTATCCTACTGCAGGTTCAACATCAGCTGCCGAAGCACAACCTTTCTATGTGAATTCACCATTTGGTATTGTCTTAGGCCACAACGGTAATTTAACGAATGCAGAAAAACTCAAAGAAGATATTTTTAGACAAGATCTTCGTCATATTAATACCACATCAGACTCAGAAGTTTTACTCAATGTGTTAGCCCATGAAATTGAAGAGTCTTCAAAAAGTAGCGTACTTAATAGCGATGTAGTTTTTGATGCTGTCACTTCAGTCCATAAGCGATGCAAAGGTGCATATTCTGTTGTCTCAATGATTGCTAATTTTGGTTTACTTGCGTTTAGAGATCCACATGGCATCCGACCACTAGTGATTGGAAAACACGAAAGCCCTAAAGGTGTTGAATATATGGTGGCTTCTGAAAGTGTTGCGCTCGATGTATTAGGATTTAAATTAGTTAGAGATGTAGAACCTGGCGAAGCTGTGTTTATTGATATGAATGGTAATTTTTTTGCTAAACAATGTGCGAAGCCTAATCATCATCCATGTATATTTGAATATGTCTATCTTGCGAGACCCGATTCTGTGATTGATGGTGTTTCCGTTTATCAAACGCGACTTAATATGGGAAAAACATTAGCGCAAAAAATAAAGAAATCATGGGCTCATCTAGAGATAGATGTGGTGATTCCTATTCCAGATACTAGCCGACCTAGCGCATTACAATTAGCTTTAGAACTTGGTCTCGATTATCGCGAAGGTTTTATTAAGAATCGTTATATTGGCCGAACATTTATTATGCCAGGTCAGGCATTGAGAAAGAAATCAGTGCGTCAAAAATTAAATCCTATCAAAATCGAATTCCAGGGTAAAAATGTTTTGTTGGTAGATGACTCAATTGTACGAGGAACCACATCAAAAGAAATCGTTCAAATGGCAAGAGAAGCGGGTGCTAAAAAAGTATACTTAGTCTCAGCAGCACCTCCTGTGAGATTCCCTAATGTTTACGGCATTGATATGCCATCGCGTACCGAATTATTAGCCCCCAATAAAACAGATGAAGAAATTCGAGCAGAAATTGGTGCAGATGAATTGATCTATCAAGATCTTGATGCGTTAATTGAAAATATTTCTTCTGTTAATCCAAAGCTTAAAAAATTCGACGCTTCTTGTTTTGATGGTAAATACATCACAGGTGATATTGATGAATATTATCTAAAAAATATTGAAGCCATCCGTGCTGACTCTAATATGTTTGATAAGCCTTCAAATGCCAGTACACAAATGGATTTAAATTTGATTAAAAATGAAGAGGAAGCGGCTTAATATTAAGCGTTTCTTGACGTATTTTTTTTATCGTGCATAATTCAAAGTGCGCTGATTTGAGTGATGCAGTTATTTCTCAGCTTGCGGGCGCGTTAAAAATACAGCTAAAGCGAGGTCTGTCCCGTTTTAGTTTTTTTGTGAAACGGGTTTTTTTATGCCCAAAAAAAGGTAACAGACTATGAATAACGATCCATGGAAATTTGATACACAAGCGATTCGAGCAGGCTCATTACAATCTGAGTTTGGTGAGAATTCTGAAGCTATTTTTCTAACTTCAAGTTATGTTTTTGATTCGTCTGCTCAAGCTGCAGCAAGATTTGCAGGGACTGAGCCGGGCAATATCTATTCACGATTTACAAATCCCACAGTCACCATGTTCCAAGATCGTCTTGCAGCCCTTGAAGCCGCTGAGGCATGCGTGGCCACATCAAGTGGTATGTCTGCTATTTTGGCCACCATTATGGGTTTATGCTCGGCAGGGGACCACATCGTAGCTTCTCGAAGTCTTTTTGGTACGACCGTTCAGCTCTTTAGTAATATTTTTAAACGTTGGGGTCTGGAAGTGACTTTCGTATCACTTACCAATCTTAATGAGTGGGAAGACGCGATTCAAAAAAATACAAAACTTTTTTTTGTTGAAACACCTTCTAATCCATTAACTGATGTAGCCGACATTAAAGCGCTTTCGAATATCGCACACAATAAAGAAATTAAATTAATTGTGGATAATTGCTTCTGTTCACCGGCGCTTCAAAGACCCTTATTGCTGGGCGCTGACATCATTATCCATTCAGCTACCAAATATCTTGATGGCCAAGGCCGATGCTTAGGCGGTGCTGTGTTAGCAGATAAAAAGACGATAGAGCCCATTTACCAGTTTTTACGAAGTGCGGGTCCCACCATGAGTGCTTTTAATGCCTGGGTCTTTTTGAAAGGCTTAGAGACTTTATCTGTAAGGATGGATGCACATTCTAAGAATGCGCTTCATTTAGCTTCTTGGCTAGAGTCTCAATCTCAGGTAGATCGTGTTTACTATCCTGGTTTAGTATCTCATCCCCAACATACGCTCGCCCTAAATCAGCAGAAGTCAGGCGGGGCGATTGTATCCTTTGAAGTTAAGGGAGGCCAAAAAGAGGCCTGGGGTTTGATTGATTCAACAAAATTAATCTCTATTACGGCAAATTTAGGGGATGTAAAATCTACGATTACACATCCTGCAACAACTACACATTCAAGAGTCAGTCCTGAAGAGCGTCAAAAAGCTGGTATTAAGGATAACCTTGTAAGAATCGCTGTAGGCCTTGAAGATATAGAGGACCTAAAAGCTGATTTGTCTAGTCTTTCGCGCTAAAAAATACCTTTAGCAGGGCAAAAATACAGCCCTGCTACATGCTAAAATTTGGGTAGTTTTCCACTTAAATTATCGATCTAAATTCTATGAATCAATTTGCCAAAGAAACCATCCCAATCAGCCTTGAAGATGAGATGAAACGCTCTTATCTTGACTACGCCATGAGCGTTATTGTCGGACGAGCCCTTCCAGATGTCAGAGACGGATTAAAACCTGTCCATCGTCGAGTCCTCTTCGCGATGCATGAGCTTAATAATGACTTCAATAAGCCATATAAAAAATCTGCACGTATTGTCGGTGACGTGATTGGTAAATATCACCCTCACGGTGACACAGCTGTATACGATACGATCGTTCGTATGGCTCAAGATTTTAGCTTGCGTTACATGTTGGTGGATGGCCAAGGTAACTTTGGTTCAGTGGATGGTGATAATGCTGCGGCGATGCGTTATACCGAAATTCGTATGTCAAAAATTGCACATGAACTTTTAGAGGATATTGATAAAGAGACGGTAGATTTTGGCCCGAATTATGATGGCTCAGAACAAGAACCCCTCATTATGCCAGCGCGTATTCCGAATCTTCTCATTAATGGAAGTTCTGGTATTGCGGTGGGTATGGCAACTAACATTCCACCTCACAACTTAAATGAGGTAATTGCAGCATGTTTATTGCTCCTAGAAAAACCAGAGTCATCCGTTGATGCATTGATTAAGTTAGTTCCTGCGCCGGATTTTCCAACTGCTGGCATTATTCATGGCACCTCAGGGGTTAAAGAAGGTTACAGAACAGGTCGAGGCCGTGTTGTCATGCGGGGTAGAACGCACGTCGAAAAACTCGATAAAGGTAATCGTGAAGCTTTAATCGTCGATGAACTTCCATACCAGGTTAATAAAAAAACATTCATCGAAAAAATTGCAGAACTTGTAAATGATAAAAAGATTGAAGGCATCTCAGATTTAAGAGACGAGTCAGATAAATCAGGCATGCGCGTTGTTATTGAATTAAAGCGCGGCGAAAATCCAGACGTCATTTTAAATAATCTTTATAAGCAAACACAGCTTCAAGATAGCTTCGGTATGAATATGGTAGCGCTCATTGATGGGCAACCGAAACTTCTTAACTTAAAACAAATTCTAGATGCTTTCCTTCGACATCGTCGTGAAGTGACTACTAGAAAAACTGTATTTGAACTTAGAAAAGCACGCGAACGTGGGCACATGTTAGAAGGTTTAGCAGTTGCGTTAGCCAACGTTGATGAAATGATTAAAATTATTAAAGCTGCACCGACACCACCTGATGCTAAAAAAGAATTGCTAGCACGCACCTGGAAGTCTGCTGTTGTCGAAGGTATGTTGAATGGTGCCGCCATGGAATTTTCAAGACCAGAAGGATTGGCAAAAGAATTTGGATTGACCCAATCTGGCTATAAGTTATCAGATATTCAAGCGCAAGAAATTCTACAATTAAGATTGCAACGCTTAACAGGTTTAGAACAAGAAAAAATTGTTAATGAATATAAAGAGATTATGAATGTCATTACAGATCTCCTAAATATTTTAGCAACACCTGCAAGAGTTACGGCAATCATTATTGATGAACTTGCAGCGATTAAAGATCAGTATGGTGACAAACGTCGAAGTGAAATTGTCGATAATGCATTAGATTTATCTACTGAAGATTTAATTACACCTGAGGATGTCGTAGTGACACTCTCTCACACAGGTTATATCAAATCACAAGTGTTAGACGAATATCGCGCACAAAAACGGGGTGGCAGAGGCAAGCAAGCAGCAACGACTAAAGATGATGACTTTATCGACAAAATGTTTGTGGCAAATACACACGATAACATTTTATGTTTCTCAAGTCGTGGACAGGTGTATTGGTTAAAAGTTTACGAAGTTCCACAAGGCAGTCGCACAAGTCGTGGCAAACCTATTGTGAATTTATTCCCGCTCCAAGAGGGCGAAAAAATCAATGCCATTCTACCGGTCAAAGAATTTGATGATAAACATTATATCTTTATGGCAACTGCGCTGGGCACAGTGAAGAAAACACCACTTACAGATTTTTCAAATCCACGTAAGTCAGGCATCATTGCCATTAACCTCGATGATAACGATTTCTTAATTGGCGCTGAAATTACAGATGGAACTAACGATATCGTATTAGTTTCAAATGGCGGTAAGGCCGTTTGGTTTGATGAAGAAGATGTGAGAAGTATGGGTCGAAATACGCGGGGTGTTCGCGGGATGAAATTACAAGAAGACCAGCAAGTATTGTCACTTCTTATCGCAAGTGATGATCAGCAATCCATGTTAGTTGCGACTGAAAATGGTTATGGAAAACGTACGGTACTTTCTGACTTTAGACATTCTGGTCGAGCTACACAGGGCGTTAAAGCAATCC
>Ga0209596_1003778_pt1 | contig 11752 bp, 9 predicted proteins | sample M_130807_MF_Meta_FD_187314 | JGI IMG/M metagenome (GOLD analysis project Ga0209596, IMG submission 187314) | Freshwater microbial communities from Lake Montjoie, Canada to study carbon cycling - M_130807_MF_MetaG (SPAdes) (version 2) | ecosystem: Environmental > Aquatic > Freshwater > Lake... | reverse complement strand
ACTGGCCTGTCACGTTTAGTGCGTGGAGAGTTCTTAACCCTTCGTGAACGAGAGTTCGTTGATGCAGCGCGCGTTGCTGGTGCGTCTAATCGCCGCATTATCTTCAAGCACATCTTGCCTAACGCCGTTGGAATCATCATCGTCTCTGTAACTCTGCTCTTATCGGGAGCAATTTTGCTTGAGACCGCACTTTCTTACTTAGGCTTTGGCGTGGTTCCACCCGATGTTTCACTGGGACTATTAATTAGCCAGTATCAGGATTCGTTTACGACTCGCCCATGGCTGTTTTGGTATCCAGGTTTCTTTATTATCTCAATTGCGCTGAGCATTAACTTTATTGGCGATGGACTGCGCGATGCATTTGATCCACGTCAGCGTCGACGTATTTCAAAGAAAGAGCGTCAAGAGTCGGCAACAGCAAGAAAACTGGCACAGGCCGATGACTAATTTATTTAATAAACAGACCGCTTCTAATCTGGAAGATATTGTGAGCCGGCACAGCTCGGGTGATGAAATCCTTCCTGCGAAGACGGGCAATGTAGGCACACGCACCCGAATCACTTCGAGGCGAGTCACCAATTCGAACCGGGTGCTCACTACCGCGGGGAGTGAAGTCACTCTTATGCATACTTTTTCCGTGACGACGACTAGGAGCTGGAGCGGCCCACGCGTAGAAATTGCGCCCATCAACGATGATCGACATGCTGTACTTGGTCTCGATCTCATCAACGCGATCCCAACTGGCAGTGATCTCTTTGGTTGGGTTAACAATCTTGATACCTTCATCAAAGATAACAACGTAGGGCTTAATAAAACTGAGGTGGCTTCCAAAAGCAAGCGTTCCACAGATGAGAATCGTGATCATGGCTTCGAGCAATCCACCGTAGTAAATACTTTGAGCGACAAATCCTGCGAAAAAAGCGATCAACACCCAACCCATAACCAGCGCACTAGTGGGACGGAACTTTTCGGCATTGTTCATGCCCACAGTTTGTCACAGTTGGATCTAAACCTTGATATCAAGCAAGCGGAGGCGCACGTATGAGTAAGCCAATTTTAGAGATCTCGGGATTTAACGTTGATTTCTGGGTCGATGGTGTGTGGTATCCAGCTGTTATCGATATGAACCTCTCGCTTGAACCCGGCAAAGTAACTGCCATCGTTGGCGAATCAGGTTCGGGTAAATCAACTACCGCCCTTGGTTTGATGTCTCTGCTTGCATCTAATGCACGTATGAGCGGAAGCGTAAAAGTCAAAGAGCAGGAGATGCTCAACGCTAAAGCGGTAACACTTCGCCATTTCCGAGGCAAAGAAGTTGCATATATTTTCCAGGAGCCAATGACGGCGCTGAATCCGGTCTACACAATTGGTTTTCAGATCACAGAGACTTTGCGCAATCACTTTGACATGGGTCCTCAGCAGGCACATGCCCGCGCACTTGAATTAATTACGATGGTGGATATTCCAGATCCAGAGAAATCAATCAATAAGTATCCGCACCAGTTATCAGGTGGACAGCGCCAACGCGCAATGATTGCTCAAGCCCTCGCGTGTGATCCAGGTCTTCTAGTCGCCGATGAGCCAACTACAGCGCTGGATGTGACTGTTCAAGCTGAAATTCTAGATTTAATGCGCGACCTAAAAGGTAAGTTCAACTCGGCCATTCTTTTGATTACACATGACATGGGCGTCGTTGCCGACATGGCCGATGAGATTTTGGTGATGAAAGATGGAATCACGGTTGAACACGGTAGCGCCGACCAGATCTTTAATCGCCCTCAACATCCTTACACGCAGCAGTTGTTGGGAGCGGTACCAAAGCTGGGCTCAAGTGTTAAGCGCGCACTTCCTTACAAAGAGAGCGCTAAACCAGCTCCTGTTTTAAAACTTACCGATGTGACTATCGAGTATCCAAAGCGTGGCCGTATCCCAGCATTTACCGCGGTGAAGAACTTTAATCTTGAGATTTATCCAGGTGAAATCGTTGGCCTGGTTGGAGAATCAGGCTCTGGAAAGACGACCGTGGGCCGTGCATCTATCGGTTTGTTGCCCATCAAAGCTGGAACAATTGAGATCGTTGGCAAAGATATTAGCCATGCATCACAAAAAGATCTCTTTTCAATTCGTCGTCATACCGGAATCGTCTTTCAAGATCCAGCTAGCTCATTAAATCCACGCCTGCCAATTGGAGAGTCAATTGGAGAGCCACTTTTCTTAGCAAAAATTGCTAAAGGTCCAGAGCTTGCACGCATGATTGAAGATTTATTGGATCAAGTAGAGCTTCCACGCAGTTATCGCAACCGTTATCCGCATGAGCTTTCAGGTGGTCAGCGCCAACGCGTAGGTATTGCACGCGCACTTGCCTTGACCCCAGATTTGTTAATTGCCGATGAACCAACGTCGGCGCTAGATGTTTCGGTGCAGGCCCGCTTCTTAGATCTTTTGCAGGAGCTGCAGGAGAAGATGAAGTTTGCATGTTTATTTATTAGCCATGACTTAGCTGTTGTCGATATCTTGGCCCACCGCATCGCAGTAATGCAGGACGGTCTGCTTGTCGAAGAGGGCGATCGCGATGCAATCTTGCAACGTCCAAAAAATGACTACACACGCCGCTTGATCGCTGCCGTTCCGGTGCCAGATCCAGCTGAACAACGTGTTCGTCGTGAGGCCCGACTAGCTGCCAAGAAGTAGTTAGCCGCTAGCTTGTCCGCTTCGGTGGGCATAGCGACCCAGGAAGTCGGCCTTCATATCGCTGAAGTTTCCATCCAATAGGGCCTGTCGCATCTGATCGACTAAGCGAACAATGAATCGCTCATTGTGAATCGTTGCTAGCGTTGCCGCGATCATCTCTTTGCCACGAAACACATGATGCATATACGCCCGTGTGTAGTGCGTGCAGGTATAACAGTCACATTCATCGTCGATAGCGGTGAAATCACGCTTAAAACGGCTGTTAGACAGGTTAAAACGCCCCTCCATCGTATACACAGCGCTGGTGCGAGCGATTCTGGAGGCTAATACACAGTCAAATGTATCGATGCCGTTTTCAACACCAACAAATAGATCCTCTGGTGCGCCGATTCCCAATAAATGCTTTGGTTTATTTTCTGGCAAAAGCTGATTGACCCACGAGACTATGGCTCCCAACTTTTCTTTATCTAAAGCGCCACCGATTCCAAAGCCATCAAAAGACTGACCCGACGACTCTAGAGATCCTAAATCTCTCGCGGCTTTTTTGCGCAGGTCTTCATACTGTGCGCCCTGGATAACTCCAAATAAAGCTTGGTAGCTCTTTGAAGATCGCTCATCGGTCAGATGTTTATGTTCATCAAGGCAGCGGCTAGCCCAGGCCAAGGTGCGCTCCATCGCTAACTCTTGGTAGGGGCGAGTGTTATGCAACGTCGTGCACTCATCGAAGGCAAATATAATGTCGGCCCCTATCTGGTGCTGTACCTGCATTGAAATCTCTGGTGTAAATCGATGCATTGACCCATCCAGGTGGGATTTAAATGTGACGCCTTCATCATCGACATGGGCTAAGCGCTCCTTGTTTCCAGCAATGACATCATCGGCGCGAAAAGTCGTCGCATCCATCGCTAAGACTTTTTTAAAACCGACACCGAGAGATAAAACTTGAAAGCCACCCGAGTCGGTAAAAGTTGGGCCAGGCCAGTTCATGAATTCGCCAAGCCCACCAGCCTCATCCAAAATATCGGCGCCCGGCTGTAAGTACAGGTGATAAGCATTAGCCAGTAAAGCTTGCGCACCAAGGTCGGCCATCGCTTCTGGCAACACTGACTTAACCGTGGCTTTAGTACCTACCGGAATAAATGCTGGAGTCTGAATGTGTCCATGCGGAGTGGTGATTGTTCCAACGCGCGCTAAAGAGTTTTCTTGGGCAGATGTGATCTCAAAGTTAAAGCCCATGAATTACCAAATTTGTACGCGCGCTGACTCATCCAGCCATAAGCCATCTTTTTCAGTGACTCCAAAGGCTTCATAGAAAGGCGTGAAGTTACTTACGATGGTGTTGCAACGGAACTCACCGGGGGAGTGTGGGTCGATTGCAATACGACGGCGCATCTCTTCTGGGCGCACTTTGGTGCGCCAGATTTGTGCCCATCCAAAGAACAGACGTTGCTCTCCAGTGAGATCTCCAACAACTGGTGAAGCCTTACCTGCCAGTGAAATTTGGTAGGCCTTGTAAGCAATCGCTAATCCGCCCAAGTCACCGATATTTTCACCAACAGTGAGCGCACCATTGACGGTGATATCCGGAGTCTCTTCTGGGACCAGGGTGTTGTACTGCTCGATCAACGCATTGGAGCGAATCTCAAAGGCGGCGCGGTCTTCATCGCTCCACCAGTTATTGAGGGCGCCGTCTCCATCAAACTTTGAGCCTTGGTCATCAAAGCCATGGCCAATCTCGTGTCCAATGACTGCGCCAATCCCACCGTAGTTCACGGCGTCATCGGCAGTGAGTGAGAAAAATGGCGACTGCAAGATAGCGGCAGGAAAAACAATCTCATTCATGACTGGGTTGTAATAGGCGTTGACGGTTTGTGGCGTCATGTGCCATTCATCGCGATCAACGGGCTTGCCGATCTTTGATAATTCATGATCACGTTGGAACTTAGTCACCTGACCAACATTGCCAAAGAGCTCCTTCGGATCAGTCTGTAGCGCCGAATAATCGCGCCACTTATCTGGGTAGCCAATCTTGGGACGAAACTTGCCGAGCTTATCGAGGGCTTTAGCTTTAGTTGTTGCACTCATCCAATCGATCTCATTGATGCTGACTCGATAGGCCTCAATTAAGTTGGCAACAAGCTTCTCCATCGCGACCTTGGCCGCGATCGGGAAGTGCTGCTCGACGTAGACCTTACCGACCGCCTCACCAAGGGAGCCTTCAACAAGTGAGACCGCTCGCTTCCAGCGCTCGCGAAGTTCGGGGGTTCCAGAAAGGGTTTTGCCGTAAAAAGAAAAGTTTTGATTGACCAGGTCGGCAGATAAGTAAGCAGCTGAACCAGTGATGACATTCCATTTCAGCCATGCCACCCATGAGTCTCGATCAAAGTGAGCCAAGATATCTGAGAGCCCGGCAAAAAATGGCGGCTGCTGAACGATAACTGAATCTAGAACAACCGATGGAATCTCTCCGGCTTGTAAGTAGAGGTCAAAGTCAAAGGCTGGCATAAGGGCGATGACTTCAGCTCGAGTTAATTTGTTGTACGTCAACGTTGCATCACGATCTTTGACTGCGTCATAGTGATGACGTGCAACTGAAGTTTCTAGAGTCAAAATCTTGGCTGCTAGCTCTGCGCCATTAGGGATTCCGACAAGTGTGAACATCGCTTCAACGTGAGCAAGAAAAGCGCTACGAATATCGGCGTACTGATCTTCGCGATAGTAAGACTCATTGGGCAGTGAGATTGCGCCTTGAGCTAAGTACAAGATATTCGTATTAACATCTTTCTGGTCGGCATAGATAAATGAACCAAAGATTCCACCAAGACCCCGAGCCTCAAGTGCAGACATCGTCGAAATAAAATCGCTCAAAGATACAATGGCATCGCAGGCATCTAAATCGGCCTGAATCGGTGAAAAGCCCTTGGCCTCGATCGCATCGGCATCCATAAATGATGCATAGACATCGCTAATCTTTTGAGCCTCAGCGCTACCGCTTGCACTCTCAATAATCGCACGTACTTGTTTCTCAGATAGATCGCGCAGTTTGATGAAGGCGCCATCGGTTGCCCTATCGGCTGGAATCTCGGCGCTCTTTAGCCAGGCTCCATTGAAATGTCGGTAGAGGTCGTCCTGTAAGCGGACCGATGAATCGATGTGCTCAAAATCTAAACCAGTTGTACTAATGCTCACGCGCGAAACCCCTTTTGAAAAATAGTTGAAAGTTCAACCGTTAGCGTAGACTGTCCCTATGCCAGATGAAAACGCTACCGCACCCCGCTGGCTTAACTCCACTGAAATGACGGCCTGGCGCAGTTACATCATCGCCAGTCGGCGAATGTTAGAGGCTTTAGATAGCGATTTAGATGGACATGATTTGAGTATGGCCGACTATGAGATTTTGGCCCAACTCAGTGATGCGCCAGAGCGCAAAATGCGGATGAGTGAACTAGCAGAGATCGCACTTCTATCGCGCTCGCGATTATCACATCGCATAAAGGTCATGGAAAAAGCTGGTTGGGTAAAGCGTGAAGCCTGCCCATCGGATAAACGTGGATATTTTGCTGTGATGACAGCCAAGGGTTGGAAAGCGATAGTTGCCGCAGCACCTGATCACGTTAAAAGTGTGCGTACTCGTTTTGTTGATCATTTAAATAAGAACGATCAAGAAGTTCTCGCGCAGATTTTTTCGCGCATTGAATGCTCGTTGCGCAAAGAGGATCTAGACGAGAAATAAATAAAATTACATAAAAAAACCCGCCACATAGAGTGGCGGGTTTTTTTAATAGCTAATTACTTAGCTGCTGCCTTCTTGCGACGGCGCTTCTTTGGAGCAGCTACTGGAGCTGCTGCCTTCTTAGCTGCCTTCTTGCGCTTCTTTGGAGCAGCTTTCTTTGCAGCTGGCTTAGCTGCTGCCTTCTTGCGCTTCTTTGGAGCAGCTTTCTTAGCTGCTGCCTTCTTGCGCTTCTTTGGAGCAGCTTTCTTAGCTGCTGCCTTCTTGCGCTTCTTTGGAGCAGCTTTCTTAGCTGCTGCCTTCTTGCGCTTCTTTGGAGCTGCTGCTTTTACAGCTGCCTTCTTGCGACGCTTTGGTGCTACTGCCTTAGCAGCTGCCTTCTTGCGCTTCTTTGGTGCTGCTTTCTTTGCTGCGGCCACGTACTTCTCCTATCGGAATGGTTCGGATCCGTCACCCAAACCTTTTCGTGGATAAGCGTGACATCAATTAAGGGAAAATGCCACATTGTGAGGCAAATTATTTAGTGCGTGTCGCAAATTCTTTTTTATATTTTTTTATGCATATTCGGGGAATTTCAAAGAATTTCAATTATCGCTTTTATGAATTTTCATTTTCGCGAAGTTTTGCAAGGGCAAATTCATTGGTTGTAACGTCAAAACCCCGTAATTTGGGCATAAAACTGGCCAGTAGGCCAACGACAATCACGCAGATAACTCCGCCAGAAGTTACTGAAAATGACAGGCTAGTCACTGCGGCCATAGACGCTGCACGCATCTGTCCGGCAAGCGGTCCGATCGAGTACGACAATAATTCGATTCCGGCCAATCGTCCGCGAAAATTATCGGGGATGGTCTGGTTCCAAATCGTTGATCTAAAGAGTGCACTCACCATGTCCGATGCCCCTGCAAGGGTCAAAAACACCAGAACCAGAATCAGAGAGTTCCATATACCGGCTAAAGCAATTGCCGTGCCCCACCCCATAGCTGCCCAAATAATGGCTCGGCCATGGAAGCGATAGTTCTTAGTCCATCCCGATGTCAAAGTGATCACTACCGAGCCAACTGTGCCCGCGGCATACATCAAACCGAGAGCCCAAGGGGTTCCTAATTGATCGGCCCAAAATGGAATCAGTGCAGTTGGCATTGCAAAAAACATTGCCGCCAAATCTATTAAGTAAGTACCCAATAAATCTTGACGACTAAATGCATATCTCACGCCTTCAATTAACCCTGCCAGAGATGGCTTTTCGGCCTCTTTAGATGCAGGTATAGATCTGACTCGGCTAAGAAAAATAAGAGAGATGACGAAAGTAAAAACATCTGCAGCATAACCAACTGGAATTGAAAAAGTTGAAATTATTATTCCGCCAATTGTGGGACCAACAATTACACCTAACTGCCAACGTAAACTCATGAGTGCACTGGCGGCAAGCAGATCATCGTGGTCGACTAACCGTGGCAGCGCGGCATCGGCACTTGGTCGTTGCAGACCATTGACGGCGGCAAATAATCCAGAGACTATGTAAATGAGAACTAAGTGTGGCTGGGGCAGTAGGGCATTAATTAAGAGAATCGAGGTAAGAATCAGCGATGCTGCCTCCGTAGCCCAGACCATCTTTTTTCGGTCAACGGCATCGGCCAAAACTCCGCCGTAGAGACCAAAAATAATCAGTGGCAGGATTTCTACCAGGCCGCTCAGACCCACCGCTACATAGGAGTGGGTTAACTCTTTAATCTGAAAGGGCACCGCAACGTAGGTGATCATGGAGCCGAAGTAAGTGACTAGCCCTGCGGCCCACAAATTGCGAAAATCCTTAGATTTCTTTAGGGGCGATATATCTATCGCATATCTGGACACTCGGTAAGGTTAGTTGAAACTGTGCTCTGGCCCTGGGAAATTGCCGCTTCGAACATCGGCGGCAAATTCAGTGGCGGCACCGGCCATTTCGGCGCGAAGATTGCGATAGGCCTTAGCTAACTTAGGTGGATTCTCGGTGATACCCATGAGATCTGTCCAGACCAAAACTTGAGCATCACAATCAATACCGGCACCGATACCAATAGTAGGAATCGTTAGAGCATCGGTAATTGCCTTCGCAAGTTCGGCCGGAACAAGCTCTAGAACGATGGCAAAAGCGCCGGCTTTTTCAATGGCTAACGCTGCTGTGAGAATCGCATCGCCATCTGTGCGACCTTGTACTCGGTAACCGCCTAGTTGATGTAGTGCTTGCGGAGTAAGGCCCACGTGGCCCATCACGGGAATTCCAGATGCAACTAATTTTTCGATTATTGAAATATGCGCGCCTTCGATTTTGACGCCCATAGCACCGGCCTCTTTAAAAAAACGCGTTGCTGTTGCAAGTGCTAATTCAGGGGAGCTTTCGTAGGAACCAAAGGGAAGGTCTGCAAGCACCAATGCTCGAGTTGAGGCTTTTACTACGGCACGGGTCATTGGGATTAACTCGTCGACGGTGACTGGAATCGTGTTTTCGTGGCCCAAGAAGTTATTACCAGCGCTATCGCCAACCAGAAGCACGGGGATACCGGCCTGATCAAATATCTTCGACGTCATCTGCTCGTATGAAGTGAGCATCGCCCATTTTTCACCGCGTTTTTTAGCCCCCGCTAAATCCAGAATCGTGACGCGTCGGTGCACTGCTCCGCCATATAAGGCTTCCATGTGGTGTCCTCTCCTCGACGCTCGCATACGTGCAAGTCCCCGGGTACGGGCATAAGGGTACCCCTGTTAGGCTTGAAAAATGAAGCTGCGGGTAGCGCTAGCCCAGATCAACCCCACTGTGGGAGATCTTGCGGGCAATGCAGCCTTGATAGCAGATTCGATCCACACAGCAGTAACAGCGGGCGCACATCTTGTTGTGTTCCCAGAGATGATCGTGACTGGTTATCCCGTTGAAGATTTAGCACTGCGGCCATCATTTCAAGCCGCCAGCAAAGCCTCACTTGCCACCATCGCAGTTAGCGTTTCTGGTGATCTGGTAGCTGTCATTGGTTATCTCGATACCTCTGCCGATGGCGGCCCGCAAAATGCTGTGGCGATTATTTCTGGTGGAAAAGTTGTAGCTACATATGTCAAGCGCCATCTGCCTAACTATGGTGTCTTTGATGAGTTTCGAAACTTTACTGCCGGCACTGAAAGCTTGGTAGTGCGAATTCATGGCGTTGATGTCGCTATCGCAATTTGTGAAGATATTTGGCACTCATTGAGCGAAATAGCAGAACGCACCCCTGGCTTAGTTGTAGTCCCCAATGGTTCGCCATATGAGCGAAATAAAGATGATGTGCGCTTAGCTCTTGTACAAAAGCGCGCTCGCGAAGTCAATGCGCCAATGGCATACGTCAATATGACGGGAGGCGCAGATGATTTGGTTTTTGATGGCGACACAATTGTTGTCGATGGGCATGGTGAATTATTAGCCAGAGCGCCACAATTTAGTGATGATGTAATAGTTGTAGATATTGAGTGTAAGCAGGCGAGTTCGAAACCCGACGTTGTGATTTCACAGGAAGCCGCAGTTTCATCCAAGGAGATCAGACCAACAATCGCGCAGCGGTTCAGTGATGAAGCTGAAATATGGGAAGCCCTTGTTGTAGGCCTTCGCGACTATATTCATAAAAATGGATTTACATCCGTCGTGCTTGGCTTATCGGGAGGGATCGATTCAGCACTTGTAGCCGCGATTGCTATCGATGCCCTAGGTGCAAAAAATGTTTATGGCATTGCAATGCCAAGTAAGTATTCATCCGATCACTCGTTAGCTGATGCAAAAGCTTTGGCCGATGCGACCGGTGTTGGTTTTCGCATCGTTCCCATAGCCCCCATGGTTAGCGCTTTCATGGAGAGTATTGGTTTAAAGGGAGTAGCCGAAGAAAATCTACAAGCCCGGGTGCGCGGCACTACGTTAATGGGGATATCAAATCAAGAGGGCCACATTGTTTTAGCGACAGGTAATAAGAGCGAACTAGCAGTTGGTTACTCAACCTTGTATGGCGATGCAGTTGGCGGCTTTGCCCCGATTAAAGATATTTATAAGACCGATGTTTGGGCGCTAGCCAAGTGGAGAAATGCTCAAGCCGCTTCGCGAGGAGCTATAGCACCGATTCCAGAGAATTCAATTAGCAAAGAGCCCAGCGCCGAACTGCGCCCTGATCAAAAGGACTCTGATTCTCTTCCTGATTACATTCTCTTAGATCAAATTCTGCGCCTTTATGTCGATCAAGACCACGGGTATGAACAGCTAATTTCCGATGGCTTTGAAGCAGCGTTGGTCAAACGTGTCATTTCTTTAGTAGATAAAGCCGAATACAAACGCCGCCAATATCCACCTGGAACCAAAGTCTCAGGGCGTGCCTTTGGAAAAGATCGTCGCCTGCCTATGACATCAGGCTGGTCACAGTCTTAATTCTGCAAATCATTCGCAACTCTCATTTTTGTAGCGAGTAAGCACACTTGTGCTTATGCAATCGATTATCAAGGGCCAATGTGGTTATTACTAAAGATATTCCGGCTCAAAGCACGCTTGAAAGCAGTGAATTCTTCGTGATTTAAGCGATGTAACACGGCCGTAACCTGCCTTTGTAAGAATGCCGCTCATGTCCCCAGAGATGAGTAAGCAGCAAGAGTTCGTTCTTCGCACCATTGAAGAGCGCAACCTCCGTTTCGTACGGTTGTGGTTTACCGATGTCTTGGGTTTTCTTAAATCTGTAGCAATTGCACCTGCTGAGTTAGAAAATGCTTTTGAAGAAGGCATAGGTTTCGATGGATCAGCAATTGAAGGCTTTGCGCGCGTCACAGAATCAGACATGTTAGCCAAGCCAGATCCAGCAACTTTCTCAATCCTGCCGTGGCGCACCGAGGCACCAGGGGCTGCGCGCATGTTTTGTGATATCACCATGCCCGATGGCAGTGCATCTCCTGCAGATCCCCGAAATGTTTTACGCCGTACATTAGATAAAGCGGCAAGTATGGGTTACACCTGTTACACGCATCCCGAGATTGAGTTTTTCTTATTTAAAGAAAAGCCTGAAGCTGGTGTTGCGCCAGTACCTGTAGATCAAGGTGGATATTTCGATCACACACCTGCAGTCGTTGGACATGACTTTCGCCGTCAAGCAATTACATTATTAGAGGCGATGGGAATCTCGGTTGAGTTTTCACACCATGAAGGTGGTCCAGGTCAGCAAGAGATTGACTTACGTGATGCCGATGCGCTGACGACCGCCGATAACATTATGACCTTTCGCCATGTGATTAAAGAAGTAGCCATGGACCAAGGCTTCCATGCATCGTTTATGCCAAAGCCTTTTACTAATC
>Ga0209596_1003777_pt1 | contig 11753 bp, 13 predicted proteins | sample M_130807_MF_Meta_FD_187314 | JGI IMG/M metagenome (GOLD analysis project Ga0209596, IMG submission 187314) | Freshwater microbial communities from Lake Montjoie, Canada to study carbon cycling - M_130807_MF_MetaG (SPAdes) (version 2) | ecosystem: Environmental > Aquatic > Freshwater > Lake... | reverse complement strand
TCTGACTCTTTATCCCCGAGGACAGTCACAAAGGCCCTGCAAGGCCCGTGTATGGGCCAAGAGAGCCAAGACCTAACCTAATGACTACAAAACCTAGCCAGCCTCGTACTGGGGCAACAAGACCACGCTTAGAAAACACGCCATTAAAAGGCCCGACTAGAGGTACCGAGGTGGCCCAGCTTGCCGAGGATATCGGCCTGCCATTATTGCCCTGGCAACGCTATGTGCTAGACGATATGCTGACGATAGATAAAAATAAACAATTCATACGCAAAACAAACCTAGTTTTATGCGCTCGCCAAAATGGAAAGAGCCACCTGGCGCGTATGAGAGTACTAGGCGGCCTATTCTTATTTAACGAGCGTAACCACGTTATTATCTCAAGTGCTAGAGCTATGGCACTTACTACTTTTAGAGAGGTGGTAGATGCTATTGAGGCTGCCCCTGCCCTGAAGGCCCAACTCAAACAAGTTAAATACACTAACGGCGCTGAGGCTATTATCCTTAAAAGCGGTGCCAGGTTAGACGTAAAGGCGGCAACACGTGATAGCTCTAGAGGTGCTACGGCAGATTTTCTCTTTATAGATGAGTTACGAGAGGTGGACGAGTTAGCATATAGCGCGGCCTTGCCAGTGACCAGAGCCAGACCTAATAGCCAAACACTTTTAGCTAGTAACTCAGGTGATGCGTGGAGTACGACTCTTAACGATTTACGCGAGCGCTGTTTAAGCCACCCACCCGAAACTATGGGCTATTACGAGTACTCAGCGCCTCAGTTTGCAGCTCTTACCGATAAAAAAGCGTGGGCTATGGCTAACCCAGCCTTAGGCGTATTGATTACCGAGGCCTCTATTCAGGAAGCTCTTACGACACAAAGTACCGAGCAATTTAGGACAGAAACTCTATGCCAGTGGATAGATTCGCTACAATCACCTTGGCCACACGGTAGCGTCGAAGACACTAGCGACATTAACCTTAAAATGTCACCTGGGCCTCTTACAGTTTTTGCCTTTGATGTTAGCCCGAGCAGGCGCGATGCAAGCTTAGTTATGGGTCAGATTTTGCCTAATGGAAAGATAGGCGTAGCGGTATTAGAAACTTACAGTTCGCAAGTAGCAGTAGATGAATTACAGATAGCGGCAAGTATTAAAAAATGGTGCGATATGTACTACCCGCGTGTAGTCTGTTATGACAAATATACGACGGCCTCGATTGCCCAACGCTTACAAATGTCAGGGGTGCAAACCCGCGATGTATCAGGCCAGAGCTTTTATACTGCCTGCTCAGACTTCCACAATGCCCTTACCAATGACAGGCTACGCCATAGTGGCCAAGATATGCTCGTCCAACAGATGAGCAACTGCGCCGCAAAAATTACGGACTCAAATTGGCGCATAGTGCGGCGCAAGTCTGCAGGGGCCGTAGATATACCTATAGGCCTAGCTATGGTTATCCACGTGCTAGCCCAGCCTGTATCTGAGGCTAAGGTTTATAGTTAGACACGCCGATGACTGTGGATAACGTTTTGCCTGTGGATAACCTATAATCCGCCCTATGGGTCTATTACAAACTTTAGGCATAGGTAAAAAAGACGTAACCGCCCAGTTAGCCCCTGCCACAATGTCACAAAATTACGGGCAAGGTATTTACAGCGGCGTTTATGGTAGCGCTACTAATAGCAGTGCATACATAGACCGTTACCTGGCTCTTCAAGTACCAGCTGTTGTTAGATGTCGTAATTTAATTGCAGGTGTAATCTCTAGTATAGATTTAGAGTTATATAATAAGACTACAGGTAAAGAATTAGAGTCTCCTGTATGGTTAGACCAGCCAGACATACGCCAACCCCGTAGCGTAACTATTGCTTACACAGTAGATAGCCTTTTATTTTATGGCGTTGCATACTGGCGCGTTACGGCTTTATATTACGATGGATTTCCTGCAGGCTTTGAGTGGATTGCTAACACTCGCGTAACGATGACTACTAACAAAGACGGCACAGAGGTACAAAGTTATTCTATACAGGGTGAAGTTTGCCCTGAGTCTGGTATCGGTTCACTCGTTACTTTTCAATCTTTGTTACCTGGCGTTTTAGATACAGGCGCACGTACAATTACTGCAGCGTTAGATTTAGAAAAAGCGGCAAGTGTTGCAGCTGCTACGCCAATGCCTACAGGATTTATTAAAAATAGCGGTGCAGATTTACCAGAGCAACAGATAAGCGGATTACTAGCAGCGTGGAAAGCAGCGCGTAGTAGTCGCAGTACAGCATATTTAACTAGCACTTTAGATTATCAAACTACAGGCTTTAGCCCTAAAGATATGATGTATAACGAGGCTAGCCAGTACTTAGCAACACAGATAGCGCGTTTAATGAACGTGCCCGCATATTATATTAGTGCAGATATGAATAACTCTATGACTTATCAAAATATATTAGATGGCCGTAAAGAGTTTGTAGCATATTCATTACAACCATTTATTAGCGCAATAGAAAACCGTTTATCTATGGACGATATTACACGTCGCGGTAATGTAGTGAAGTTTGCAATAGATGAAACTTTTTTACGTGCCGATACTGCAGCTCGTTTAGATGCGTTAGAGAAAATGTTAGCGCTTGGTTTAATTGATTTACCTACTGCTCAATCTATGGAACAACTATCCCCAATGGGTCTACAGGAAGGTATGATGACTAATGATATTAACGTTTAGTGGAAATGTAGAGGCAGTTGATAGCGGCGAGCGCCGTACAATCTCTGGCAAAATTGCACCCTATGGCGAGGTAGGCAATACCTCTGCAGGCCGTGTAGTTTTTGCTAAGGGGTCTATTGTCGCTGCTAACCCAGATAAAATTAAACTTTTAATGTCACACGATAACAGCAAGCCAGTAGGACGTATGAAAAGTATCCTATCAAGTGAGGACGGTCTCTACGCTAGTTTTTCAGTTAGCCAGAGCTCACGCGGTAGCGATGCTATTTTGCTAGCCCAGGAAAAGTTAATGGACGGCTTATCCGTTGGGGTTGAAGTTACAGCCTCTAAGCCTGAAAATGACTATTTGCTGGTCACTGCAGCGATACTCCGCGAGGTAAGCCTGGTAGAGTCGGCGGCTTTTACTTCGGCTGCAGTGCAAAAGATTAGCGCCGCTGAGGCTGCAGCTATTGAGGCTGCTAACTCAATGAGTGTTAAAACTACAGTAAGTAATACAGTAATAAATACCACAACCACCGAAACCGAAACAGAGAGCGAGGCCGCTGTGACTACAGCCCCCGATACATCAACACCTGATGCAACAGCACAGGAAGAAACGGCTGTACCTGCAGTTGAGGCAGCCCGACCAATTATCCGAGCAAATCCATTGAACAGCCAGCACGTGCGCCACGATATTACTTCAGCTGGTGCATACACAGCACGTAAAGTACGCGCAGCACTAGGCGATGAAGAATCAAAGCTATTTATTACAGCTGCAGATGATTTTTCTAGTGCAGGCTTAGGCTTTACACCTACACAGTATCTAAAATCAATCGTATCTACACAGGGTAACTTCGGCCGCCCAGCTTTTGAGTGCGTAGACCGTCAGGCTATCCCTGCTAGCGGTATGACTATTAACCGCCCTAAGTTCACCACGTACCCAGCTGTAACGGTAGAAGCAGAAGGCGGCGCTGTACAAAATACCGATGCTGTCTCTGAATATCTAACGAGCAGTATCTCAAAATACAGTGGTATGCAAACGCTCAGTATAGAGCTTTTAGAGAGGTCTGACCCAGGTTTCTATGATGCTATTACTAACGAGCTAGCTAATAACTACGCTAAGGTCACAGATGCAGCGGTCGTGGCCGCTTTGACTGCAGGGGGTACTCAAGCTGCAACTACAGCTGCAACAAGCGCAGGTATTATCAGCTTTATCTCAACCGAGTCACCTGCAGCCTATACAGGCTCTAGTTATTTTGCTAAAAATTACCTATGCGGTAGTTCACAGTGGAGTTTGCTACTCGGTGCAACAGATTCAACAGGCCGCCCAATTTACTCAGCGGCTAACCCAATGAACAGCGGCGGCAACTCAACTACCACGAGTGCTAAGGGGTCCGTGCTTGGGTTAGACCTTTTCGTGGACAGAAATGTCGTGAGTACGACAATCGACGAGAGCGCCTTCATTATCGCCCCAGAGGCCTTTACGGTCTTTGAGTCACCTACTGCTTATATGTCTGTCAATGTTGTATCTAATCTTCAGGTACAAATTGCTATTTATGGCTATATGGCCACTATGGTTAATATCGCAGCTGGTATTCGCCGCTTTAACCTCACCTAAGTAATAACTTAATAGTGGGTAGGGCAGTAGCCCTTGCCCTACCTACCTAACGTAAGGAGTACCGATATGGCCGCTACATATGTAACAGCCGCTACGCTTAAGGCTAGCCTCGGTGTCGGTACTCTTTACGATTCTTATAGTTGGATAGAGGACACCTGCCAGGCAGCTCAGGATTTAATTAACGGTTTTTTATGGTTTGATGTTGCCCCTGTAGTAGGTACGGCTTTATCTAATAATGTTGCTATAGTTATGGTGGCCAACCCTGGCATATTTACTACGGGCCAATCTGTAACTATCGCTGGGGCTGGCTCTACCTTTAACGGCACTTACACGATTACGGGTACCGTGCCTTACCCTGCACCTAATCTGTCTGTACCTGGCTATGCCTTTAATATGATGCAATACCCTAACGGCTATAGCTTTATACAATATGCCAAAACTGCTAGTGACCAGACATTTAGACGAGTATTACCTTATGGCACTGCTCTAGGCGATGATACAAAAACTGCTACTTATGCTAATACGCCAGCAATTAATGCAGCGGCACTTATCCTGGCTGAAAATATATGGACGGCTCGCTTTAGTACACAAAATGGCGGCACTAGCGTAGATGGATATAGCCCGTCACCCTTTAAGATGAGTAATACTTTAATAGCATCTATTAGAGGCCTACTAGCAAACTACTTAAACCCTAGCGCGATGGTCGGATAATGACCGTACCTATCACTACCCTACGTAGCACGATAGCTGCAGCAATTACTAACGCCTCTGTGTGGAGTACCTTTGCTTACCCGACTAGCAATATCTTGGCTAATAGCGTGGTAGTAGCACCTGCAGACCCCTATATCACCCCTAGCAATAATTATTATGCCTCTATATCACCCCTGGCTAATTTCAAGATTATTATGACCGTGCCTATGTTTGATAATGCCGCAAACCTTATAGGCATTGAGGATACAATCGTAGCGGTATTTAATTTACTAGCCGCTAGCTCAATCGTATTTAATGTTACTAGCGTAAGCGCCCCTAGTGTTTTAGAAGTGGCTAGCGGTGACTTACTAACAGCAGATTTACAAATATCCGTACTCACAGCTTGGAGCTGACCTATGGCACTAACCGATGAAGATAAAGCGTTTTTAATCAAGATAGGCCAGGAATTGCCTAGCGAGGTTAAAGAAACCAAACCACCTAAAGAAACACCTACAGAAAAGGACGAGGCATAAGCGATGGCTATTTATCTAAGTAATGGAGTGGTAGTTACGCTTAACTCTGTAGCGTTATCTGACCACGTAACGAGCGCGACAATCAATAGAAGTTTTTCAGAACTTTCTGTAACAGCTATGGGCGACTCCGCCGAGAAGTTTGTAAAAGGCCTTGAGGCCAGCACAATCACTTTAGACTTCCTAAACGATACGGCTACCTCTAACGTTAATCAAACTTTGCAAGCCGCCTGGGGTACAACAGTAGCCTTAACGCTCAAGCAAACTAGCGCAGTAACTTCTGCTACAAATCCTTTATTTAGCACTACCGTGCTGGTAAACAATACGCAAGACATTAACGGTGCGCCAGGAGACATAAGTTCCCAGAGCATTACCTTTACTTGCAACTCAGCTATCGTTATTACTACTTCATAACCAACTAACAAAGGGGCTAAGACAATGGCAAAACTTAAAGTAACAAGGGTAGATGGCAGCGTTAATGAATATAAAATAACGCCGCGAATTGAGTACACCTTTGAATTGCACTATAAAAAAGGTTTTCATAAGGCCTTTCGCGATGACGAGATGCAGTCAATGGTTTACTTTTTGTGTTGGGAGTGTATTAGGAGTAGCGGCGAAACGGTGCCAGTATTTGGGCCAGAGTTCCTAGACACTTTAGTAAAGGTGGACGTGTTAGAAGATGACCCTTTGGGGTAGTGGGGCGCGGTAGTTATGGTTATTTGGTTGCACAGATAGCTGTAGAGACAGGGATTGCGCCCCAACTACTCCTAGATTTAGATAGCACTATGTTTGCCAATGTAATGCAGGTGTTAAACGATAGAGCGAAAGAGGTGCAAAATGCCAGCCGTAGAGCTAAGAGGTAATACAGATTTAAGAAAAGCCCTACGCAGTTTTACACCTGACTTAGAAAAAGCCCTACGTAAAGAATTAGGCGCAGCTCTTAGACCTGTAGTAAAACAGGCTAGGGGTTTTGCGCCAGGTAATGCAGAGATTATGCGAGGCTGGCAGGCACGCTCTTTTAGTGAGGCACGTTTCCCTTTTTATGATGCAGCTATCGTTAAGTCTGGTATTACCTATAGTACGAGTGTGGGCAAGCCTAATAAAAATGGCTTTACCTCTATGGCCCGTATTATCAATAAATCAGCTGCGGGTAGTATTTATGAGATAGCAGGCCGCATAGGGCCGCAACCCTGGGTGGGGCCTAAGGCAGGCGGCACTAGCCATAAAGTAAGTAGGTCTAATTGGAAAGGCGCAGGCGAGCAGTTTATAGAAAATCTAGGACCTTTAACTTCAAGCCTTAAAGGTCGCGGGCGTTTGATATTTAAAGCCTGGGCCGCTAATCGTGGAGTAGCTGAGGGCGCGGCTATGCGTGCTATTGATACTGCTACTAAAGACTTTAACGCCAGGGCTGCTAAAGGCCCATTAAGTAAGGCCGCCTAATGGCACTGCCAGAAATCAATATAGGTAGCAAGTTTGATGCTAAAGGTTTTAAGCAAGCTGAAACTGCTACCCAGAAACTTACTAAAAATGTTAAAAGTCTAGCTGGCGCGTTTGGTATTGCTTTTGGCGCTAGGGCTATTGTGCAGTTTGGTAAAGACTCATTAAAGGCCTTTGTAGCAGATGATAACGCTGCACGCTCGTTAGGTATTACTCTTAAAAACTTAGGTTTAGAGTATGGCACTACTGCTACTGGCGTTAATAACTTTATTAGCAACTTAGAAAAGCAAACAGGGGTGCTAGATGATGAACTGCGCCCAGCTATGGATAGGTTACTACGCGCTACAGGCAGCGTGTATAAGGCACAAAAACTACTTAACCTTGCTTTAGATATAAGCGCTGGTACTGGTAAAGATTTAACTACCGTAACCCAGGGCCTACAAAAAGCCTACCTGGGTAATAACGCCTCACTAGGTCGCTTAGGTGTGGGCTTAAGTAAGGCAGAGCTAACAGCCTCTAGCTTTGAGCAGATACAAACTAGACTTACTACCCTCTTTGCGGGCCAGGCATCAAGCGCTGCAGATAGTTATGCAGGCCAGATGAATAAACTTACCGTAGCTACTAACAATGCTAAAGAGGCTATTGGTTTAGGTTTGATTACTGCCCTAACAGAGGCAGGCGGCGCTAATGGTTTTGCAGGGGCTACCAGTGAGGTAGAAAAGTTTGGCGGGGTTATACGGGATTTAATTGTAGATTTAGGCAGACTGTTTAAGTTTTTTGCCGCTGTACCTACTATCTTTGAGTTAGCCACAGACCCCGTAGCAGCTATTAAAAACTATAACCGTGTTTATGACCAGTTAGAGGCTTTAAAGAAAAAAGATGTTTTAGCTAGTAATGGCTCATATGTTGGCTCTACTGGGTTTGGCAGAAACGAACAAAACAAAATGGCCGCTGCCGCTGAAGCAAAAAAACTGGCTGCAGATAAAAAAGTAGCGGCACTACAACTTGCAGCTCAAAAGAAAAGCGCGGCTGCTATATTGGCAGCTCAAAAGAAAGCTGAGGCAGCTCAGAAAAACTCAGACCAAACAAAATTAGCCTCTTATCAGTTTGACCTAAAACAGATAACTATAGCTGCAGCTCTTAAAAATACTTACGACCAGGACACAAAACTACGCCTACTTGCTATGCAGGCTATAGAAAAAGACCAGGGCCAAGCAGCTTTAGACTACCTAAAACAATTAGGGATACTTCAAAGTGCCGTACAGACAGATAAACTTAAAGGTATTGAGGGCATAAGTAATGCCTCACTTCACGCTATTAATATGGAATTACTAGCAGAGTTGCAGTCTATAGAAGCCTCTAAAATGTCCGAAAAGGCTAAAGATGAAGCCAAAATGGCGGCATATGCTAAATATAACGATGCAATAACAAAACAAGGCGAGTTAATGTCGCTGGGTTATTACGATGAACGCACTCAGGTCGAACTTACATATATTGCTAAACGTGCAGCTCTTGATAATTACGGCTCGGCTCAAGCAACATTAACTAAAATTGCCCTAAGTGCAGATATGGCTGCTATAGATGAAGTATCACTAGCTCAAGCTCTGGCCGATGAGTCGCGCACTAATTCAATGATTGCTTACATAGCTTTGATAGATGAGGCAAAATACGCAGCTTTTGATTTAGCAGCTGCCACCGCCGCCGCCGCCTCTGAGCAGGCTTACGCTATTACGGCACTAGCTCAAGCTAATGCAGATGCCCAGGCTTTAGCCGATGCTGCTAACGCTGCCTCTATAATTGCTGCCGCTGAGGCTGCCGCTGCAGCCGCCGCTATTATTGCTGCTATTCCCCCAGTAGTACCAGGTGCGGATATACCAGGCACGGGCGGCGCTACAATACCTGGCATAGATGTACCAGATTACGGCGGCGCTCTTAGCGGTATAAATCTTAACCCTAACCGCGCTAATGATGCTTATAGCGCCCCTGTTATTAACATTAACTCTGGGCCTTTATTGGGCAGCGAAGAAACCATAGCCGCTGCCGTACAACTGGCTTTACAAAGTCTTAACAGACAAGGAAGTAATACCAGTTATGCAGGTGCTATCTAATGGCAGTGCCAGTAGTTAATGCTTATATAAACTTTAGTACTGGCCCAGGGTTCGCGCAGGCGATGATATTAGACCAGGGCATTTTAGATACAAACATATTGGCAGATGCGGCTGCAGTCATTGTAGATGTATCAGATGTAATTAATACCATTACAACTAATAGAGGCCGTAACGCTCAAGCTGACCAATTTCAAACAGGCACACTTAGCTTAAGAATTGTGGACCAAACGGGCGCGTTCAATCCTCAAAACGCTAGCTCGCCCTACGCAGGTCTTTTATCTCCAATGCGTAAAGTACAGATAACGGCTACTTACGGTTCAGTTTTTTATCCTGTCTTTCAAGGTTACATAACGAGTTATACAACTACTACACCTTTAAATGCTAATGATGTTGTATATACCACCATTACAGCTGTAGATGCTTTTAGACTGGCTCAAAATGCTCAAATAGCTACAGTGGCAGGTACTACCGCTGGTCAATTAAGCGGCGCCAGAATAAATAACTTGTTGGACGCTATATCCTGGCCTAACTCTATGCGCGATATTGATGCAGGTTTAACTACTATGCAGGCTGACCCTGCCACCCAGCGCACGGCGCTAGCTGCTATGCAAACAGTAGAAACTAGCGAGTATGGCGCTTTGTACGTAGATGCTTACGGCTCTTTTGTTTTTCAAGACCGTACAGTAACCTCTACCTCAGTAGCAGGTACGCCCACGGTATTTACAGATACAGGCGTAGGTATTAGATACTCTAATGCGGTATGGGTCTTAAACGATACCCTGGTATATAACCAAGCAAACATAACGAGGACTGGCGGTACGGTGCAAACGGCAGAAAACGCTGCCTCAATAACCCAGTACTTTTTACATAGCTATAATCAGCAAAACTTACTTATGCAAACCGATGCAGTAGCCTTAGATTATGCCAGAGCTTACGTAGCCAGCCGAGCAGAAACTACCGTACGGTGCGATGCCATTACCCTAGACCTTTATACAGCTGATTATAACGCTGGCATTATTGCAGGGTTAGGTTTAGACTTTTTCGACCCTATTACGGTAACTACAACCCAGCCAGGTAACTCTACTTTGACCAAAACTTTACAGATTTTTGGCGTGGCTATGACTATCACACCTAATAAATGGCAGGTAACCTTTACTACGTTAGAGGCGATTTTGGACGCATTTATATTAAATGATATTTTGTACGGCAAACTTGATACAGGCGTATTGAGTTATTAGGGAGTGAGAATATGAGCGCAGGTCTAGGCTATAAATTATTTTTAACGGGTGACGTGCTGACGGCGGCCGACACTAACGGCTATTTAATGCAAGGTATTCTAGTTTTTGCTAGTGCAACAGCTCGTACTGCCTCTGTTACTTCGCCGCAAGAGGGCCAATATAGTTACCTCAAAGATACTAACGCTTTAGAGTTTTATGACGGTGCGGCGTGGACTGGCGCGCCAGTAGGTGACATTACAGCTGTTACAGCTGGTACAGGGCTATCAGGTGGCGGTGCTAGTGGAGATGTTACTCTTTCAATTAATACAGCCGTTACAGCTGATTTAACTACTGCTCAAACTTTAACTAACAAAACTTTAACTACGCCTGTTATTAATAGCCCTAAAATCTCTAGCACTTACACAGCTAAAACTGCCGCTTATACTTTTGCAAGCGGTGACGAGGGCAACATATTCTCGATGAATAATGCCGCATCTGTGCAATTCAATATCCCAACAGATGCTACTTTTAACTTCGCGATAGGTACAGAGATAAATGTATTTTGGATTACGGGCGCAGGCCAGCCAACAGTCGGTGCGGTAACTCCTGGCACTACAACAGTAATAAGTACAGGTGCTACAAGTGCGACGCCTAAATTGCGTGTGGCCAACTCAGGTGCAACTTGCAAAAAACTGGCAGCGAATAGCTGGATTATTTTTGGCGATATTTCCTAATGACTCCAATGCTAGGAATTATGGCATCTTCTGCTAAGGGCGCCCCAGGCGTTCCTACTATTGGAACTGCTACTGATGTTGGCACTTCTCGCGCATACAATAATGGTGCTGCTACTGTTACCTTTACTCCTGGCGCTGGTGCGGCTGCTACTTCATTTACAGCCACATCTAGTCCTAGTGGATTTACTGCATCAGGTGCCTCATCTCCATTAACCGTAACTGGTCTTGCATCAAGTACTTCATATACATTTACAGTAACTGCTACTAACGCTTCTGGAACGAGTGCAGCATCTTCTGCCTCTAATAGCATTACTGCTACAACAGTTCCACAGGCTCCTACAATTGGAACCGCAACTACTGGTAATGCCTCTGCAACAGTTACTTATACGGCTGGTGCCACAGGTGGAGCCGCTGTCTCTGTTTACACAGCAACATCTACGCCTGGTTCATTTACTGGTACAGGCTCTTCACCTATTACCGTTTCAGGGTTAACAAATGGAACTGCTTATACGTTTACAGTTAAAGCAACAAATGCAAACGGCGTATCTGCTAACTCAAGTTCTTCAAATAGCGTAACTCCTGTTGCGCCTCAATATATTGCCGTAGCTCATACAACAACGCCTTACATATCAACCTACCCCTGGTCTGCAGGCTTCGGTACAATTTACTCCCAGCCTGGAACACCACCTACAGGTAATGGCCGTAGCGTTTCTTTTAACCCTGCAGGTACC
>Ga0209596_1003774_pt1 | contig 11757 bp, 7 predicted proteins | sample M_130807_MF_Meta_FD_187314 | JGI IMG/M metagenome (GOLD analysis project Ga0209596, IMG submission 187314) | Freshwater microbial communities from Lake Montjoie, Canada to study carbon cycling - M_130807_MF_MetaG (SPAdes) (version 2) | ecosystem: Environmental > Aquatic > Freshwater > Lake... | reverse complement strand
GATATAGATACTGTAATGACGCCTTTTGATTCAATAAAATATTACAAGTATTTTTTGCATACCGGATTCATGGTTACAAATCCACATACCGGAGAAATTGTTTCATGGGTTGGAGGCATTAATCACCGATACTTTAAATATGACCATGTAAATATTCATGCAAAGCGCCAAGTTGGTTCTACCATTAAACCTATCCTTTACACTACTGCAATTGAAAATGGTTATAGCCCTTGTTTTGAAGTTCCTAATGTAAAAGTTGTATTCGAAAATTTTAACAACTGGAGTCCGGATAATTCAGATAATAAGTATGGTGGTATTTACACTTTATATAAAGGATTAGCAATGTCAGTAAATACCATTAGCGCATACCTAATGAAACAAATTGGTCCTCAACCAATGATTGATATGGCACATCGTATGGGAATTGAAAGCAAAATGGATCCTTATCCATCTTTATGTCTTGGTGTTCCTGATATTTCAGTATATGAAATGGTAGGAGCATATGGAACTTTTGCAAATAAGGGTGTTTATAATAAACCTTATTATATACAGAGAATCACAGATAGCCGCGGAAATGTACTTCAGGAATTTACAACCAAAAAAGTGGAAGCTATTAACGAGGGAGTTGCTTATATTATGGTTCGGATGCTTGAAAATGTTGTGAACTCAGGAACAGGGCAGCGTTTGCGAGGCAAGTATGGAATTACAGGTGAAGTTGGAGGAAAAACCGGAACTACACAAAACAATACCGATGGCTGGTTTATGTCAATAACACCAGAACTAACAGGCGGAGTATGGGTTGGCGGCGACGATAGAATCATTCGCTTCCGTTCAATTTTTTATGGACAAGGAGCAAGTATGGCTTTGCCAATATGGGGTTATTTTCTCAAAAATGTTTATTCAGATAAATCACTTGGTATTTCCCCGGATGCCACATTTGAAACTCCTGCGGGTGATCTTGGCATTGAAACCGATTGCAGTAAATACAAACAAAGAGGTGACGATAAAAAGAAAATAATTTTTGGCGAACAATTTAATTAAGCCTTTAAATGAATTGTTCTCATATTTTAATTCACGATTTGGAATTATATATCTTCTAATAAATCTAATTTAGTTTTATTATCGCAGAACAAATAATTGAATGAAAAGATTATCAATAGCAAGTTTTGTATTACTACTATCAATTGCAGTTTCATTGCAGCTGTTTTATTCATCATGCAAAAAAGATGTTTGTGAAACTTTAAAATGCTGGAATGGTGGTACCTGTGTTGATGGTGCCTGTGTTTGTGCTGCAGGTTGGGAAGGTGATATTTGTACAACTCCTGTTGTAAATGCAGATCCTTGTTTAAATGTTGTTTGTCAGAATGGTGGAACTTGTGTTGATGGTACTTGCAATTGTGCAAGCGGTTACGAAGGCGCAAATTGTGAAACTGAAATGCGGTCAAAATTTTTACGAACCTGGACTACAAATGATAATTGTTCCTTATCAGGTACTTCAAGTTATTCATTAATAATATCAAACGGATCAACTATTAATTTAATAACCATTGCAAATTTTAACAACGAGTTTACTACAGTTAATGCTACAGTATCCGGAAACAACATAACCATTCCAAATCAATTTCAAACTTCGGGTTCAACTACATATAGTATAAATGGCAGTGGAATATTTAATAACAATTCAGTTTCATTATCATATACTATAACCAACACATCAACATTTGATACAAATACATGTACTGCTATATGGCAGTAAAAAACTATTTTCTATTTATAGAAATCAGAACTCTTTTATCTGGTAGTATATATTTTTTTGATTTCAATTTTTCTAAATAATGAAATTACTTATCTGCATTCTAGTGCTCTCAGTAATTTCATGTTCACCATTGCATCATATTAATTTAATACAATCAGATAAGAGAATTAAAAAAACTGAATATCTGAATTTTACAGAAGAGAAAGCAATGACACAATGGTGGTACTACGACTGTGTTTTTGATGATGGTTCGGTGTTGGTTCTTCTTTTCACACCTTATCAATGGTGGGACGAATTTGAAAAAATGCCAACTAACAAATCTCTATTTTATCTTAGTTACATGAATGCTCAAGGAAATGTAATTTCTCAACGAAAAGTCTTTGATGCTTCTGAAGTTCAGTATGCTCCTAACAGTATTAAATCATCTTGTTTTGAAATTACAAGAGCTCATGATAAAAGCAATAGAATTTATTCAATCAACTTTTTTTTGGATAGTATAAATGGAACAATAAATATTAACTCCATTCAAAAAGCTTTTTCGCCTTTTCCACGCGGGAGCATGAGCGCAACAATTTCTAATATTTTAAAAAAGAAAGTAAAAGGACTTGCATATCGGTATGCCGCACATGTAACTGAAGGCAAAGTGCATTGCAATATTAATATGAATGAAAATCTGCTTGCACTTAAAGGCAAAGCTTATCATGAGCAAGGATGGGTAACTGGAACTGCTGATCAATTGGGTGATGGTTGGACATGGTTTCATTTCGTTTCGAAAAACATAAATATTTTTGGCACATCAGAACAATTTTTCAGTCTTGAAAAACATGGCAAGCGCTTGTATGGCGGTTTAAATAAAAAGTGCAGCATTTCTGAAATGAACTATTCTGATACAGAAATGCACTTGCTCACCAGGGGCAACCTAACCTTTCATTCAAACAAAATTTCTTTCGGATTAACTCCCACGGGAACAGCTTATACTCCATTGATAGTAATGTCTTCGGTTGACACCGACCAGCTTTGGGGTTCGGTATTGCAGCCAACTGCTATTAAGTTCAGGTACAAAAAAACTGAGCTTGAAGAAACCGGAGTTATGCTTTTAGAAACCTGCAGAATGAAGAAATAGGGACAGTTTATTATTCTGGTTTGTGGCGATTTTGCTTATTCCAATTATTTTGAAGCTTCGGCAAAATTGTTTTTATGATTTGTTTATCGATAAGTAATACAATTTAGAAGTTCCATCATCATTGTCGGCAACTGCAATGGCTGAAATATTGTTTCCACTAATTTTTATTGTTTCAATTGCTTCCAGTTTGTCAGTAATAAAATTGCCGTTGCTGCTTTTTATCTGAGTGAGTGATACCAAATTCGCAGCTGTGTCGCTCAACAATTGGAGCAGGCCAATGTAACTGCCCTTAACAGGTCCGTCGTTTATTGGGTCACTTGTTTCTTCAAGTGTTGCAGTGAAAAGCAATTCGGATTCGTTTAAAGCACAAGCGCCCGAAAAACCAATTTGAAAATCATTAACCACAGGCAGCTCAATATTAATTATTGTAAAATCCGGAATATCATTCGCTGCTTCATTCATTACATATACAGTAAATTTTTTCCAGGGCATTAAAACAATAAAATTTTTACCCCGGTTAAAAAGCAACAACCTGTCACCGGATAATGCGGCTCCTTCAATGTTCAGTTCATTTTCATTAAGTGCTGCCTTTTTTCTGATGGCATTGTACAATGGTAGCAGCGACCGCTTAAAACATTGGTCTATATTTTTAATGTTAAGGGCGAACATTGAATCGCGATAAGGACTAATGCAACCCGAGCCAAACACAAACAAATACTGTTCTTTCTCAAACTCACCCAAGGTACAGGCTTCCAGATCGTACTTAACAGGTTTTGCAATACGATGTTCCGTAGCACTTTCGTATAATTTAATTCTGTTGAAATCAGTATGGTCCACATTTGATTTAACCACATAAGCAACATCGTCACCAATAATCCAAATAGTGTTACCCTCCAGAGCCAAGCCCGATGCAGATGAGATGGCAGTTGTTATTATAACCTTTTCAATTTCAACTTTCAACGAGGCATATTATTATTTAAACAACAATTAAATTAATTTTATCAAACCTAATTTAAAAACTTAAACAAGTCGAATATGCCTGTCAAACCAATAAACCTCAATTAGAAACTATTTTGTTCATTCTGATTATATTGAAAAAAAATAAAAGCCGTGCTCTGATTGAGTACCGCTTTTCAAATTAAATGGAATTTTAACTTTATTTTATAATTATTCGGCTTTGCAGGTAATCGTTACCTTTTATCAGGTGAAGCTCATACACCCCATCAACCAGTTTATTTCCTGCATTTATGGTTTCATAAACATTTCCATCTTCAATCCTTAATGGCATTTTATAAACTATTTGCCCAAGGCTGTTTAAAATTTCAAAGTCGGTGCTTACCATGTTTTCAGGTAATGATGCCTGTATTGTAAATGTTCCGTTGTTAGGGTTTGGAAAAACTTTAATACTCTGTTGAATTTTATAGGTCACATTTTCTTTTTCAGTTTTCAATCCCAGAGTTGTAAAATATCCAATATCTGACCGGGCAGAATAATTGCTTCCGCTTACACAAATGGTTCTTGCCACATACTCATAATCAGTGCTCGTATTTAAATTATATAGGTTAATATTTTCAATTGCTGTGCTTGTTACTGTCCAAACCGAATCGCCTACAGGCCTGTATTTAAAACGGTATGAAACCGGATTGCATGCAGCAGTCCATTGAATGGATGCATTGGTTTCACCAATATTATATTCACTAAACTGAATTGGCATTTCACACTTATTGGTTTTAAACTCATAAGAAGTTGCCCCTTCGGTTAAATCATTCCACGAATAATTAAATACATCAAATTTGTAATTGGTACCCTGAATTAAATCGGTGTATTCAAAAACTGTTTGAGTAGCACTAACAAATTGTTGCACAAAAGAATTATCAGTAAGATTAGTAAGTCGCACACGCTGATACAAAACTTCAGGCATGGGCTGCCAGCTGAATTTTGCGCCGCATGAATTAATGTACAATGCCATCAAATTGGTTGGCTTACTAAGAGATGGAAAATCGATTTGCAACTCGTCGTATTTTTTACAATCTCCTGAAGTTATAGTTACCGCATAGGTTCCTTCGTCCACATGATTAAGTATTCCGTTTGTTGAACCATTAGACCATAAAAAACTTAACGGTGCCTGACCTCCACCGGCAACAGCATATAAATTCATATGCGTTTGAACAGTATCAATTTTCATAGCACCATAAAGCGGTAAAGCACTTTTTATTGCCACAACAGCTTGTGCAGAACAGCCATTTGAATCGGTAGTGGTTAAAGTATAGTTGGTCAGAAAATTTGGTGTTGCAATTATTTGATTCGATAATGAATTTGAAAGTTTTACCGAAGGACTCCACGCATAAGCCATTCCTCCTGTGGCAAGTGCCATTGCACAAGAATTTTCGCCATGTTTATTCGTTACATGAGCATACAGAAAATCTCTTGATTCCATAAAAATAGTGTCCATTTCCGCTGAAGTAAGTGTTGGAACATGCCCGCCGCCATAAAAAGTATGAAGAGTTGAATTTAATCCGCATTGATTTGCTTCTTGGTTAACAGAATATCCTCCGAAAGTTAAAACCTGCCCTCCAACTAAACCACTGTAATATGGAATAACTCCGTCTGCTGTGCCATGAAAAGAATAAAGGGGTTCAGTTTCGTTATCAAAAATGGTAGTAGTATCATAAACACCTCCCGAAATACTCACCACTGCTTTTACACTTGATGAATAGCCAATGTTTCCGCTGACTTCATCCAGCAAACCAAGTGTTGAATAATTTATAAATGAAGGAATTTCGTTTTGATCAAGGTAAGCAGTTCCCATAGAAGTTAGTGCTCCGGCAGAAACTCCAGTTATAAATATTTGCGAAGTATCAACGCCAATATCAACTCCTGTTTTTCTGATATATCTTACGCATGATTTCGCATCTTGTATTGCACGGTAGTAAGCTTTACCGGCATTAATTTGATTGGGCGTTGACATACCAGTGCGGTAATTAGCATTGTATACAACATATCCTCTGTGTGCATAAAACTGACTTAAGGCAACTACTATACTATCTTCTTTATTTCCAAATAAAAAGCCTCCTCCATGCAAAACTAAAATAGCAGGGCGCTGGTAATTGACCAATTGGCTTGGCATGTATATATCAAGTTTCAAACTTGCCAATTGCCCATTGAATAAATAATTTTCGCCATAAACAATATTGCTCATAATTTTAACATCTGGGTAAATAGGATTCATATACAATCCTTCAACATAGTTACACGAACTTGGCTGAATTATATCAAGGTTTATTATAGGATTTGAATTAACTATAATCTCGCTTGTTGTTTGTGTTGAATTTCCATTGGAATCAAAACCGGTAACAGTATAAACAGTAGAAACTGAAGGATTTGCTATAACAGAATTTCCAATTGTGGTATTCAATCCATTTGATGGACTCCAGAAATAACTGATAGCTCCCACGGCATTTATAGATGCTGAAGAACCTGAACAAATTGACTGTTGTGAGTGGTCAACCGAAACCTGAGCTGAAGATAATTTGAAAGAAAATGCAAAAACGCTAATTAAAAGTGCCCTTTTCATTGAGATAATTGATTTTATCAATCTCTCAACGCTTACAAACTAATAGGGTTACATAAAAAAGAGAGTTTTCAGATCAAATGATCATCTTCAATTTAAGATGCCATTTTATTTGATGAAGAGTTTTCCTGCTTTAATCTCTTTGCAGCATTTTCTTCTTCCTCCAAAACAACTTTCCGGGAAGCTATAATGCTTCTTTCATCAATACCAATTATTTTAAATTCCAACTCTTTCCCAAGAAATATGCTGTAGGAATTAAATTCATAAACATCAACTTCTGATTTCGGTAAAAACACTTCAATACCTAAAACATCCAGTAATAACCCTCCTGCATTCATCGTAAGAACCTTTCCTTTCATAATAACTTTTGAAACAAAGGCTTCTTTTATAACTTCCAAATTATCGTTCTCAAGGAATTTTACATTAATGGCCTCAAAAACTCCTGGTTTTCGGGTTGAAGGAATGGCTTCAAAACTTACCAGATCATTTTTATGAGCAACCTTATAAATATCCCCCATTTTACTTTGGTGCAGAAACACATCACCCAATTCAGGATGGCTTATTCCACCAAATCCTTTGTTCTTATTATAAAAAATTACTCGTCCGGTGTAAGTTTCGTTAGATTCAGTTTTCATGTTAGAACATCATTTATTACTAAGAACACAATTATAATAGAATAGTTTACCCAACATAAATTTATTCACCTCAGCAGTGCCTATTTTCGCACTTTAAGTAACAAACAAGTAATAAAAAAAATGAATATCCTGAGTGTTGAAAATGTTACCAAGTCTTTTGCGGATAGAGTGTTGTTTGAAAAAGTGAGCTTCGGAGTTAATTGGGGAGATAAAGTGGCATTGGTTGCAAGAAACGGAACTGGAAAATCCTCATTGCTAAAAATAATTTCTGGTGCTGATGTAGCTGACGAGGGCAAGATTTCCCGAAACAAAGATGTTCGGTTCGGTTTTTTAGAACAAGATTTAAAATTCAATGAAAACCTGACAGTACTCGACAATATTTTTCTTTCGGCCTCTCCTGAAGTTTTGGCAATTAAAGAATATGAAAGAATTAATGAACTATATGAAACTAATCATGCAATAGAGCATTACGATGCTTTGCAAACAGCAATTGCCAGAATTGAAGAATTAAAAGCATGGGATTATGAATCAAGAGTAAAACAGGTTTTAGGCAAATTAGGAATAAATCATTTTGACCAGAAAATAAAAACCCTTTCAGGAGGGCAAAAAAGAAGAGTTGCATTGGCTAGAGTGTTAATTGAAGATCCTCAGTTTCTAATCTTAGATGAACCAACCAACCATTTAGATATTGCAATGATTGAATGGCTGGAAAGTTATTTGTCAAGACAAAATATAACCTTGTTATTAGTTACACATGACAGATACTTTCTGGAAAATATTTGTGATACGATTATAGAGTTAGATAACGGAAGGATTTACAGATACGAAGGCAATTATGAAAAATTTTTAGAACAGAAAGCCAACCGAACTTTTAACGAAGAAAGCGAACATGAAAAATTAAAGAACCGCTATCGCAAAGAATTAGAATGGGTTCGAAAACAACCTAAAGCAAGAACAACAAAATCGAAATCAAGAGTTGAAAATTTTGATGCTATTGAAGAAAAATTAAAAAGCAGAAAAAAAGAAGAAGCACTTCGATTAGAAATAAAAATGAATCGGATAGGCGGAAAAGTGCTGGAATTAAAAAAAGTTTACAAAAAATATGGTGAACAGATTTTATTAAAAGGATTTGACTACACTTTTAAAAAGGGCGAACGAATAGGCATCGTTGGAAAAAACGGAACCGGCAAATCAACTTTCCTTAATTTAATAACTGACAAAGACAAAGCAGATTCTGGAAAAATCAATGTTGGTGAAACTATAGTTTATGGTTATTTTAATCAGGAGGGAATCAAATTAGACAACGATAAACGGGTAATTGAAGTTGTAAAAGATATAGCTGAATTTATTCCGCTTGCTGATGGAAGCAAAGTTATGGCTTCTCAGTTTTTACAAATGTTTGGTTTTCCAATTAGTCAGCATTTCACCTTTGTTTCCAGTTTAAGCGGTGGTGAAAAAAGAAGACTTCACTTATTAACCATTCTTGTAAAAAATCCGAATTTTTTGGTTTTAGATGAACCTACTAACGACCTGGATTTAATAACACTGCAGGCACTTGAAGAATTTTTAGAAAATTACACAGGCTGTTTAATTATAGTAACTCACGATCGGTACTTTATGGATAAATTAGTTGATCAGTTATTTATTTTCCATGGTGCAGGTGATATTCAGGTGTTTCCCGGAAATTATACTGAATATAGGTTATCGGAAGACAAAAAAGAATTTGAAAAAGAAATTATTGAAAACAAACTAATAGAAGAAATCAAAACAGTTTCAGATAAAAATAAAATTAAACTGACCTATAAAGAGCGACTGGAATTAGAAAACCTGAACAAAGACATTGAAAAACTCGAGTCAGAAAAAACCAAATTAACTGAACTGCTTCAAAATGCAAGTAGCAATCATGAAGAATTAATGAAAAGCGGAATTCGTTTAACTACTGTGGTAGAACTTCTTGATCAAAAAGGAAATCGTTGGTTAGAACTTTCAGAAAAAGAACAGCAATCTGTATAAAAACAAAAAAGCCTTGTATTTAAATACAAGGCTTTTAGTTGAAATATTTTTAATGAATTATTTTCTATCAATAATCAACCTGCGTGTTAAAACACCGGTTCCATTACTAATGCTATAGAAATATACTCCTTCTAATAAATCAGATCCGTCGTAATCAACCGTATTGATTCCAACTTTACCAAGTATTGCTTTTTGATACAATACATTACCAACCAAATCATAAACTTTAAAAGTAACTTGAGATGGCGAAGGCAGATTAAATGCAATGTTTGTTTTTGATGAGAAAGGATTTGGAAAATTCTGAGCCAAATCAAATTTACTTTTATTTACATTCGGAACAGCATTATTCAAATCAACTACTATCTTATAATAAGTAATTGAATAATCCTGCTGAATCGTTGTCCCTCCTGTACCAAAATGAGCAAAAGCTGATACATTTACACTAAGCGGGTAAGTGCCATTGCTTCCTATTGATGGTGTTCCAGTTATGTTAATACAATTAACTGTGCCTCCTAAAAACACTCCATTTGCAGGATTTGGAACATAAGTGAAAGGAGAAATATTAGGTATACTAGTCAGTCCTGTAACACTTGTGATAATTATACTATCAATCACTACCGGAAAACCAATATATGTTGTATCAAGTGGTGCTTTAAATTGAATTGTTGCGTCATAAGCCAATCCTTCTAACGCATGAGGTAGGTTCGTTGCACTATCAGGTGAGATTCCAGCTCCGCCTCCAGTTGGCCATGTTGGCGTACATTGACTCCAACTTTTAAATCCTATTGCTATTATTAATACAAATGCGAGTAAAGTTTGCTTCATCTATTTCTTTATTTTAAAGGTCGAAAAGTAATTACAATTATTTAATTCAAAAATTTCAATCTGCAAAAATAACAAAAAGTGCATGAAAAACAATACACTGGCTATTTTTGGACAATAAATTTTCGATTTATTAAGCTATTATCTGAATTGAATTTTAACAAATAAACTCCGTTTTCAAGCCCCTCTGTACTTACATTAATTCTCTTTTTTGAACCAGAATTAACTAGTTCAATTGATTCAGACAAAATAATTTTTCCGAAAAGATCTGTTATCGTAATTATTGAATTTTCTGAATTCCATCCAAATAAATCAACCTGTAATAAATTCTTTACAGGAACTGGAAATATATTAATTCCAATATTATCCATCAGGTTTGATAAAGAATTATAATTGAGAAATAATGTATCAGAACTTGATGTGCATCCGAAATTATTAGTCGCTACTACATAATAATTACCTGATTGGTTTTTTATATAAACCGGATTGGTAGCACCGGAAATTGCACTTCCATTTAAATACCATTGCAGACTATATTGGGTGAGAAAACAATGAAGGGTATCACCAGAAATCTGAAAAGTAACATTCGGAAAGTTGCCAAGTTCAGTAATATGAATTGAATCAGAGGTTATTGCGCAACCATCCTGACTCACAACTGATACTGAAAAATTTCCTGTTGAACTAACTGTAAGTTGGTCATTTGTTGCATTGGTTATTGCCAAACCACTTTGATACCATTGAACTGAATAGGCATTGGGGTTCGAAATAGAAAGTAATATACTATCTCCATAACACATTGTGTCATTAGGTGAGTAAGCAATAATTGGCATATCTGGTGAAGGATAAATATGAATTGTAGAAGTGTCATTAAATGAAGCAATAACGGTTGTAGCAATTGTTAAAGATCCACTTGTTCCGCCTGCACCGCTGAATGGGAAAATTCCTGTAGCATTACCGTTAAAAGAAAAGGTTCCAAGATTATCGTTTTGTGATACAACATCTATATCAGTGATCGATATTGAAAACGGAGGGTTATTTAAAGCAACATTTAATCCACTCCAGCTTCCAGAAGATTGGTCTGTTAATTCAGAAGAGGTATAAAGAGTGTTGCCACCCGCATCTGTAATACTAAAAACCAAATCAGGAGAACCAGTGCATCCAATAAAAGGCAGACTAGGTTCTTCAAAATCACCGCACCAATTTGTATTTACCGAATTAACAGAAACATCGGTTAAAACAAAACCAAGAATTTCTGTATGCAAAGTAACCTGATAATCACCTGGAGAAGTGTAGTTCTGATTTTCATTCAATTGAGTTCCGGTATTCCCGTTTCCAAAATCCCAATTATAGGTGACAGGATTTGTAGGATTAGTTATTAATGCTGTGAAGTCAATTGAAGCTGAATCACAACCACCTAGAGGATTATAAGTGAATCCGCTATTCCCACCAGATGCTGGAAGAATAGAGAGCCCAATATTAATAGTTGAATATTGATCGCCAGCTGGAAAAGGGAAATTTGCTAACACATCAACTGCAATAGTAAATGTTCCCGTTTGCAAAGGAGTGCCACAAACTTTAACACAACCATAAATGCTAACTTGTGGATCGTACTGACATCCATTTCCGGAATTATTACATTGCCAATCAAGGCCAAACGGAAGATTATTCACGGCCAAAATTTTAAAGTAGTTAACCGTCAATCCACTTGTGTCAGTGAACATTACGAAAGTAACATCTTCATCAAAAGGCTGCCCTTGTGTTCCATCCGGTAAAGGATTAGGATAAATACCTGGAGTAGTCAAGGTGTTGTTTATATTACAACCCGGACACTGAGCAA
>Ga0209596_1003772_pt1 | contig 11761 bp, 12 predicted proteins | sample M_130807_MF_Meta_FD_187314 | JGI IMG/M metagenome (GOLD analysis project Ga0209596, IMG submission 187314) | Freshwater microbial communities from Lake Montjoie, Canada to study carbon cycling - M_130807_MF_MetaG (SPAdes) (version 2) | ecosystem: Environmental > Aquatic > Freshwater > Lake... | reverse complement strand
AACCAGATTCAATACCCAGGATGGCAGCCTTTATATCTATCATACGTCCGGGCAAAGCACATTTACAAACACGCCCTTGGCCAGAAGTATTTGCTAGTGTGTGGGATGGAGATGGTAGTCGAGGCTTTACATTCAAAAAGGCCCATTCAATTTCTTACAGTGTCTTGGTGGCGTTGCACATGAATTTAATCAGTCAAGACGTCGCACAAGTGTAATTGATTTTCTCTTGCCTTTTTTGCGGGCAATGTCCAACAAACTGCAAGCAGGGCCATGTAAGATTTCCAAATCTTTGTTGACAAAAGTACGCAGGGTGGGACGGAACTTCACCCAGTCTCGACGCAGGAATATGTTGATGGGGATTGAGCGATTACTTTCCCACCACCAAGTTGACGCTAGTTCTAAAAACTCCATCTTGAGCTCCTGTGTTTGAACAACACCAAAGTCGTATATGGTGGTCACAATATCATCCCTGTTTTGTACAACACCCACGTACTCCGCATTGGCGTACATACACAGCGTTATAAACGGATATTTTTCAGTTAATTTTTCAAAGATATTGTTTCCCATTGCGGTTATTTATGGGTTGCTAATTTTGGACAAACTAAATATAAGATGTATTCCACCACCGCTTATCTTTATCAACAAATCGTCCGTGTACTGCTAGTAGACACCAGCGGCGGATACTTTACTCAGAGGTATGACCCAGTGTACGCAAAACAACTAACAATCAACAAGGGAGTAGACAATGTGTTACTCTTTGAATTTATAAATCAGGACCAGAAACCTGTGAACATTGCAGGATCCAGCTTTGTTTTCCGGGTGGTAAATCAAACCGGAGACGAGTTGCTGATTACCAAAGACATGGAGATTCTAAGCTCTGCCTTGGGCCGTGTCAAAGTAGTGCTCGACAATGAAGACACTATCAATCTCCAAGCACAGCCTGCCAGTTACAGCATACAAAGATCAGCAGGAAACTATGTACAAGCGGTATACACAGATGCCAATAGCCAAGCACGAGCAGACTGCAATATTGTGGATAGTGTATTTCCGCAACACATACCAGCCAGGGAATGTACTGTGCCTGACATGTATGGCAAGATCAACTTCATGGGCACAGCACCCACACAATGGCCGGACTGGGCACTTACACCACAACCTATCAATGCTATCCAACAAACAGAATTCTTTTCAAGTTACATGCCCACAAACGGTGCAAGTTTGACCACAATCAAATATGACATAGTGGGATTCACTGGCACCGTCAAAGTACAGGCCGCACAAAATTATGAATCAGTTTGGTATGATGTCACTGAGTCTAGACAATATCTTTGCGAAACCATAAGTGATTATATCAATGTTGTGGGATTCCATCCGCTGTTGAGATTGGGATTGAACAACTCAATTGGATATGGAGCATCTGGCAACGTTACTGTGGTCAATGGATCAGTGACGGGCATCACTGTTCAAAATCCCGGATACAATTATGTGGCACCACCTTACATCCAAATTTTGGGCAATGGGTCAGGAGCTGAAGCAACATGTACTCTTGGCAGTACCGGAGTCGGTGCGGTCACAATAGTCAATGGCGGTTCAGGTTACTTACCAATCCAATTTGGCAGTAGCGTATCAGCCACCGCTGTATTCACAAACGGCAAGATAGAAAACGTTCAATATCGTTGATTTAGTGTAGCAAATCTGTTATACTGTACAGATGCTTGACATCCTAACATATCTACCTGCAAAAAGAAAAGCCACACCCGGCGGTTGGTTGAGCTTCAATGCGGTATGTTGCACCCACAATGGCAACACACAGGACCGTCGACAACGTGGTGGAATCAAACAAACTGAACAGGGATGGAGTTATCACTGTTTCAATTGCGCATACACAGCCAGTTTTATCCTTGGCCGGAATCTTTCCTTTAAGGCCCGCAGGCTCTTGACTTGGCTGGGTGTGCCCGAAGCAGAAATAGAACGTGTAAATTTGGAGAGCATGCGACATCGCAGTATCAATGGCATACTACAAGAACGTAGACAAACATTTGATACACTGGCTGGTATTTCTTTTCCAGAATTTGAACTGCCTGCATTTTCAGTAGTGTGTACACCCAAACATACAGAAGCATGGCAGTATCTTAGAAACAGATCAGCACCTGTAGATTATCCTTTCATGGTCACTGATCCTGATAACGGATCTATTGGTGTAGGAGCATCTTTAAGATCATATGTGATTGTTCCATTCACTTACGATAATTCTGTAGTGGGATTTACGCAACGATTTTTAGATGACCGTACTCCCAGATACATTAATCAAACACCGCCCGGATATGTGTTTGGTACAGATCTACAACATGATTCTTGGAAGCATGTGATAGTAACAGAAGGTATATTTGACGCCCTTGCTATTAGTGGCCTGGCTGTGATGCACAATACCATAAGCGATACTCAAGCAAGACTCATACGCAGTCTAGGTCGAGATGTTGTGGTAGTGCCGGACCAAGACACCGCAGGCATGGAACTAGTAAATCGTGCTGTGGAATTGAACTGGGCAGTGAGCATGCCCGAGTGGCCAGAAGGTTGTAAAGATGTGAATGATGCTGTGATAAAATTAGGGCGATTAGGCACCTTGCTAACTATTATGCAAGCAAGAGAAACCAGTAAAATCAAAATAGAAATGAAAAGGAAACATTTTTTTGCCAAAATTAAAAACAGAAATTAACCCTATAGATTCTACATGGGTATACTACCGATCTCCAACATCTAAATTAATTTATTTTGTAAACTATAAATGTGCTAGTACATTATATCAAACTTGGTTTGCAAAAATTGGATGGAAAATGATACAGTCGCCACCGGCAGACATTGATTGGAAAAATTATTATGTATTTTCCTATATTAGAGATCCGTTAATTAAACATCGGAAAGGCATAGTGGAGTTTTTTGCAAATCAAAATCTACTTCTTTTATTAGAATCTGCAATTAAATATGATAAGCAATGGGTATACATTATTTCTAATATTGTGGCGTTAGATGGGCATTCTCGAACTATTAGATCAATATTAGGAGAAAAATATCCATTAAACATCGATTGGATTCCAATTGATGGCACACTTGATCATAAAAAATACACATTAAATTTATTAGAGGCACACGGAGAAAAAATTTCCAGTAAGCATAAACAAGAGTTATATGATGCTGGTCAAGTTAATAAATCGACTGCTGACGAAGAAAAAATATTTAAACAACTAATGGCAACTATTCCATCTGGCCAAATTTTGAATTATATTGATTTTGACCAATGTATATACGACGTTGTAATTAATCCATCTGACACAATAATAGGAAATTAAATGTTAAAAGATTACTCGCTTGATGTACAACGATTATTCCTAGAGATGATGTTGGAGGATGCGGCCAGTTATGTGCGTGTTCAAAACATCTACAACCCTGCAAACTTTGATCGCAGTCTAAGACCTGCGGCTGAGTTTATCAAGGAGCACAGTGACAAGCACAAGACCATGCCTGACAGGACACAGATTTCGGCCACAACTGGGATCAAACTTGCACCTGTGCCAGAACTCAATGCGGGACACTATGACTGGTTCATGCAGGAGTTTGAATCATTTACCAAAAGACAAGAACTTGAACGTGCAATTTTAAAGTCAGCAGACTTGCTAGAGAAGGGCGAGTTTGAGCCGGTGGAGAAACTGATCAAGGATGCAGTACAAATAAGTTTAACCAAGGACATGGGCACGGACTACTTTGCTGATCCAGCAGGTCGCATCAACAAGTATTTCAACTCAGGTGGACAAGTATCAACAGGTTGGCCACAACTGGATAGACTATTGTATGGTGGATTCAGTCGTGGTGAACTAAACATCTTTGCCGGTGGATCAGGTTCGGGCAAGAGTCTGGTGATGATGAACATTGCACTGAACTGGTTGCAACAAGGGCTTTCGGGAGTTTATGTCACACTAGAATTAAGTGAAGAACTTACTAGTTTAAGAACAGATGCTATGTTAACAAACATGAGTACTAAAGAGATACGCAAAGACATTGACACAACAGAACTCAAAGTCAAACTTGTGGCAAAAAAATCTGGACAGTATCGAGTTAAAGGATTACCGGCACAAAGCAACATCAACGACATTCGCAGTTATATCAAAGAAGTACAGATACAAACCAATATAAAGGTTGACTTTATCATGGTAGACTATTTGGACTTGTTGATGCCTGTCAGTGCCAAGGTCAGTCCCAACGACTTGTTTGTTAAAGACAAGTATGTTTCAGAAGAACTGCGTAACTTGGCCAAGGAACTGGGTGTGCTAATGGTTACAGCATCACAGTTGAATAGATCGGCTGTGGAAGAAATTGAATTTGATCACAGTCATATTTCGGGTGGTATCTCCAAGATCAATACTGCTGACAACGTGTTTGGTATCTTTACAAGCCGTGCTATGAAAGAGCGTGGCAAGTATCAAATACAATGTATGAAGTCGCGTAGTAGTACTGGAGTTGGGCAAAAGATTGATTTGGAATACAACATTGATACCATGCGTATTACAGATGCAGGCGGGGAAGAAAACGGCTACAACAAACCCACAACAAACATCATGGATTCAATCAAGGCACGTAGCCAAGTCCGTGCCGACGAGGATGGTGTTGTGGATGAGAACGCAACAGTAAAGTGGAAACGTCCTGAAGGTATTAGTGCTTGGGAAAAACCCCCACAAGAAACAGAAAAAGTTTCAGCAGATGTACAAAGTGCAAAACTAAAACAACTGTTAGGTCAGATTAAACAGTCATGAGCAATGTTTATTGTTCGATGATACACAATGGCCTTGAATTAAATTTTAAAGGACCCGGGGTAACTGCTCAACATTGCTGTTTGCGTAATACTAGATTCCCAGTGGATATCGCAACTGATTTTTGGGAAGATTCTAGATTTATTCCCTTACGCGAAAAAAACAAACAAAATGTATGGTCACCTGGGTGTGAAAATTGTCAAAGTTTAGAGGCCGCTGGCCAAACTAGTTTTCGTACAGGCATGAACGCTGGTCTTGCTGGGAATAGTTTAGATTCTTCTGGTCCAAAAAGAATAGATCTTTTGTTTGACACCAGTTGTAATCTTGCCTGCAGATCTTGTGGTACTCAGTCAAGTACCTTTTGGCAAAAGCATCTTAAAGAACATGGTGAATGGAACCAACCAATTGGAAAACCTCAACAACACGATAATGTGATCACAGCATTAGAAAAGTTAGATCTTTCCAATCTTCGTATGCTTGTATTTTGCGGTGGTGAGACGCTACTAGGTCAAGCATACTGGGAAGTAACCAAGTGGTTGGCAGACAATGTGCCTAATGCTAAAGAACAATTAACATTATGCTTCCAGACCAACGGCACACAGCCTATACACCCGCGTAACTATGAGTTGATTGATCGGTTTCATCTAGTAAAACTGCATGTGAGTTTAGATGGAATAACACAAAAATTTGAATACCTACGCTGGCCGGCCACCTGGGAACAAGTTGTGGATAACATAATGCATACCCGCAAAACTGCACCAAGTAATTTAATGTTTCATATTGAAGAAACAGTAAGCATTTTTAATCTTTTTTATTTGAGTGAGTTAGAAGACTGGGTGTCAAAACACTTTACTACCAACAGAGAAGGCGACATAGTTAATCATGACAAGCACATGGCTCGCTGGACTTTTAGTCTAGAAAATTGCACTCAAGAGTATGTTGACGCTGTACAACAAACAGAATTTAAAAATCTCATACCCAGATCTTGGCAAGAAAACTCAACTAACATCATCAAAATGATAGCAGAAATTAAAAAATTTGACCAATTTAGAAATCAGTCTTTTGAAAAGACATTCCCCGAAGTGGCTGAGTTTTATGCTAGGTATCTTTAAGCCGCAACGCCTTTGATCACAGCAAAGTTGATAATAGGTGCTTCACTAGTGACACCGCCAGTGGTCCATACAGTTATGTTAGCATTGCCACCTGTTGCACCTATCTGTGACACAAGTAAATTATACAAATTGGTACCTGATCTTTGATTCAGGATCACGACATCAGTGTTTGCTATTGCACTGTTGGTGAGTGTGAATGTGGTAGGAGTAGTATTTCCCGCAACAGTGAATAATACAATATTGCCAGTGACTGTGTTTAATGTAACTCCTGTTGCGCGACTTGTGCCCTGAGTAACTGTTCCGCCAGCACCGGTTGCATATCCTATACCTGCAGTTGCACCGCTTGATTTAATAGAAGATGCTGACGTGATACTTGAAGTGGCTGATATCAGGCCACCGGTTAATAAGTTTCCACCGGTTATGCTGGCAGCACTTGTGATAGTTGAGGTAGCACTTATCAGGCCGCCAGTCAATGTATTGCCACCCGATATGTTACCAGTTGTTAAAATATTACCGGATCCAGATATTGTTCCAGTGGTCAATGCATAACCAATGGAGACATTACCACCAGTGATATTACCACTAAAGGTAGTAATATTACCTGTGCCACTTACAATACCCGATCCAAACAATATGTTTCCACCGGTAATGTTAGCAGTTACTGATACAACTGCACCCAAATGACTTGTGCCGGTAACAGTACTGGCTGCTGAAATCAATCCACCAGTCAATATGTTACCACCAGTTATGTTGGCAGTTGCTGAAATCAATCCACCAGTCAATATGTTACCACCAGTTATGTTGGCAGTTGCTGAAATCAATCCACCAGTCAATATGTTTCCACCGGTAATATTGGCTGCTGATGTTATGTTGGCAGTTGCTGAAATCAATCCACCTGTTAATATGTTACCACCGGTTACATTTCCAGTAGCACTAATCAATCCAGCAGTACGTATATTACCACCAATGATATTACCGGTCGCGGTGATCAACCCAGAAGTCAAAATATTACCTGTTGCACTGACATATCCTGCGGCAGTTACATTTCCTGTAGAAAAATCACCAATGGTGATGTTACCAAAAATATCCCCGTTTACATACAAGTTACCAGCTACACCAACGCCACCTGCCACAATCAATGCACCTGTTGTGTAACTGCTACTGGCAGTTGATGCAGCCACGTTGACTGCATTAGTATAGTAGTTTAAAGGACGATTCAAATCATATATGGTAATTGTGGTACCGCTATCAACTGTGCTGAATTTAAATTTGTATGTTCCAGTGGCAGCAAATGTAATCACATTAGCACTATAGCCTTGAATACCGGTCAACCCCAAAGTAACTGCCACAGGCAGGGTCATGGTATAAGCAGTATTGGTAACAACTACATTGATAGTGAGCTCACCATAAGATCCTGACGCAGGCCAGTTACTGAACCCTAAACTAATATTAGCAGTAGGAGCAATAGTTTGATATTGTGCGGCACTGTAATCTAGTGTGATTGAGCCTGTGGTAGCAGTTTGGGTTAACGCGGTGTAACTCACGTCATTTAATTTCACAGCGTAGATCAAATTATCGCTCATGTTGTTGTCAAGTGTGGTACCTGACAATGCGGCTTTGAAAACACCGTTGTTTTCAAGATCAGTGATCTCGGTGGCCGCCGCTGAAAAATTGGTTTTAATATTGGTGAAATTATCTCTAAAGCCCTGGGTATTATTGGGCTGGCCTGCAACGGGGTAGGTGCCGTCTATGTTGTTGGGGTTAATTTGACTTGTCATGGGTATTCCTGTATAATCATATTTATTAGAATACTAAAAGCACTAAATAATCCAAAGGCCCAAAGCGAATGCAGAAAAAGACCCGAAGTATTCTAGAAGAACTAGACACGTTGTATGTAGAACGTGATCGCCGTTTGATAATCGAAACTCGAGCTGACAGCATCATTGCCGGGGCCATTAGATTGATTGAACAGATCGAAACTGAATTTGGTGCCGAACAGGCCGAAAATCTCACCCGTAAACTGCTCAATGCCATAAGAACAAAAGACGCTGGAAAGTTTTCCAGATCGGTCAGGAGAACCAATGCAGATTCATGAAATTACTTACAAACCATTAAAAGAAGGATTTATGTCCGGGGCCGGCGCTGTGCTTGGGGCAGTCGGAAGAGAGATTGGTAAACAGGCCGGTGCATCTGCATCTGCACGTTCTGGCATATCAATTCCAGATTCTAATGCAACTTCCGGGGATCGACAACATGCGGCCACTGCTGCCACGGCCGCATCAGTTAAACCAATGGCCATGGCCATGCAAAAATCATATGCAGAAATTTTAAATAGTGCTGTACAAAATGCCAAACTGCCAGATGGTTCTCCGGTGGCTAATTATACACAATTGGATGATGCATCTAAAACAAAAGCAAAAGATCAAGTCAAACAAATGATTGTTGCCATGCTGGGTTCGGGCCCCACGTATGATTATACACAAATTCTTACCAAGATTACTGATCTAGATGAAAAAATGAGAGCAAAACAAAATATTGATACCATCACTACTGAGATTGCAGAAATTCTTAAATTAACTGATGGCCCGGCCACAACCCCTGATGCATTAAGCAAAGCATTCTTAACATTGGCACAAAACGGTATTGCTCCCATGATCAATCAAATGGCTGCCACTAAGGCTGCTGGGACAGGCAGCCAGGCCGGAGTTGCTGGCGGTACTGGAAATACATCGGCTGATGCACTAATGCATGTCATGGGTATTGATGCCGCCGACCTGGCTACTATGAAAAATACTTTAACAAAAAGCGGAGAAAAAGTAAATCCTGCCGGCACAGGCTCTCCAACTCTTGATGCTTTACTTAAATCTGCAGGAGTGCTTTAAAAAATGAACTTACTAGAAGGTGGAAACGTATTCAAAAATGCAGATGGTACACCAGTGACACAGCGTATCAACCGGTCAGACATTCCGGGCACAGTTGCTTGGTTGGAAATGATCACCGGACTTGATCTTACTCTAGAAAAAGATCCACAAGGGGTGCCACACAAGTGGTTGGGTTCTACAGGGCGCAAAGCTGATTCTGGAGACATGGATCTTGCAGTAGATGCAAACGAAATAACCAAGCCCGAACTCAAAGGCATATTAGATGCCTGGGCTACCAAAAACAAACAAGATCCCAAACAGTGGGTCAGACTCACCGGCGAAGCGGTGCATTTTAAAACTCCCATACAAGGTGATCCCAAACGTGGATTTGTGCAAACAGACTTTATGTTCATGCCTGACATGAACTGGGGTACATTTTGGTTGGGTGGAGTGTCAGACTCCTCCTACAAAGGCATGTATCGCAATGTGCTAATGTCAAGCATTGCCAAATCTCTGGGACTCAAGGCGTCGGCCAAAGGCATCATCAGTCGTCAAACAGAAAAACCAATCACAATGGATCCTGATCAAGCCGCAGGCATTTTACTGGGCCCAAACTACAATCGTAGCCAACTCAGTTCAGTAGAAAACATCTACAAGGCCTTGGCCATGGATCCTGATCGTGATGCTAAACTAGCAGACTTCCGTGAATATCTAAAACGTGATGGCATACAAGAACCCGACATGACCGTGTCCGAAAGTGAAGTGGGCTGGTTAGCACGATTGCGTGACCGTATTGTGAATCAAGGCATGTATGCCTTGGTGGAAGCAGAACAAGCCGGAGTAGGTGGCCGAGCCAAGGGCATTGAACACCTGGAAGATCTAGTGTTCCGTCGTGGCACACAAGGCATTAGAGATGCATTGGCAATTGTACAACACTCCACACAACAACCATCAACTGTGACTGCCAAATGGGATGGCAAACCTGCTGTGATATTTGGACGCAAACCTGCCACAGGTGAGTTTGTGCTAACAGACGGATCGGGCTTTGAAGCCAAAGGCTATGATGGTCTTGCCACAAGTCCAAGAATGATGGCACAAATTCAAAGCACCAGAAGCGGTGATAGAACTGAATTGATTCAAATTTACGCAACATTATTTCCCATGTTGGAAGCCGCGTTACCACCGAACTTCCGGGGCTATGTCAAAGGTGATTTGTTATACATGCAAACACCTCCTGTGATTGCTGGCAACTATGTGTTCCGCCCCAATACTGTAGAATACAAGATACCTGCCAAGTCTACACTGGGTCAACGCATTGGCAACAGCACCGTTGGTATTGCCATACACTCAATGTATGCCGATCGGGGCGATGAACGTCAGCCACTTAGCGGTGTGCGTTTTAATGAAGTTCCTGGACTGTTGTTGGAAAAACCTGCAAGCCCTAAAGCGTTACAATCAGAAACTAATGCCGAAAAGCAACTCAAACAGTTGATCAAAACTGATGGCAAAAACATAGATACATTGTTTAACCCTGCAGAACTACGTGCCCACAAGATTACAGATCTAGCAAAACTTTGTGTGGACTATATCAACACCAAGGTAGGCACAGCACTTAATAAGCAAACGCTATTGCCCGAATTTGGTGAGTGGTTGCAGACTCGGGTAACTCCGCAAAAGTTCCGCAACATTGTGGAATACTTGAACAGCCCCACATCAAATACTTCTGCACTAGCGGCTGCGTTCACAGCATTTATCCTGTTGCATGACCTTAAAATGCACCTGTTACAACAAGCAGATACCGAGCACCCTGGGCAAGAAGGCTGGGTTATGGCCACTCCTGTGGGATATGCAAAAGCGGTAAATAGATTTGATCCCAATGCATTTGCGGCTCAAAATAGGCAGAGAAACAATCCGCAACCAGCGTGATTTTTCCAAACTGACTAAATAAAAGCAGGTCCTCCGAGATCAATTAACTTTAAAGGAAAATTAAAATGGCAACATTTACGAAAACAAATGGTACGACGCAACCAGTATTTGCGTCAGACGTAGCAAACGGTTCCATCTCTGGAACAGCCAACGCTGCCGCGCAGGGTTCTGTGCAAGTAGCAGGTCCAAAACTGGACTTCTACACATTGGTCGCTAACACAGCATTAACCACTACTACTGGTGCAGTTGCTAACGTTAACGGCTTTATTAACCAATCTATGCAAGGTATCCAATCAGTTGGCACAGTTGCAATGTATCAGATCAGTCCCTTGTCTAGTGCAAACGCATTGGCCGTGGCGATTTATCCAAGTGGTTCTTATGCCAACGCCGCTACATTCTTGACAGCAGCCAACATTGCGTTCACTGGTTACCAGTGGAGTGCTTCATATGCTAACGCATTGTTCTATACAGGCGCTATCAACGTTTAATCAACAACTGATTAATCACACAGCCCCGGACGTAAAAAATCCGGGGTTTCTCTTTGGCATTAAATACTCATAGAATGAAGATATCATGTCGCACCCTTTTTGATTGCAGTCGCACCGGAGTTACTGGACACTACCGTTCAAGTGAAATTCCGTTTGTGGATGCTACAGGGCAGGTAGTGAACAATCAATCAGATTGGAATCACTCTCGAAACCAGCAACGCAACTGGGAAACCTTGCTACAAATTATTGGACTAAGAACTCAGCCCATGGATGTGACAACACCAGCGCATCGGGATGGTGTTTGGGAGTTTGAATTCACATCTGAATCTGAAGGGGTATACGAAATACACAGTGACCCGGATCCCTTGGCCGGCCTCAAGACTGATTGTGAAGGAGTGCCCATGATGTTGAATCTACAAGAGCAACCCAGTCTTGCTCCGACTATTACTACTATGGGTACCGATCAAAACATTTGGTTCTCCGCGGTAAATAAAGCACTGGAGTAACCATGTCTGACACCACTGATATTGAAAAGAAAAGTCTCGAAGCTCACGTTGAATTGTGTGCTGAAA
>Ga0209596_1003767_pt1 | contig 11769 bp, 10 predicted proteins | sample M_130807_MF_Meta_FD_187314 | JGI IMG/M metagenome (GOLD analysis project Ga0209596, IMG submission 187314) | Freshwater microbial communities from Lake Montjoie, Canada to study carbon cycling - M_130807_MF_MetaG (SPAdes) (version 2) | ecosystem: Environmental > Aquatic > Freshwater > Lake... | reverse complement strand
AATCATTTTCTATTTTTTTTTTTAATTTAGAAAAAAAATTAATAGATCCTGAAATTTTTTTATATTTTATTATATTTTGCTTAGCTATATATTTTGGATTATATATAACTTGTTTCCTATTTTTTGAATCATATCCATACGCAATTATTTTTTTATTATTTACAATTGTTACATTATCATAGGCTGGCGGTATTTTTAATAATTTAATTTTATCTATTTCATCGCTATTAGTTATCTCAACCTTATTTTTATAATATTTAAAACCAGTTGTGTAGTTTCCTACTCTAATTATTTTCATTCATATATCTAATTATTTTATAATATTATTAATATTATTAAAGTTTTCTTATAGCAAGTTGATATCCTTTGTTAATTAATTCATAATGTCCATTATATTTTTCTAGAAAGTAATCCATTGTTTTTTTAATATTTATACCATCGCCTCCTCCATAATCATCCATCCACATTATACCTCCTTTCTCTAAAATATTTAAAGAATTTTCCATATCTCTTTTTATAAATTCGATTTCATGACAACCATCAATATATATAAAATTATATGTTTTATTATTATTTTCAAAAAAATTGTCAGAGGTAATTTTATGTATTGTTATTTTATCTGTATTTTTACAATTAGAAATATTGTAATCAAAATTTAATTCTTCTCCATTCTGTAAAAAGTAGCCATGATCATTATTATCAATAGTTAAAAAAGGATCAACGCATGTTAAACTTGAATGCGGATTGTCAATAAAATTATCAGCAAAAAATACACTAGATAATCCTTCATAGCAACCAATTTCTAATATTCTATTTTCTTTTGATTTATCCAAAAAATTTATTAAATTACATTTTAATTCGCAATGTAAAAACCATGTTTTTGTATATTTATATATTCCCATTATATATATATAATCTATATATAATTTAATCTATATATAATTTAATCTATATATAATTTCTATAATTAATTATATACGCATATTATAATAAAACTTTTTAACATATGGGTTAATTTTGAAAGAATTTTTCGAAACATCAATAATTTTAATGCTTTTTAAACTTTTTGCACGTGATAAAGCAGTATATGCTTGTCCGCAAGTAAAAATATTTTCACCTAAATCAATTTCTAAGGCATCAATTGTCATACCTTGTGATTTATGTATAGACAAAGCATACGACACTTTTAATGGCATATGAGAAATATAAGTTTTATCATTTTTATCAATAACATCTTTGTAATATGATATATTATGTAGTTTTCCTTCACTATCTTTAATTATAACAGAATTGTGATGTAAATGTTTAATAACACCGCGCATACCATTTACTATACCTGTATATATATCAATATTTCGTGTTACAATTATTTGCGAGTTTTCAACTAGTTCAACATCATATTTACTTATATTTTTAACATTTGTTTTAGACGCTTCTGCTTTATAAATAAGCGTCTTATTACCTGATTCTTTTAATTTATTAATCTCAATTTCATTTATTTTATCTACATTTACATTTTTTGGATATAATTTAGTAGGTATTATATCATCTTCAAATTGCGTATCTTTCAATAAATTTAATACTTTTAAAATGTTGTCTGTACATTTGCCCTTCCTAATTATTTGTAATATTTTTTGAAATAATATATCATCATTCTGTCTCACCAGTTCATCAAGTAAAATAACCTTTATATTCGCAGTTTCCCATAATTTAGACAAGAAGCAATATATACCATTTACAGGAGCTAACTGGCAAAAATCCCCAATCAATATAATTTGTATTCCACCAAATGGTTTTTTAAGCAATTCTACATCTTTTAAACTATGTGATTTAATATAGCAAAGTATATCTGATATTTTTTCAAATAATATAGTATCAAGCATAGATACTTCATCAATAATTAATACATCTAATTCAACAAGTCTTTTGTATATATTAGAGTGCTTTTTAATATTAATAAAAATATCTGCTAGTGAGCTATCGCTTATTCCTAATCCCATGAATGAATGTATTGTTTGACCACCAATAATAAAAGCAGCGGTTCCTGTTGTTGCTGTTAACCCAACATTCTTTTTGTTGTTGTTTAATAATTCAATAATAAATTTTATTGTATATGATTTGCCAGTACCAGCAGGTCCAGTAATTAATATGTTTTCTCCATTTATTGTTTGGTCAACTGCTAAACGTTGCTTAATGTTCAGCAATTCCATATTATATTGCTTTATATATTACTTGATCATATATATTATCGCATGATTATCATTTTTTATTTACTTATTATTATATTCTTATAACTTATTAATGAACTTTATAACTATATTATTCTTTTTAAAATAATTTGTTATGAAAATATTATGATTTCTTTGTATTTTATGTACAATTTCATTATGGTATCTTTCATCTTTTAATGGGGGATTATTGAAAAACCATTTAATTAATAAATCCTTATCTATTACTTTTTTGTGATTATAGTCATATTCTCGACACATATGTAAAATTGCTCTAGATATAAATCCTCGCGAATAATTATTAGGCGCAAACATTTTACATTTGTGATTAACATAATTTCCAAAGTCTAATTCTACCCAATTTTTATCTTTTATATTAACATCTTCCACAAACATATAATTTGACCTATTCACATTCAACGTATTAATTGTCTTAATAATATTATGCATGTCATTAGAATGTTTATTCATTAAAAAACATTGTGGGTAAATATGCTCTGCAGAAAGAAACTTATTCTTAAACTTTGCGTTATTATCACTATAAAATTCTTTTTCCAAATATATAGAGGGCATTTTAATATCATGGAGTATAGTTTGTTTAATTATATTATGATAAGGAAATCCTTTGATATTTACCATATTTATTAAAATCAATAATAAATATTTTAGCATTTAAGTTATATTACTCTCTATAAGAGCATTATCAATTTTTTTCGCAATATTAGGATATAATTTAGAAAAAAAACTATATATATTTTCGTGTATTGTTTTACTATTGTCCGGTTTAAAAGTAGTTAAAAGTGTTTTTGATTCAAAATCGCCGTGTATCCAATAGTGGACCATTATTGTATCTTTTCCATAATCCCCTTTTTTTACTTTCATCCAATCATCTACTGTGAATGGCATATTGTCAAACTTTAGATCATTTATTGGATAAAATAGTTCTCGATCATCGATAATATATACATCATTCTTAAAAGACCCAATTTTAACATATTGATCTATAATAGTTTTAAAGTATGCGCCTCCAAATATATCAAACTTCTGAAAAATATTTTCAGTATAATTTTTAACATATTCTGGTATATTACTTAATATAATCCTTAGCATATTATTATTTTTATTCGCAGCAAAGAAAGCATTACATATATATTTATCATCATTATATAGTGCTTTAGTTTGCCCATATGGTTCATAAGTAATATATAATTTATTAGAATTCATATCTAAAATTTCAGCAAAATCTTTTAAAATTAAAACATCTAAATCTATATATATACCCCCATAATGATAAATAATAAGAATACGCGCGATATCACCTTTTTGTACACCTGTTATTGCTAATTTAAATATATTGTAAAAATTGGGATATTCATCAGATATTAATTTTAATATCATTTCATCTGTCCAAAACATCAACTCGTATCCATTAGATTTTAATATTTTAATATTTTCACTTACCAAATCATATATAATTGGTGGGAGATTTTTATCTTTCCATGTTTGATGAATAATTTTAGGTATCATTAAATATATTTATAAATATAAATTAAATCTTATATAAAAAATTATTTAATAATTTATATATAATAAAATCAATCACAATAACGAGATTTATTAATTTAACATTACACCAGTTAAAACTAGGAACATATATAGCAGTGATATTGAAATCGCCAAAAATATTTAGAACCCACATAAATTTAAACATTACTATATATTGAAACATGTTAATTTTATTATACTCGTATATAGCATTCGCATTAATGGTATTAATATCATTATTTCCTTTATCTTTTATAGTTAGATAGTCTTTGTATATATATACTGGTAATATGTGAGCTATTATATTACAAATAAAATATTCAAAGCGAACTAAATAAAAATCGGTAATTTTATTAAATATATTATATTTTAAAATGTAAGGTTTAATATCTGTTGTCGCATAGAATAAAATATTACTATCATATAATATATATAAATGAAATAATGACATAATTTGAAATGAATTAATAGCTATAAATCTAGATATTAAATAATTATCAATATTAAAAACATTATATAACATGCTATTCGCAATAATCATAAATATATTCCAATGCGTATACTGATTTATTTTCCTACGCAATACATCTATTTTAATATATTGAGAATATTTTTTGCTGATAGGCATTAATGTGATTATTGTTGCTAAGAATAATTCAAACTGATTATAGTCATTATTTATTTGATATATTTTAGATAAAATATTATTATAAGATATATAAGATATATTATTACACGTTATATTTGACATTATATTAATTTTATAATAGTTATATCTTATATATATTTACTATATAATATTTCAATCTAATATCATCTTACAATGGCGAAGATGTTATTTTAATACCACAATAATCAACATTTTTATTTTTGAAATCTTGCTTGACATATATACCGATATTAGTAGATTCTTCTAATATCCATTTAAAATTAGTCCAAAATTCTTCTGTATGTCCTATACTTTCTGTTGCTAAATGTGCGAACTCATGTAATACTACAAACATCATAGTATTAATATCCATTAATTTATCTTTATTTCTAAGACATAATACAATCTGTTCCCCTTTATTAATAGAATAACTTGTATACCCTGGTGTATCAACACCCTCACTTAGTTTATCAGGCCTATAGTTTTTATTAAGCATGATTATTCTATTATCACTATCACCATATGTTTTCTGTAAATGTTCTAATAACATATTTAGCTTACTTTTAATAATTGCTATTAAATCGGCAGCTTCTTTTGCGTCCTCTTTGATTTGCACAGTATATTCATCGTTATCTATATTACTTTTTACTTTTATTTAATCCTTCATTAATATAATAATTATATATATAATATATACCAACAATTGTAATAATTAATATTATCAAACCTTCCGAACCTATATCCATATTAATCTATTTTATTTTATTATAATAAATTAAAAATTGATTTGTATTTAAATATTTAAAAACATATATATTAACTATAATGGAATTTCCAAGAAAATTACATGAACCAATAAATAATCATGAAAATGATATTGTGTTTCAAATAACTGATATATATGATCCGGAATCAGATAAGGTTAATGTTCAAAAAGACGCAAATGATTTCTATTCGCTTCTAATTTATGGAACATCTGCTGTAGGAGCTACATATTGCGTAAATGTTAAAAATTTTATCCCATACTTTTATATTAAACCTCCTGAAAATTGGGAGGGTTTAAATAAGAATGCGTTTAGAGCAAAATTAGATGAATTAAATGACACAATAATGAATGGTTCTTATAAAAGTAGATTTAATAATAATGGTGTATGGAATGAATATAATAAAAAAATTATTCCTCGTTATTTAGAAACACATTTTGTAAACATTAAAATAGTTAAGAAAAAAGACTTTTGGGGATTTACAAATGATAAAATATTTCGCTTTCTAAAAGTATCAGTAAAATCTCTAAAATTATATAACAATTTAAAATATTATTTTAAAAGTCTTGAAAAAAGTGATTTTAAAATGTATGAGACAAATATTGATCCATTTTTGAAATATATTCATACGCAAAATATAAAACCATGCGATTGGGTAAAAATTGAAAAAGGAAACTATGAAATAGGCGAAGATATCAGTAGGTGTGATTATAATATTACTACTGAATATAAAAATATAATGCCAATTCAAGTTAATAAAATTGCTCCATTGTTAATAACATCTTTTGATATAGAATGTTCCAGTAGCCATGGAGATTTTCCAGTTGCTAAAAAAAATTACAGCAAAGTAGCACAAGACCTTGCACTAATTGCAAAACTAGGTTATAAATATACTCCGGAAAATATTATTGAATGGTTGCGAACTATATATTATGAAGATGTTATTATTGATGTATCAAAAGATATCAAGATTAATCGTGTTTATTCTAAAAATAAGTTAGCATACAATTATATTTCATCGATATCTCAAAAAATAGAGCCACATATTCATAAAATAATAGATATATTGAATATTATTGCGTCATCTATTAAAAAATTAAACGATGCAGGTATAAAAGACATAAACGATGATAACGATACCAACGATAATAATTATGACAATGATGATGATGACGATGATATTAAAGGCAATAAAATGACAGTTCGAGAGCTGAATGCCCACGAATTAAAACTAACAGATATTTTAACAAATACATTAGTTCCTCTTGAAGGAGATAAAATAATTCAAATAGGAACTACTGTTCATATATATGGTTCCGATAATATAGTATATAAAAATATTATAACTTTAAACAGTTGTGATAAGATTGATGGCTGTGATGTAGAACATTATGATACAGAAAAAGATGTTCTTATTAAGTGGAAGGAACTTATGAATAACTTAAATTCCGACATTATTACAGGTTATAATATATTTGGGTTTGATATGGAATATATATGGCTAAGAGCGACTGAATTAAATATTCTTGATAATTTTTCATTGGGATTTGGTAGATTAATAACGCGCAAATCTTCCCTTGTAGAATTAAAATTATCTTCATCGGCACTAGGTGATAATATATTAAAATATATTGACATAGATGGAACAGTGCTAATAGATTTGCTTAAAGTTATGCAAAGAGACCAAAAATTAGATAGTTATAAACTTGATAATGTAGCATCAATATTTTTAGGTGATAATAAGAATGATTTGAAACCACAAGAGATATTTGACAAGTTTAAGGGAAATAGCGAAGATAGATGTGTAATTGCTAAATATTGTATTCAAGATTGTTGTCTTGTTAATAGGTTAATACATAAATTAAAAATACTTGAAAATAATATTGGCATGGGGAATGTATGTCTTGTTCCTCTCAATTTTCTATTCCGTAGAGGTCAAGGAATTAAGATATTCTCTTTAATTGCGAAAGAATGTATGGAAAGAGAGTATCTAATACCAACTATCAAATCATATAGTGAAAATTTGATAGAATTAGATAATGGGTATGAAGGCGCTGTTGTGTTGGAGCCAAAAGAAGGGATATATTTAAATGAACCTATTGTAGTATTTGATTATGGTTCTCTTTATCCGTCATCTATGATATCTTGTAATTTGTCTCACGATTGCTACTTGATGGATGAGAAATATCGTATTGAAGATCCTAATATAGAATACAAAACAATATCATATGATTTATATGAGGGTGTTGGAGATAAGAAAAAGAAAACTGGTGAAAAAGATTGTGTATTTGTCCAATACAAAGACGGAAGGAAAGGTATTATCGCAGATGTATTAGATATGTTGCTAAAACAACGTAAAAATACGAGGAAAAAAATTGAATATCAGTCAATTACTGCGAATGATGGAAAAATATATGCTGGTATTTGTTCTGATAAAGGAGATTATTATGAAGTATATAATATTGATGCTAATAGCAAAACATTAGTTCAAAAATTTAATATACAGAATATTAAAGAAACATATAATATATTTGAGCAAGATGTTTTGGATGCGCTACAAGTTGCGTACAAAGTAACCGCAAATTCGCTTTATGGACAAATTGGGGCTAGGACATCTTCTATATATTTAAAGGAGATTGCCGCATGTACTACGGCAACAGGTAGAAATATGATTATGTTGGCAAAAGATTATGTAGAAAGGAACTATAACGCAGAGGTTATATATGGAGATACCGATTCAATATTTTGTAAGTTTCCTTTGACAGATAAAGATGGAAAGGCAGTATTTGGAAAAGATGCTTTACAATTTGCGATAGATATTGGGAAGGATGTTGAGAAACATATAAATGTCCCTGATATTATGCCTAGTCCGCAAAAATTAAATTATGAAAAATGCCTATACCCATTTATTATATTTAGCAAGAAGAGATATGTTGGCAATTTATATGAAACAGATACTACAAAATATAAGCAGAAGTCTATGGGTATTGTATTAAAACGAAGAGACAATGCACAGATAGTTAAGAAAATATATGGGGGAGTTATAAATATTATATTAGAAAAACAAGATTTAGATGGTTCAATTGTATTTTTACAAGAAGAACTTAATAATCTTGTTGAAGGTAAAACATCTATAAAAGAGCTTGTAATAACAAAGAGTTTAAGGTCCGCATACAAAGACCCTTCAAAAATTGCTCATAAAGTGTTAGCGGATAGAATTGGAGCGAGAGATCCTGGGAATAGACCAGTAGTAAATGAGCGTATTCCATTTGTATATATTAAAACAACAGGAAATGGCGGTAATGCAAATGTATTACAAGGTGATAGGATAGAGAATCCAGATTATATTGAGCAAAATAATTTGATACCTGATTATTTACATTATATTACAAATCAAATTATGAAACCTATATTGCAACTTTATGCTTTATGTTTAGATAAACTACCTGGATATGATAAGTGTGATGAATATTGGGATGATGTAGATAAAGCGTTGTTAGAAAAACCTATGTATCAGAATGAATTGCGAAGAAAAAATAGGATTAATAACCTTAAACTAATGATGGTTAAAGAATTATTGTTTGATAGGTTTATTAATATACTATGTGAACCAAAAGTTCCTAAAGTTAGGAAAAGTAGTAAATCGGTAAAGAATAATGCGAAATCAACATCTGTTGCTATTAATACCACAGTTGATACAACTGATACAACTGATAATGACAAAGATAGTAATAGTGATATTAGCGATACTCCATTACAAATTTTGAATTTGGATGCGACTATTAAGATTACTAAAAAAGTCAAAACAGGAACAATTGAATCAACTGCGTATATTCAAAATGATAAGAAGAAAAAAATATGGGTTGATAATAATGAGAATTGTAAGAATAAAGATTATGAAATAATAACTTTGATAAAAAAAATTATTAACTATAATAGTAATAATATATACTATATAACATTAAATAATAAAGGCTTCAAAGATGAATATAATAGAGCTCATCATCTATATAATGAATTAGTAAAAGATAAAAGAATATATACTGATGATACAATTGATAATATAATGAAAAAAATAATGGATAATAATGATATTGGTAAACTAAAAGACATTAGCAACATATATAAATATTATGATATAATATTGCTTAATAGCAAGTTTATGTTTGTGTAATGGGATATATCATTTAAGATATATATTGTAAATTATTTTATATACATTTAAATTGTTGTATTTTTGCCATTTTTTCCTTAATAATGTAACTATCATAATATAATTTACCAAAAAGACCAATAATACCAATGCCATACGATGCGAAAAATATTATAATTGAATAATTGAACCAAGATTCAATAGGTGGGTAATAAAAATATAAATTCGCATATAAAATGAAAAATTGGCATAATTGAATAGAAGTTATATATTTTTTAATGAGCCTTATATGATTGAATTTCAATAAGCACCCCAAATAATAAGAATACATTATGGTATGGACGCCGCTATTTAACAGAGTTGCCATCCATATCATATCAACCTTATATTGATACATTAGATGCCAACATATCACCGCTCCTATATGATGATATTTTTGAAGAAATATTGGAGTTTTGCCATTAAGATACAATAAGAATGTATCAAAGAACTCGTAATATTTTGACATATAAAACCAATAAATAATAGTATCAAATTGCGAATTTTGAAAATAATAATTGGATGTAAATACTATACCATCATTATACAATATATTTGTAAGAATCGCAAACGTCCAAGTGCTGAATACCACTAATAACCCATTATGAATAACTGATACCCTATATAATAATGCTAAATTTATGCGAAGATGCTTAGGATATGCTAAATAACAAGTAATTGCTACTACTGGTGTAATATGAGATGATACATCCATAATATAATATTTTAGATATATTTGTTATATGTGATAAATATTTAAGTAAATTTTATTAGATTTTTTAGCATTATGAAAAACTGTATATTACCAAAATGTGTAGAACATTTGGCATAAAAATAAAATTTGATATTCTAGATTAAATTTAAGAATTAAGAATATTAATGAATTCATTGATAGCTTCAATCGTATATATTTTTTTTTCATCATATGTTGTATATATATATATCGCACTATTTAATTTACCAATTATATATGTTTTTAATAATGTGTTATTATCAACTGTTATATGTTTTATTAGTTGTAAACATACTAGATATTGCTCATTTTTAATTAATTCTTCTGATGATAAATTATCAAGAGAGGTTTGTATGTTTAATTTAGATTTTAAAATATCAACAAATGTGTTAATTTCTTCAATAGTATATATTATATTTTCCATTTATTATTATATATAAATAATAATAAAATATTTTTATTTCATTTTAATCTACATGCAAAAATAGACATCTTAAACTGTGTGTTATGGAATATATATAATGGATTATCATTTTATAATATATTATCTGAAGTTCCTCAAAAATGTTATGAAATATATTTACATCATATAAAAATTGATATTATAATTATTATTTAATTTTTAACATTATAATCATAATGTCTTCTTACAAAGAAGAAATTGCCGAACTTGCTGAAAAAGGTTATTGTGTAATAGAAAATATTTTGACAGCTGATGAAGTAGCTACATCAATTGGATATTTTAGGGAATGGTTTTCGTCACATCCGCAAATTGAAGAATTACATAGTAAAATAAGTCCTCATGGAATTATTAAATATCACGAAGTAGGGCATCAAAGACATGCGTGGTATATTAGAACACGAGATAATGTTCAAAACGTTTTTAAAAATATTTGGCAGACTGATGAAGTAGTTGTTAGTTTCGATGGTTGTTGTTATATACCAGCTGAATGTAAAAAGAAAGATAGTACGTGGACGCATACAGATCAGGCACCTACAAAGAAGGGTTTAAAATGTATTCAAGGATTTGTAGCATTAACAGATAATACCGAGCGAACACTTATAGTGTATGAAGGAAGTCATAAACTACATGAAGAATATGCGAAAGAATATAATTTAACATCTACAAAAGATTGGTTGCTAATAGAGCAAAAATTTTTAGATAAAATTAGTGATAGTAAAAAGGTTCTAAATATTAAAGCTGGTTCTTTAGTATTATGGGATTCTAGAACATTTCATCAAAATCAATATGGAAATAAAAATAGTAATGAAGAACGAATTGTACAATATGTCAGTTATTTGCCTCGTATTAATTTATCAAAGAAAATGCTTGAAAAAAGACAGAAATATTTTACAGATAAAAGAACAACTTCGCATTGGGCATATCCTGTGAAAGTTAATGGACAGCAACCTCAAAATTATGGAGATAGTAAACTAAAAATAAATTATAGCGAACTGGTAAAACCTCAATTAGATGATTTAATAGATGAAATTACTAATATTTTATAAATATATGGATATATGATTTATGGCTTAGAATTTATTTGTTCTATAAAATTAGTAAAATAAAAAAAATTGATAATTATAGTTTTTTATAATTCTTAAGAAAGTGCATAATAATGACTCTGCTAACATTCAGTAGTTTATATGATGCTGTC
>Ga0209596_1003763_pt1 | contig 11777 bp, 10 predicted proteins | sample M_130807_MF_Meta_FD_187314 | JGI IMG/M metagenome (GOLD analysis project Ga0209596, IMG submission 187314) | Freshwater microbial communities from Lake Montjoie, Canada to study carbon cycling - M_130807_MF_MetaG (SPAdes) (version 2) | ecosystem: Environmental > Aquatic > Freshwater > Lake... | reverse complement strand
TTTTTAGTTTTTACTACTTCATTATAGTATTGCTTTTTTCTTTCTTTCATTTCATTATACTTTTCTGGATTTTGTTCCTTAATATTTGTATAATATTTGTTAGATTTTTCACGGCATTTTTCTGGATTTTTCTTTTGATAGTTAATCATGCGTTGCCTTTGCTTGTCGTAGGCTACTATTTTTCTTTGATTGGCTTCAATCATTTTGATTGCGTCCTCTAAACTTTGTGGCTGTTCCATTCTTACAATATGTAAAGAAATTATATTTATATCCTTTTAATAAATAATATTAATTATTTGGGAAGAAAATAGATTATCCTTAAATATACAGAAAGATAGATTGGGTAGAAAATGGGAACTTTGGGAAGTTTTTGTTACTTTTTGACCCAAAAATGAAAAAGTAGTCCTCGTATATAGAAAGTTGAAACACTTTTCAAAAAAAGGAGAAAAAAGTAACAAAAACTTCCCAAACTACCCAAAACTACTCAAAAACTTCCCAACATGTTTATCCTTACAAACGTACAGCATCAACACAGCATACCATACCAATAGATAAGGAAAATCCCACCAGTTTCACAAACCAAACAAATAATAAACAAAACCAGCAAAATAAAAATATATAATAATTATATAAATGTCAAGCGGAGGATCTATTATTGACCCAAGAAGTGAATTACACATTTTAGAAAGACATGAGTACGAGAAAGGTTTAAGACAAATTTTTAATCTTCTTACAATTAGAGGTGACTATCAAGTTATAGGTAGTGGAGCGATTGAAGAGATTCTATATGGGAGCGATTACGATTTACAAGAATTCATTAAAGAACCAGATTACAGAAAATCAACAAAACATCTATTGGAAATGTTTCAAGAAAAATATCGGTTAGCGGAACAAGACCCAAACGTATTTATATTAGATTTTAAATGCGGTGTTGATGATGAGGGCGAACCTATTAGATGGGATAAGCACTCAATCAAGAAAGGTTTCAAAATGGTAGATGGACGTAAGGTAACATTTCAAGAATGCCTATTAATGAAATCCACAATTAAAATGGATATTACGGCTTTGATAGATGGTATATTTATTGAATTTAGTAACAATTATTATATCACTTTAAGAGATTTCAATACTTTTACTGCCGTAGCCAAATCTCACGAGGATATTTTATATTCTTTACAGCACGAAGCGGAAGTGAAATACCATCATGGAGATTACTGGAAATCCATGAAACGTATTTTTGCGTACCTTAAATCGTTAGGAGGTAACATGAGATTGGTTAAAATGTTGGTTAAGTATTTTAATAGTGTTACTGGATTGCTTTCAAAAAATAGAAGTGAATTGGATATTATTGCTTTGATTATTACCAATAAATTTAGAAAACCAAAAAAAGAAGATGTTGTTAGAAATCTACAAATAGTTAGACATGATTTAGCAAAAATACATGGATTCAAATTAAATGATATTGAAAACAGAATTGATGAGATTTGTAAATTACCACTAAACAAAATGACAAAACCATTAGAGGAAGTGATTGCCGATGTAAAGGCTATCGTAAATGCTGACGCAAAAGATTTTTTAGATAAACATCCAGAAATAGTTAGACATATTTTAGATAGTGATAAATTGGGAGGTGGTATAAGTGGTGGATCACAAAGTAGCGGTTACGTACAACGCATGATTGCCGAAAAGAAAGTGAAAATTAAAAAAATAAAACAACCGAGTAAATGGCTACAAGAAAAATACACATCAAAAAAACCAAAAGGAAGCAAGAAAAAACCAAAAACAGAAGAAGACGAAAAAGAACTATCACCAGAAGAACTACAAGAAAAATTAGCAAAGTTGTTATCAAAGCCTTCATTTGTTTTAAACAAAGATTTAAAATAATTTTAAAATCTAAATAAAATATCTTTTAATATTATAAGAATGAATTTTGAAAAAGTAGGAGCACCAATAGCCATTTTACAAAACACAGAAAACCCACAAAAGAATAAAATATTGTACGTGAATGCCGACAAGGAAGATGTAATCAACTATATTAAAGAGTTTAAAGCCCCAAGTAAAGAACAAAACTTTCAACAGATTCCCAACATCACTACCGAGCGACAAATTTTATACGTGACAGGGGCTTCTGGTTCAGGTAAATCATATTTTTCAAAGGCTTTTATAGACCAGTACAAGAAGATTTATCCCAAACGTGAAATCTATTTATTTTCTTCCATTAGTGATGATAGTAGTATTGACAAAATTAAGAACCTACGCAGAATTAAACTGACACCAGAGTTTTTGAATGATGACATTACAGCACAGGACTTTAAGGATAGTTTAGTTATTTTTGATGACACGGATTGTATTACGGATAAAAAAATGAAAATTAAAATTACTGGAATACTTAATAGCATATTGGAAACAGGAAGGCATTACAATACCAGTTGTATTTATACCAGCCACGTAGCGTGTGATGGACGTGACACCAAAAAGATATTGAATGAAGCACACAGCATTACCATATTTCCTCATGGGTTGGGTGGAAGATCACTTAAATATTTATTAGAGAGTTATCTGGGATTTGACAAAGAGCAGGTAAAAAGAATAAAAAAGTTGAATAGCCGTTGGGTTAGTATCCTCAAAACGTTTCCCATGGTTGTATTAAGTGAAAAGGAAGCCTACGTATTGAATCTGGAAGATTAAAAATAATTTATTTTAAAATATTTTATAATATATTATTATTTGGCATATTTGGCTTCGTTGAATCCGTACTGAAAGTGTTTGCGTACTTTGTTTAGATATTCTTGTGCTTTTTTGTAGTCTTTAAAATCTATACTTTTGTAAATCATAGTCCTTATAATAACGTCAGGAATAACTAATTTTGATGCTTTTCTATCTGCTAAAACCTTTTCTTGATTTGCTTTAAACTTTGCTAATAATTCTGGGTCTTTTCTTGCTTTTTCGGCTTGTTTGTTTAACCAATCTTTTTCCAATTGGTCGCCAACCTCTTTCTTCGTAAGGGGTTTCTCTGGTAGTTCCATGTCTTCCACACCTTGTTTTGTTGCCAACTCTTCTAAATCCTTGCTATACTTTAAGTCACGTTCTACGGCTTCAATAGCATCTTCCTCCAAATATCCTTTTCCTATATACTCTTTGATTCTTGATTGTTTGTCTATTTGCTCCAATTTTGATAAGCCTTTTGGTTTTGGTACATTTTGTTTCATTTCTTCAAATGTCTTGTAAAAATCTAATTTCTGTTTTGCGAAATCCTCAATTGTATCAGGTCTTGATTCGTTACCTTTTCCCCACCCTCCATGTGTTGTAGCACGTAGAAACATTTTTCCATCTATTAATGTAAATGTAGCATCGCCAATTGATTCACCAATTTCATTTGTTACATTTCTACCAAATGTACGTATGTATGTTGGTACTCGTCCTTGCTTATCCATATTTTTAATAGCGATTTCAAATATTTTTCCAAATAAAGGTCTTACCTTTTTACCTTTGGCATTTGTTACCTTTCCAGTTAATAAAACATTTATATCTTCATCTGTTAAATCTAATTCCATGAATGTTGGTAATTTTAAATCTTTTACTATTACATCATCTTTTGGTTTCAATTCTTTACGTTTGGGACTTGGCATGACTCGTGTTCCAATCTTAATACCTTTCATTTGTTCCTTTGGATTTCCAGTTGGTACAGACTCTTCTAATTTGAATTCATCCTTCTTGGGTTCTTCTTCAATCATCACATCTTCTTCCAAAATTAGTTTCTTTCTTGGTTTTTTAGATTTCTTTACAACTGGTACTGGTTCTGGTACAATTTCAGTAACATTTAATTGAATATTTTCTTGTTCTTTCTCCTCACCTTTCCAGAGGTTATTTTTTTCAATATAATTAATAATATCTGCCTTTGTTAATCTGCCTAATCCAGCATGTTCCAACGCTTCACGTTTAAGGTCTGCTAATTTATATTTTTTAGCCAACGCCACGGATGTAGGTAATTCTGGGGCACTAATTAATTGTCCTTTAACAACCATGTCAATAATTTCGTCTTTCTTTAATTTATTAATTTCCTTGAAAGATAATTCAATTTTTTTCTCTTTTGATAATTCTTTCAGCATTTTTCTCAACTCATTCACCTTGAATGAATATTTTAATCTAAATGCCAAATCTTGTGACAAATCTAATGAACCACCAGTAGTCATTATTCCAGACATGTATAGTTTTGCTTCTTGTGTTGTCATTTTATCCTTACTATATATAGAAGACTTCTTTTTAAGTCCTTTTCCAGAGATATTATTATTGTTTTTAATATCTAATTTAGAGAGTACGCTTTTAATTTGGGCTTGGGGTTTATCATCTGCCTTATCATGTTGTTCTAAAAGTTTTACAATATCATTTGCTTCTTTATTAACTCTACCCAACGTGGAAGCAACACGGCTTTCCAATTTTTCATCTTTCTTAAAATGATTAAATAGTGCTTTTTTGATTTGATTTAATTTACCTGCTCCTTCCAACTTATCTTTGTAGGCAATAATTAATTCAACACCAGAATCATCTAACGGCTTGGTAATATAATGAGAGTACCCTTTGCGTTTAATAGTCAAAGGGTTAAGTTGTCTAAAACGCCAGAATTTCTTCTTCTCATCAACGCCCTTGTCTTTGTACTTGTTAGATAAAAGCCACTCTTTCGCATTCTCCAAAGAAAACATGGACTTGTCAAAAATAACAGATTGAACCAAATATGTCATATAAATATATGAGATATTTTATTTTATATTTTTACAATTAATTTTACAATTTATAATTGTTTCTAAATAATCTAATACATTTTATAAAATTATTAGAATAATCTTTTATATTTTACTCTTTGAAATATTGACTTGTAGAATTAACCTTCTTACTTCCTACTTTTCACTTTACATCTATATAAAGAATCTACCTAATTATATCTTACAGGAATAGCGTATCCAGAAGCCATGTTTGTACCACGTTTTGGCTGTTGGGGGATTGAGTACAACCCTGAACCAGTTGAACTGCTACTACTGCCATCAAAATAAGTTGGCTTACTTGCTCTTGGAACATATCTAAAATCTCCAAATGGATTATAACTACTTCCACGTGAAGAAGATGATGATGTATTTCCACGTGAGGATGAAGAACGTGAAGATGCTACGGATCTATCTCCTCTTAAAAATGAAGCCGTTGAAACACCTGTGTCATCGTCGCTGTCGCCTTCACTATCGCCTTCACTATCATCTTCATCACTACTATCTTCTTCTGTATAAGATGTTCCACTTGATCCAGAAAATATGGTTGCGTCTTCACCAGAATAAACGCTTGTAAAATCATCATCTCGTAAATAGCCTCGTCGTTTTAATTCAACTAACATCCTATATTCATCTGCTGTAAAATTACGGCGTTCTTCTCCTGTTGCTATATCTCTGGCTCGGTCAGGATTAACATTTCTACCTTCACGTATAGGAATTTGTACGTCTTTTAGATCCGCACCATATTCGTTGCGTTGTAATTTAAGTAGCATTTCCCTATTATCATCATTTGCTACTTCAAATATTTCTAATAATCCTTCTATTTGTGGGGGCGTTCCATCTTCTTCCTCATTAAATGCGTCAATCATTATAGAAAAAGCACGTTGAAGCCCTGTTCCCTCCTCTTCCCCTAAATCCCATTTTCCATATTTTCTATCTACTTCATCCATCAAAGAAAATATTTTTCCTATATCAACTGATGGATTTGCTGGATTACCTGTTTTTCTAATCATGTCCCCTAAACTACCAATCAAAATAGTTAATTGTCTTGCTAAATTTACCAATTTACCAATTGTAGTAATTAGATAACTTACTATATCGGCGGTAACATCCTGTTCTATTGTTTCAGTTAATGCTGTGGCTGTAATAATAGTTGAAATCTGTAATTCTAAATTGGCTATAATAGATTTATAAATACCTTTAATATCATCACCTATTTTACCTGACTTAATCGCTCTTTGTTCTTCTGTTTGGAAGCCTTCTTTTGCTTTCTTCATTACACGGCGTTTTGCTATATTTTCACCTGCTAAACTTGGAAATTGATATGAAGGAATACTCATTATATTATATAAATACAATATAATATAATTTTACAAATTAATCATTTAATATAATCCATGATCCTTAACATATTTACTTGCTTGGGGTAGATTCAATCCTTTTTCTTTCATTACTTTTTTAACAATAGCACCTCTGTCACCACTTTTTTTGGCTTTGGTAGCAACAGCACTTTTAGATTTCTTTGGTCTGCCACGTTTGCCTCCTTTTACGCCAGTATTTTTCTCACTTAATAATCTGTCAGCAACTACACGTCCAACAACACCAGAAACAACAGGTGGAACACCAAATTCAGTACCAACGGCTTCAAAAGCAACAGGTAGTAATTCTCTTCCTAAATGAACTCCAACTTCTTTGGCTACTGGGGCTACTTTATTCACCATGAAGGGTGTGTAATCTTCTCTAACAAATTTACCAACATCTTTTGTACTTTTTGTTAATGCTTTTTTCAAATTAAATTTTCCACCAGAAGATCCACCACGTCTTCCACGTTTTACAGGCTCGTCCGCAGGTAAAGACATTAGAACAGGTGTTCCGCCAACAACAGAAGCAATATTTCCTTCTGCTCCCATCCATTTTTGATTACCCATTACACCAGTAGCACTTGGATACACGTTACCACCTCTAACGCCTCTATCTACCTTTGGTTTGCGTCCAGCACCTTTTGGCTTTCTTCCACGTCCGGAATATGAAGGATGACTAAAACTTTCCTCGTAAGAAGGTGGGGCTGGTTCTCCACCTGATAGTGCGGTTCTAATGGCTTCTCTTAACATGTCTTTTGCTACCTTGACTCCCTCTTTTTTCAATTCTTTCGCAACAGGTACTAAAATTTCTTCGTATCCAAATTTAGCAACAGGTTTAACTACTTTGCCTACACTCTTAATGGCTTTGCCTAATGAAAATTTACCAGCACTTGGTGTAGCCATCGTTTCAGCAAAATTGTAAGGGGTATTTCTATTATTTGTACCACTTTGTAAGTAGTCATGGCTAAAAGCCCCACCAACTAACATCCTATTTGGAAAATGGTCTGGTTGAATATTTGTGGCTACATATTGTGGGTTCATATCAACCCATTCGTCCATTTGTCTTAACCTTTCAGCAACATCTCTATTGACAGGTATATCCAACGTTAAGTTATACGGCATATTATATTATAATAAAATATTAAAAAATTACAATATAATTTTAAATTTATTGTTGGGCTTGACATATCCAAAATCTTATATCAGTTTGCGTATTTGCGTAGCAAATCCAGACACTACATGTCTGGGTGTCGTAATCCACGTTAGCAAATCCAGATATCATTCCTAAAAAGTTATAATCATTTGTTATTCCAAATACTATTACTGGATCAGTAATGCCTAAAACAGCCAAATCAGCAGTTGATGGTAGGTTATCAATTATCAACTCTTGAACGGCATTTTGGGCTATTAGTGTAGTGGAACTGAATACACCTTCGTAATAAGGAGGAATATCAGGTAAAGGATACGTAAATTGTTTTGCTAAAATTGTTTTCACACTCATATTATAATATTACTCTATAAAATAAATAATATAATATAATCTCTTAATTAAAGTGGAGCATTATTCTCATAGTAAAGATTAAATGTAACATATGTCCTGTGAGTACCAACTATATTAGCACTTGTTACTATCTGGTATTGATATTGAGTATTACCATTAATTAAACGGACAGCACTCACTCTTAAATCCGCTGGTGTATAGATCTCTTCATTAGTTATAGCAACAGAATAAAATAATATAGTTGAATTGGCTGGAAGGGCAGGAATATTTTGAGTTACTGACAAAGTTTGGCTTGGATTCATGACATTAGAAAATGTATTTGTAACACATCCACAATATTTTTGATAAGGCAATATTGTAGGATAGAATGGAGAACTCAAAGGATAAGCAGTTAAATTAGACCAACTCATTTTATATACTATAATAAAATATTTAAAATATGATAATGCTTCTAAATTAAGAGAAAACCACAAATTTAATAGTTACAACTTTATCAATACCAGATGAATTCCAAAGAGAAACTATAATATCCGTAGCAGGAGGGGTGTTAGCAACCCATGATGAAATTCCAAAAGGTAGGGCTAATGAGTAATCAACCCCATCTAATAATTGAAGACTGACAACCACTTTGTTAAGTGCTATATTAGTATCGGCGAGTGTAAAGTTTAAATTTAGAAATGTGGTATTTGCTGGAATAGTGATAGCCCCACTCGTAAAAGTTTTATATGGTTGTACTACTGGATTTGTTGGTGGAATCTGGAAAGGTAAAGTGTTAAATTGGGCTGGTATAGAATTCAAATAAAGTTGTTTTACTGACATATTATATTATTAATAAATATTTTATTATTAATAATATTTTCTAATTTGTTATTCCTTAATTACTTAAACGTATTTGTGAAGACGTGAAGTAAGGGGTTTTCGCCCACCACCAGAATGACCTGACGCCATCATTTCACTTGCGTCGCTTCGCACACCGCTTAAATGATGCTTGGAAAGCATAGGCATACGTCTAACGGCACTCAACATGGAGTGACCCATTTTACCACCAACCATACGTCTATACACGGCTTGTTCCACAGGACGTACATCACGCTTTTCCTTGGCATCCAAAACCATTTGCTTGGTGAGAAGACCGGTGTAGATATTGGAAGAACCAGAAATAGTAGTAAAGACACCAGAGTTACAGCACACCACAACAATTTCAGGTTGAAGATTTGCCCCAGTATTATTTCTAACGTTAATGTTAAACTGGAATAGGTACTGACCGATAGAACCGGATGAAAGGTAATCAGCCAAAGACAAATTGAAAGCAGGTGCTAAAATCAAAAGAGATCCAGTAGTAGGAACAACAGCACCAGCCCCTGTACCAGCACCACTTGTTCCGTTAGCCAACCCACCAAACTCTAACCATGATTGAGTAGAGCCGTTAGCAACAGAAATACGCCAGAGATCGTGAGGAGTAGCACTCGCCAAAAGACCAGAAGCGTTGTTAAAGTTACACGAGATGCTGTTGATAGGTAAGAAGGAAGCACTATTTTTAATAGTTTGTTGGGACATGGGAACTCTCGCAAAAATCATGAAGTAATCAGGAATTTGATTCAACTGAATATTTTGACTGGAAATAGTAGCACTTGCCCCATTAACAATAGCAGGGTTATTAGTAGATAGAGATAAGTATCTGGGGAACTCTTGGTAAGGAAGAACGTTTCTTACTGGAATGAGGTCGCTTGGTTGAGTGGAAAGGAAATTGAATAACAATCTTGTACCAACAAAAGGCTCAACTTGTGAGGCAGGAACAGCCCCAGTAATAGCAGGGCAACCCAAAGAAACAATAGTAGTCCAGTTATTAGCAGTTGAGAATGCTCTCTTACAGGTGCTGTCAATATTAGCAACAAAATTCATAGTGTTAATTCCAGAAAAACCCATCATATTGTAGCAGGGATCACCAAAGATAATAGGGGAAAGGAAAAGAGGTTCAGTAAGAAGGGCAGTAACACAAACAACCCATCTCTCACCGGCAGCACCAGTAGCAACAACAGATTGATCTACGTAGTTAGCACCACCAGCCGTGGTGTATCTATACACACGTACAGAAGCAGGGAAAGCACCACGTGCTGTTTGATCCACATCATATGAAGAGGTGTTGTAGTTGGCTATTGGGGAATTTGTAGCACCAACACCATCAGCGTATCTTAAATAGGCTTGATCTGGAAGAGTGGGTGTCATGGAGTTAAATCTGTATAATTCACGGCTGTCATTAAGACGGAGTAAGGGGTCAATCACATCTTGAAGATTGATAGACACATTACAATTGTTAATAGTTGCTGTTAAAGTAGTCATCAATTTAGCCAAAGGGAATGCTTGGAAAGCATCAGTCAATCCGTAGTCAAAAGCAACTTGACCTGCGGTGACACCAGAAATTTGAAAATTAAGGGAGAGCACAGATTGGAGCAAAATTTCACGTGAGATTACAATACTCTCACTTGGGATTTGACAATTGAAAACCATGTTGGATGCTGTTGCTGTAATGGCTTGGTATTGCTGGTAGGTTACATTTGATCCGCCAGATTGAACGGCATATGTGAGTTCATCAGTTATTCCTAAACGGCTATCACGGATAAGACAGGTTCTAAAATCACTTGACATTTATATAATTAATAAATATAAAAAAATTTGTAGAATTTATATTTATTCTTTAATGCCCTAAATTAAATTAATGGGAAATTGAACCCTTCTTGGAAAACATGATTTTAATACTACACGCCCCACCAGAATTCAATTGAAGAGGATAGAATTCACCCAATTTGGATTTCCAAAAGACAGAAATGTCAATTTGACTAATGGGAGCATTTCCATACAAATCAATTAGCCTTAATTGTGTTGGAGTATAAAGTAGATTTGGTTTATAGATACCACCATCCGCTACAAAGTCACTAATGATTTGAGCGAAGTTGCTATTGTTACCATCATTAGCATATACGATTCCGCCATCAGCGTATATCAGGGGAGCACTCAATTGATTTGGTACAATAGGTAGGGTAGCACTTGTAAATACGATTGAACTGACAGGAGTCCATGAGGCGATAGTAGAATATTCTTGAAATATAGTTGTTGCTACATATTGGCTACCAACAGGAGCACTTGTGGGTAAATAAATGGTTTGAGCCCCATTAAAATTTCCAACCACCAATTGAAAATTTCTTCCTAAACTAACGTTGGTAGTTCCGTAATTTGTTCCAACAAAAGAAGGCATTAAATTTGCTAATGGTGAATTGAAGAATATTTTAATAGGATCGGCAACAGCACCAACAGGATATGTATCATAGAAGGCACTTTCAGCATATACGCCAGCACAATTGTTGTCAGTATTCCAGATAATAATAGGAGCATGAGCCGTTGCTATTGGAGCACCAACAGATGCTTGTAATTGACTAAAAGCATCATCCAAAGCCGTTTGGATCAACTGGATAAAATAAGTATAGTTAAAGCAATAATAGTATCCAGTTCCATTATCCTGTAACTTATTTGGGGTTTGATTAGGAGCACTCGGTAATTGAGTAAAGACACTTTGAGGAGACCATATTATATTTACTTGAAAAGCCGTGTTTTGATATTGAAGGGTGACTGAATACCCTGTCAAATTAATATTAGATTGGTTTGGTACAATCTCTGGAATGAATAATGGTAAGGTGTTGGTATCACAATTGAACCTAATGATGCTAAAATAATAGTCCCCTGAATTATTTACAAAAGCATTTTGACGTTGTTCCCTAAAATTGATAATGGGTGGAATTGTAGTTTGAGAGAGAACGTTTGCTATTGTAATATCGTAGTAGATCTTATCAACGTTATTATCACGCTTAAATAAAGAGAGTTGTGACATGCTATATAATTACTAAATATAATTTTAATTAGATTTTATATTAAAATTATAGTGGATTAGCCTTACATATATGAAAAGAAAGATGTAAATAGATATATTAATGTAAAAATCTAAATAAAAGAGTTAGATTTCTACAAAATACAATCAAATATAAGTATTTTAGATTTCTGTATGTAATAATTAATTAATTATTACATCTATATATCTATTACATATCTAATATGTAAAAATCTAATTGAATCATATTGATTATACATGTAAAAATCTAATTGTCA
>Ga0209596_1003761_pt1 | contig 11780 bp, 6 predicted proteins | sample M_130807_MF_Meta_FD_187314 | JGI IMG/M metagenome (GOLD analysis project Ga0209596, IMG submission 187314) | Freshwater microbial communities from Lake Montjoie, Canada to study carbon cycling - M_130807_MF_MetaG (SPAdes) (version 2) | ecosystem: Environmental > Aquatic > Freshwater > Lake... | reverse complement strand
TATTCGGGATACCCCTGACCTTCGGTACCAATTGGTTGCAGGTTAAATTCTGTATCTCCGAATTTTGTTTTTGGGTCAAATCCAAAAACACCAAATCCTAATAAAAAATATGGTGAATACTTCATTTTTGGATTGCGGGATGAGTAACTCAGGAAATTAAATTCACCCTGAATTTCAGCCTCCCATATTGACGAATAAAAACTGAGGTTTCTTCTTTGTTCAAAATAATAATCAGACGCCGAATCCATTCCTTTTACACCGCCATAAGAAAACGAAAGTTTTGCTGCAATTCGAGAGTCAAAATTATACCTTGTATATAGCCCCGCAACAGGTTGTGTGTATCTAAAACTGGTGTTAGTATTAAGATCTCCAAAATAAGTGCTTCCACCAATCCAACCTCCAAACTCATTTCGCTGAGCATTGGAAATACATGGAATGAGAAAAAGAATAATTATGGCTTTGATAAAAAAACGACCTTTCAAAAAATTTAATTTTTATTGTAGAAATGTTCAATAACGAAAGTGTTTAACGAATATTTTCTAAAGAGGTTCAGTACAAATATATGATTCTAAATTCAGATGGACAGAATCAACCTATTAAGCCAATATATACAATTGATACCCTTAATAAAATGGCCTTTATATTTTAAAGTTTAGTATTCAATTACTACATCATTTTAGTTTACTTTAGCCTTCCTTAAAATCTAAAATAACGATTCCATGAAAATAAAAGCCCTTTTCTTGTTTGCCTTCATTTCAACTTTTAGCATTTTCATTTCTTATGGTTATGACTCATTGCGTTTTGATGTAAAGTCTCAATTTATTCAATTTAATCAAACAGATCAACCTTCATTTGATCAATTAAATTTAATTTTAAGAGAGTCTGGCTTGACAGAAAATTACTCATTAAAATTATTAAATAAAGAGGTTGATTTATTAGGAATGGTACATTATCGATATCAGGAAAATTTTAACGGAAATCCAATTGATGGAGCAATGTGGATTGTTCATACTAAAGACGGTAAAATCACAAGCATGAATGGAATTTTAACTAATAAGATTTCGGAAATCACTGTTTACTCCTTTGAATCCAAAACCGCATATTCAAGCGCTTATCAATTTGTTATCAATTCATTAAATGAGGAACAAAATTCAAAACCTTTAAGTAATTCTTCTTCATCAATACCTGAATTATTTTGGACTTCGGAAGATAACAATATGCAAAATTTCAGATTGTGTTATCGATTCGATATTTATTTGAGTGAAGCACAAGCAAGAAAATATGTTTTTGTTGATGTATTAACCGGAAAAGTTTTTAATTATCACGAGCGTATTCATTTTACAAATTCTACAGGAACTGCTATCACAGTTTACAGTGGTTCCCAAACAATTACTACCGATTTAAATGCAGGTTCATATCGCTTGCGCGAAACCGGAAGAGGTAATGGAGTTGAAACCTATAACATGAATAACGGAACCAATTATGGAGCAGCGACCGATTTCACTGATTCTGATAACACCTGGAACAATGTAAATACGGCTAAAGATCAATACGCAACTGATGCACATTGGGGAACAGAAAAAACATATGATTATTATTTTCTGACTTATGGAAGAAACAGTGTTGACAATGCCGGGCTTAAATTAAAAAGCTATGTTCATGCCTCGCTTATAGGTATGGGATATGGCAGTAATGTAAATGCATTCTGGGATGGAAGTTCAATGACATACGGAGATGGAAGTTCAACTATTAATCCATTAACAACATTAGATATTACCGGACATGAAATTTCTCATGGTGTAACAGAAAACACATCAGGTTTAAATTATTCATACGAAAGTGGTGCACTAAATGAAGCGTTCAGCGATTGTATGGGAACAGCTATAGAATTTTATGGTAAACCAGGAACCGCTAATTGGTTAATTGGCAATGAAATTGGTGCCACCTTCAGAAGCATGAGCAATCCGAATGCCTATAGCCAACCGGATACTTACCTTGGTACAAATTGGGCTACTGGTTCAGGTGACAATGGAGGTGTTCATACTAATAGCGGTGTAATGAATTACTGGTTTTATTTATTATCACAAGGCGGAAGTGGAACAAATGACAATGGAAACACCTTTTCAGTAACAGGTCAAAGTTTATCAAAAGCAGCTGCTATTACTTACAGAATGAACTCAGTTTATCTAACATCATCTTCTCAATATGCAGATGCAAGAACTTATTCAATTCAGGCAGCAATTGATTTATATGGCGCATGTTCAAATGAAGTAATTGCTACTACCAACGCATGGTATGCCGTTGGAGTTGGTGCAGCGTTTGTTTCTGTACCTGTTTTTGCGAACTTTACAGCAGGTTCTACCAGTTCTTGTACAGTTCCATTTACCGTTCAATTTACCAATACTTCAACCGGCGGGGGTTCTTATTCGTGGAATTTTGGTGATGGTGGAACAAGCACATCAATTAATCCTTCTCATACATATACATCATTCGGAAATTATACAGTTTCGTTAATTAACAATGGTGGTACTTGTGGTTCAAACACAAAAACTCAAAACAATTTTATTACGCTCGCAGCATCTGCTGCTCCAAATTCCAGCAGTCAATCAAGTTGTGGCCCAACTAATTTTACATTTAACGCAACCGGAAACGGAACACTTAACTGGTTTGATGCTCCAACTGGTGGAATCTATTTAGGAACAGGAAGTTCTTATTCCACATTTGTAAATTCATCAACTATCTTTTATGTTGAATCAAATACAACTCCGACACCTGTTTATGGCGGCATTCCAAATAACACAGTAGGTACCGGAGGCAATTTTTCAAATAGTTCTGATCGTTATTTAATTTTTAATTGTACTTCGTCTTCAACTTTGGTTTCTGTTATTGTATATGCTACAGGTGCCGGCAATCGAACAATAGAATTACGAAATTCATCGAATTCCATTTTACAATCGTTGGTTGCGAACCTAGTTGATGGTGCAAATACAGTTAATCTAAATTTCACCTTGCCGATCGCAAATGATTTGAGACTTGCCATTGGCGGAACATCTAACTTATATAGAAATAATTCCGGAGCTGTTTATCCATATAACATTGGCTCTTCAGTTTCAATCACCAATTCAAATGCAGGAACTGCAGGTTACTATTATTATTTCTACAACTGGAAGATCCAAGAGCCCGGTTGTATAAGCAACCGTACTGCAGTTACTGCAACCATTAATCCAACACCCACATCATCAATTACTGCAGGCGGACCAACTACTTTTTGCCAGGGATCAAGCGTTGTATTAACAAATTCTGCATCCGGGTTAAGTTATCAATGGAAAAAAGGAACAACTAACATTTCAGGAGCAACTAATATTTCATACACCGCAAGCACTACAGGTTCTTATACTTGTATAGCTAACAACTCTTGCGGAAGTGCAACTTCTAATATAATTAATGTAGTAAGAAATGCATTACCAACCGCAACAGAAACTTTAACAGGAAACAATCCGTTTTGTAAAAATTCCACAGTTTTACTTACTGCAAATAGCGGGGCCGGCCTTGCTTATCAATGGGTGAAAAACAGCACTTCAATTTCCGGGGCTACTAATTTAACCTATATAGTTTCTGCGACAGGAAATTACCGCGTTCAGGTTACAAAAATTTCAACCGGTTGTGTTAAACTCTCGCCAAGTCTTTCCTTAACAACTGTTGTTTGCAGAAATGAAAATGAAAATATTGATTCAGAATTTACCGTATTTCCAAATCCATTTAACTTATCATTTACTATTGAATTCAGTAATACAAACCCTGACAAAGTTGAGTTAATAGATATTGCAGGAAGGATTTTGGAAACTTGGAACACTACTGAATACTCCAGTATTCAAGCCGGGGAAAAACTTCCGGCAGGTTTTTATCTGGCCAGAATCTGGAAGAACGGAGAAATCATTTCTAACTTAAAATTAGTAAAGACAAATTAGTAAAATCCAAATTCTCAATATATAAAATGCCTCACTAATCAGTGGGCATTTTTATTAATTGTTATGTATTATTTTGCGAAGAAAAAAATGCTAAATGAAAATTCATCTTCCAAACCCTATTACTCTTTCCGAATATTACAAAGGATACTTCAAGTATATTACGGAAGATGATTTACTCGATGCATTAACTCAACAAAAAGATAACACTTATAGATTTTTAAAATCAATACCAGCAGAAAAAGAATCTTATAGATATCAGGAAGGTAAGTGGATGCTAAAGGAAGTAGCTGGGCACTTATGTGATACAGAAAGAATATTAGCTTATCGTGCTTTGCGATTTTCAAGAACAGATAAAACAGCGTTAAACTCATTTGATGAGAATTTATATGTGCCAAATTCGAACCATGCAAACCTTGGTTTACAATTAATTTCAGAAGAAAAAAAATCAATCAGTGATTCTTCAATTCATCTTTTTAAAAACATGACGGAAGAAATGATTGACCGATTGGGTACAGCAAGCAATTTATCAGTTAGTGTCCGTGCATTATTATTTTTTATTGTTGCCCACGAACGACACCACCTAAAAGTTATATCAGAAAAATATCTTTAACAGAAATGAGTAGGTAAGAATTAAACCTATATATAGAGGCGCTGAGAAAGTTTAAGCACTTTTCTTAAATTATTTCATTATTTTTCGGGGGTAAACTATTTTGACATGAACCAATTTTACAGACGGTTTTTATTTTTTTGTTTTTGCTTATTGATAAATTCAATAGCAAATTCATATGCCCAACAAACAATTCAGATTTATCAGGAAGATTTCAATAGCGGCACCGCTAACTTTTTATTAAACACCGGAGGACCATCAGCTAATTCAGGTCCTAATCAATGGATAATAAACAATAGTTTTAATGGGAATGGAACATATCCAAATACACCAGACGAAACTCAAACTGTTAGTGGAACTATTGCAATGGCGCCCATCAGTCCTTACCTGCATATCCACGATATTGCAGTGGCTCCTGCTACACAAAATGCAAACTATAATCCAGCAATAGCCTCTGATAATTTCGCTCAGATAAACGAAGACATGTGTACTGTTGGTTTAGAGAATACCATACTTACTTTTTTTTATATTGGAGAAGGAAATGCAAGTGACTACTGCGAATTGTATTATAGCATAAACAGTGGTGGTTCTTGGACCCAGGTTGGCATGAGTCAATATAACAATGCCAGCTTATGGAAATATGAAACTGTAACTGACCCCAACTTTGATAATCAGGCAACATTGCGCTTCGGCTGGAGGTGGAAAAATTTAGGTGTTGGAGCTCCAGATATTTCAATTGGTATTGAAGATATAATTGTTGTAAGCACATATGACAATGTAAATAATCCGGTAAACATTAACATTACTTCAGTTGCACCAAATCCAGTTTGTGCCGGCAGTTTTCTTTCCATTTTTTATTCTTTAAGTCACGCATTATGTGATGGAACTTATCAAATTCAGTTCTCTAATGCAGCAGGAACTTTTACCGGCAATAACTTAGGTGTATTTAATATTGCCTCAGGTACAGTTTCAGGAGGAATTGGTGGCATGATACCAAGTTCTACTCCAATTGGTAATTGCTATAAAGTCAGAATTGACAGAATTGCACCTCCTCCTGCAATTACAGGAATTGCCAGTATTTGTTTCCAGGTAATTCTTTGTCCGAATACCATTACAACATTACAACCGGTTGTAACTTTTGGACCAGACACTTTATGCGCCGGAAGTGTAATTGATGTTCCATTTTATTCAACCGGAACTTTTCAGGCAAGCAACAATTACATTGCTCAATTATCTGATGCCAATGGAAATTTCACCTCACCAACTGTATTGGGTACTTTCCCAAGTGGAGCAGCATATGATCCGACCACAGGTTCGCCACCTGGAAATGTTTCAGGATTAGTTCCGATAACAACTCCTGTTGGATGTAATTATTACATCAGAGTTATTTCTACTAATCCAAATGTTATTCCCCCTCCGGCAAATTATTTCGGTCCTTTCTGTATTAAGCATTGCGACAACACTACCAATAACATGCAGGATATCCAAGTTTGTATTACATTAACTCAAGGAGTTGATACAACTATTTCTTACGATATAAATACTTTTACTAACAGCACAACTTATGGTGCAGGTAATGTTTTTTCAGTTGAGGTTCTTAGTTCACAAACCTATGCAGTTTTAAACACCGGCTCATTTGGCTCAGTAGTTTCAAGTTCTTCCGGAACATTAACACTTTCTATTCCCGGATTAAATCAGGTTATAGCATTGCTTGGCGCACCAGGAACCGGAATGTATTACATAAGATTAGTGGCAAGCAATCCTATTCCAGCTTGGGATAGTTTAGGAAGTTTAGTTAGATTAATAATTGGTTGTCCTGATTCCCTTTCTCCATTAATCTTCCCTGACGATACATTAATTTGTCCAGGAGATATTCTTGCAATAACCATTGGAAATTACAATCCTAACAGTCAGTACCAATGGCACTCTCCAATTCTAAGCAATGGAAATCCGTTTTTCTGGTCTTATAATCCTTTACTAATACAATTTAACAACAGCACACCTGCTGGTACCTATTGGTTTACCTGTCAAGAAAAAAACAATGGCTGCTGGGGACCTTTATCTGATACAGTTTTTGTTACAGTCCTACATACACCAAGTGTCGTAATAACGGCACCGACTCCAGTATGCGAAGGAGACACCATTTACATGCATGTTCCTTTTTCTGACGCAACCTATTACTCTTGGGGTGCTAGTTGGGGAACAATAACAGACACTTCGAACAATGAATTATACATGGTATTTGATTCAACCGGAACTGTTCAAATAAACATTTTTGCATTAAACCAATGTGGCCAGGCAAACGGAATTAAAAACATTGTTGTTCAAACTCGGCCAATTGTAGTTGCTTCAAATGACACAACTATTTGTTCAGGTCAACCAATAACTTTAACTGCATTGAGTAATGTAAATTCATATAAATGGACTGATACAGCAAATGTTCAGTTAGGCACTTTGCCAACGCTGAATGTTGCTCCGGATAGCGCTACTTCATATATTATTACTTCCACAAATACTGTTGGCTGTAAGGATAAGGATACAGTGAATGTTTTCATAAACCCGTTGCCTGAAATTATTTTAAATATGGTTGGTGTTACTTGCCCCGGTGAAAGCGACGGAAGCATCACAAGTCAAATTACTGTTGGAACTGCACCATTTACTTATGCATGGAGCACTATTCCCGTTGAAACAACTCCTTCAATCAATAACCTGTCATTTGGCAGTTATACTGTTTTTGTTACAGATGCAAACGGATGTGTGAATTCTAATTCAATCACAGTAATTCAACCTGCTCAAATAGGATTGAGTTTCGATGTTGTGAATGCTGATTATGGAATTAATAACGGTTCTGCAACAGCCTTTGTTTCTGGCGGAACATCTCCTTTCACCTTTGTTTGGGGAACAAATCCTTCTCAAACCGGACAAATGATTTCAAATCTTGGAACAGGTACCTATAAAGTTACTGTTACGGATGCCAACGGATGTACCGCAACCGGAGAAGTAGTTATCATTAACAACGGAAGTGATATGTGGATTCCAAACATTTTTTCTCCAAATGGCGACGGCAACAACGACCAGTTCTTAGTGATTGGACAAAACCTTTCTCATCTTCTCATTCGCATTTACAATCGCTGGGGTGAAATGGTTTATGAATCAAACAGCCTGAAAAAAGGATGGGATGGAATTTATAAAGGACTTCCTTCACAACTTGGAGTATATGTATACTATGTTGAGGCAGATTTTTTAGATGGAACAAAGCGAACTGCCAAAGGAAATGTAACCTTAATCAGATAAAGGAATAATTTTCAGAACTCTTTTAAATTTATTTTTTTTATGAAAAAAATATTAATTCTTGCAATACTGATTTCATCAATTTCAGTTAAAGCTCAAACTTATTTTGTTAGCCAGATTCCATACAATCCAATGCCTTTTGATTCGGGTATTGAAGTGTTGAATTATGTGGATGACCAGTATAGCATGCCAATGTCTATTGGATTTGATTTTTACTTTTTCGGACAATCATATAATCAACTTCTTTTCAGTACCAATAGTTATATCACTTTTGATTTGGCTGGTGCAGGCAGTTATAGCCAATGGAATATCTCAACACCAATTCCATCAAATACCAATCCGATGAATTCAATCTATTTCCCGTTTCAGGATTTATTACCTGCGGTAACTGGAACAGGCACTATGCATCATCAGGTTTATGGTTTACCGCCGAGCAGAAAATTTGTAATGTCTTTTGATTCTATACCATTTTTCAGTTGCAATAATCTATTTTATAGCGGTCAATTGATTTTATATGAAGGATCAAACAACATAGAAATTAATATCCGACAAAAAGATTTATGCTCTGCATGGAATGCCGGTGCAGGCATATTAGGAATACAAAACGCAACAGGCACACAGGCTTTTGTTGCATCAAACTATAATTATCCTACACAATGGACGGCCAACAACGAATCATGGTTATTCAGTCCTGATAGTATTTATTCTCCGCAAACAAATCAAAACAGAATCAGTGGTCGTGTGTTTGCTGATTTGGATTTTGATTGTAATTACGGAGGAACTGATTATCCATTAATGAATAAGCCAGTTGTGATTACTGATACTACAAGCGGTGTAACCCAATACATGTTTACTGACATGCAGGGTTATTACAGTAAATATGTTGATCCGGGCACTTATTCATGGACAACAAACAATGTTGCCAATCAAAATTATGCTACTAATTGCCCGGTTAACGGAAGTTATTTATACTCATTTGCCGGTTATAATGACAGCACTGATAACAACATGATTGCTGATACAATTGTTGACTATTGCAGCGATTTAACAACTTCAATATGGGTTTATGGTGAGCCTGATTCAACATTATGGTGGGGGAACGATCCGCTTGGTGTTTGTGATACCGGTTTTGTTCAACTATTTGTTTCAAACAACGGAACAATGAATGATAATGCATTGGTGACTTTAACTTTAAATGATTCCACTTCAATACTTTTTTCTCCTGTAGCTTTTACTTCACTTGGCAATAATCAATATTCAATTGATTTAGGCAATTTGGTTGCCGGCGCTGATACATCTGTTGTAATTATGATTAAGGCCGGATGTGATACTATTGGTACACCTTATTGTTTTGCTGCATCAGTTGGCGGTGGTGTATTTGATTGTTCACTGTTTAACAACAATGACAATATGTGTGTGCAGATTGGTGTTCCATTTGATCCGAATGCAATGCTTGTTTCTTCAACTCTTCATCCACAAGATGGAATTGTTGATTATTTACAAACACAAATTAATGATGATTTTACCTATACCATTCATTTCCAGAATACCGGTTCAGCAGTTGCGCATGATGTTAGAATTGAAACAATTATTGATTCTCATTTAACTATTAATTCTATTACTCCAGGAGCTTCAAGCGCAAGTTACAACTGGTTGGTAATTGGCAACAAACTGATATTACAATTCACCGGCATTGAATTAGCCGATAGTAATTCAAACGAACCTGCAAGTCATGGATTTGTTCGGTTCAAGATTGAGCAGGCCAATGGAAATATTTACGGAACTGTAATTCCTCAGATGGCAAATATTTATTTTGATTACTTAAGCCCTGTTGCAACTAATAATGCGGTTGTGGAATTACACCAGGAAATAATAGGGGGAACATCAAGCATCAACAACCAAAATGCAACTATTTATCCTAATCCTGCACACGAGAGTTTTAATATTAATTGCCATGAATCAACAAATTATATAGTGCAGGATTTAGCTGGAAGAATTATTGAAGCGGGTAATGTTATAAAACCAACAGAGCTGAATTGCGCAACATGGGCTAAAGGCATTTATTTTATAACCCTACAAACCACAGAAAACAGACAAATAATAAAACTCGTTAAGGATTAATACAGATTTTGATTAAAACACCAATCCCCGGTTTCTTTAAACAGAGATCGGGGATTTTTTTATTTCAGCTAAGACTTTTCTGATTGTATAAATTTAATTCAGCCACCTTAATTCCGCCAAAAGAAAAAATTGTGTTGGCCAAAATACCTGACACGGGTTTGGGTTGATTATATTTGATTAGCGATAAAAAAAATAAAACCAACAACAGCGGAATTCTTTTTTTTGCCCCTTAATTATTTTTTAACTCCCGATTTCGAGTTAAGAACAACTGAGAATTTATTCTTCAGTTATTTCCACCTCTTCATTTTTCTTTTCACTCTTTTTATATAGCAGAAATTGCGTCAGTTTAGCAGCATTGTCTTTATATACTAATCCGGAACAGATGTTCACGGTTTTCATGGTTTTAAAAACAGTATTGTAAATTACAATGCGCTCCTCGGTACTCACCGGGCGATCCTGTTTAGTGGTTTTATGTGTTTTTATTTTCTCTTCAATATCGGCAGCAATCGTCAAAAGGTCATCAATATTCTGCTGCGTTAGTCCCTTGCTCATAAGTTCAGTTTTGTATGGGTCTTTATCGGCAAAGCCATTCGCTACCGTAAGTGCTGTAATCATTTTATCGGCATTGGAGCGAGCCGCCTCCCACTGCGGCTGACCAAATACATTTTGCAAAGCCGGATTTTCATCATAAGCAAGCTGCGCATACACATCAATAATATGCAACGCATCCATCCCGCTTTTCAGTGCAATTTTTTTATCCTCAGTGGTCACTCTTATTCCACCCTTTGGCGAATCATCAGTCATAGTATTTTTTGCGGCAGTAATCTGTTGCTGAAAAACATTAACCCACGATGCATCGAGCCACGGAAACTTTGCCGTGAAGAGCAATAAATCCTTACTAAGAAGTTCATGCATTGTTTGCGCGCGTGTTTGCATCACTTCATCTGGCATTCCATATAGTCGTTTTATCTTTTCCATTAGTTATCATGTTTTCTTAAATGTTAAAAATTATAATTCAGTTTATTGTATTTTAATTTATAAATATATTATTAAATTTTACAGAACAAATTTAATAAAATTTTTAATTCTGCTAATAAAATAAAGTGCTTAGCTATAATGTAACATATATTAGCTATAAATATATTTTACCGATTATTATTGGCATATTACCGTAAATTACTGGTTAAGTATTTTATATTATTTATTATTGTTTTATTATATATCAAAATAAATGTTTATTATTAATTAATATATTATTTTAATTGAAAATTATTTTTGTTTTCTTTTTTATAAACAATTATTTATCGGAAATTATTTTTAAAAGAATAGCTGATAGTATATATTTGAACAAAATATGAAAAAAATAACTAAAGAAGAAGCAAAAAAGCTAAATTTAGTTCCTGTAGGATATAAACACCCTGTTCGTGCAGCCATTGAATCTCTTGAAGCCGGTGAAATGCTCCAAATCACCCGCAAAGAATTTACCTGGAAAGGTAAAACTCCCACTATATTCACTAACGCCGCCGAAGAAAACTCTAAAAAGAAATTCCGAACTTATATGGATGGGAAAACCGGATGGGTGGTGGAAAGGGTGGAGTGAAAATTAGTGCTTGATTGTAAATTGAACACAACATAAGCGCATAGAAAAATTCGTGTTGGGAAACAACAGACACGGGCTTAGGTTGGCTATATTTGTTTGAGCTATGAAAATATGGAACACCAACAAAGGCGGAAATGATTGTAAGTGATGATGAAAAAAATACTTTTCACTTTTAGTTTTTCACTTTTCACTT
>Ga0209596_1003758_pt1 | contig 11787 bp, 10 predicted proteins | sample M_130807_MF_Meta_FD_187314 | JGI IMG/M metagenome (GOLD analysis project Ga0209596, IMG submission 187314) | Freshwater microbial communities from Lake Montjoie, Canada to study carbon cycling - M_130807_MF_MetaG (SPAdes) (version 2) | ecosystem: Environmental > Aquatic > Freshwater > Lake... | reverse complement strand
AAGAAACTAATCTGACCCAAGCAGCTGTATCAGTTGGCAATGTGTGAGCGCTTATTGGTCCACTTGAAACTAATACCTGTGAGTTTGATGGAAGTTCAATGGGTGAACCAAAGTTGATGTAGCAAGCAAAATTACCAGGACGCGCAAATGCAACAACATCGGCGCCAGCTTCAATCCACTCCATGGGTCCATCACCTAAACCTTCTTCGCCTTTGCGAATCGCTAAAGCTTTGCGATACATAGACAGCGTTGATCCTTCAACACCATCTTGGGTGTCAACTGCGTATTGGCCCCACCATGAAGATTGTGGTAACCATGTTTGCTCAGGCTTTAACGCTACATTAGTTGAAAAACCAAAAGCCCCTGCTGAATTTGATGTCCATGGCATTGGAACACGGCAGCCATCACGGCCGCGATCTAAATAGCCACTCATCTTCCATCGTGGATCAGTTAAACGATCCTCTGGAATATCGCGCACTTCCGGAACAGCTAACTCTTCACCTTGATACAAATATGTTCCACCAGGCAAAGCAAGTGTCATGAGAGCAGCACTACGAGCACGCAATGTGCCACGAGCAATGTTTAGCTTCTTAGGATCTCCTTGGCGTAAAAACGTTGTATCACCATGATTTGTGAGTCCTAAATCTAAGCGATCCACCGAGCGCACAACATCGTGATTGTTAAAGACCCATGAGGTAGGTGCACCCACTTCTTTAAGTGCATCAATGGAGTTATTGATTTTGGTCTTTATCTCTTTTGCATCCCAGAGTGTTGTTAACATTTCAAAGTTGAATGAGTTTTGCAGTTCATCTGATCGCACATAACGTGCAATGCGCTCTGATGGACTTACCCATGCCTCAGCAACTGCCATGCGATCTCCTGGATATGAATCAAGGATTTTGCGCCAAGCACGATAGACATCGTGCACACCTTCTTGATCCCAGAAAGGTTTGTGTTCTGTGCCCAGCATTGATGCAGCTGGATCTTTTCTAATATCTGGCAAGCCTTTTTCTTTAAACATTCCATGAGCAACATCGATACGAAAACCTGCAACGCCGCGATCTAGCCAAAACTTCAACACATCTTCAAGGTGGGCAACAACTTCTGGGTTCTCCCAGTTAAGGTCAGGTTGTTCAACAGCAAAAAGATGTAAATACCACTGGCCTGGTTTTCCATCGGCTTCAATCACACGTTCCCATGCACAACCGCCAAAGACTGCTTCCCAGTTATTAGGTGGTAAATCACCGTTAGGGCCTTTACCTTCACGGAACATATAGCGATTGCGCTCTGGCGAACCAGGACCTGCCTTTAACGCTGCCTGAAACCACTTGTGATCACTTGATGTGTGGTTAGGAACAATGTCAACAATTAACTTAATTCCAACTTCATTTGCCTCTTTTATCAAAGTTTCAGCTTGAGCAAGAGTTCCGTAATCAGGTTCGATATCCATGTAGTCAGAGACGTCATAACCATGGTCATGTTGAGGCGATGGATACCAAGGAGAGATCCAAATTGCATCAATACCTAAAGACTTTAAATATGGAAGGCGTGAACGAATTCCTTCAACATCGCCAATGCCATCACCATTTGAATCAGCATAGGAGCGTGGATAAATCTGGTAAGTAACGGCATCACGCCACCATGGGCGCTCTTTGCGTGATGCTAACTGAGCCATTATTACTCTGTCTCGAGGTATTTTGTTAAGAATGCGCGTTGTTCATCACTGATGGGAGAAGACTTCTTCGTGCTCATGTCCACGGTGACTTGCACAGTTTTCACACGCGCCACAACTTCACCCTTCATCTTCAATTCATATGTCATTGTGAAAGAAGAGTTTCCAATTGCACTGACCCATAGCTCGATATCTAGGAAAGTATCGCCATCATAAATAGGAGCGATGAAATCAACTTCAGCACGGGCAACAACCATCTCTAAAATGCCAGACCAGGCAAAGCGGGCTTCTTGGGCATAGGTTAAATAGACAGCGTTATTAACATGACCAAAAGCATCTAGATCATCCCAGCGCACGTATTGCTTACTTTGATATCGCATTTATCGAGTCAACTTTCTATATGTGACGCGGTGCGGACGTGCCGCATCTGCTCCCAATCTTTGAATTTTGTTAGCTTCATAGGATTCGAAGTTTCCTTCAAACCAGAACCACTTTGAATCACCCTCGTAGGCCAAGATGTGTGTTGCTACGCGGTCAAGGAACCAGCGATCGTGGGAAATAACCACTGCGCAACCAGGAAACTCTAGAAGTGCGTTTTCAAGTGAGCCCAATGTTTCAACATCTAAATCATTTGTTGGCTCATCCAGGAGAAGTAGATTGCCACCTTGCTTAAGAGTCAGGGCTAAGTTCAAACGGTTGCGCTCACCGCCCGATAAAATTCCGGTTGGCTTTTGTTGATCTGGGCCTTTAAAACCAAAGCAAGAAACATAGGCACGTGAAGGCATTTCCACTTGGCCGACCTTAATAAAATCAAGACCATCTGAAACAACTTCCCAGAGTGTTTTCTTTGGGTCTAACCCGCCACGGGACTGATCCACATAGGAAATCTTTACAGTTTCACCAATTTTTACTGTTCCAGAATCTGGAGATTCAAGACCGAGCAGCGTTTTAAACAAAGTAGTTTTACCCGCACCGTTTGGCCCAATTACTCCCACAATTCCATTGCGTGGCAAAGTAAAGGAGAGTCCATCGATGAGAAGACGATCACCAAAGCCCTTAGTCAGATTTTCTACTTCAACAACAACATTACCTAGACGTGGTCCAGGTGGAATCTGAATTTCTTCAAAGTCGAGTTTGCGCATCTTGTCAGCTTCAGCTGCCATCTCTTCATAACGGGCAAGACGGGCTTTAGATTTAACTTGGCGGCCCTTAGCGTTCTGGCGCACCCACTCAAGTTCTTCCGTTAAACGCTTTGCACGCTTGGCATCTTTTTGGCCTTCAACCTTTAAACGCGCAGATTTTGTTTCGAGATAGGTGGTGTAGTTACCTTCATATGGATAAGCGCGACCACGGTCGAGCTCTAGAATCCACTGCGCGACGTTGTCCAAGAAATATCTATCGTGCGTAATCGCAACAACTGCGCCAGCATATTTATTTAAATGTTGCTCAAGCCATAGAACTGATTCAGCATCTAGGTGGTTTGTTGGCTCATCCAGCAGTAGTAGATCTGGGGCTTGTAATAAGAGCTTGCAGAGTGCCACACGGCGCTTTTCACCACCCGATAAAACTGAGACATCAGCATCTGCCGGTGGGCAACGAAGAGCATCCATGGCTTGTTCTAACTGTGAATCTAACTCCCATGCATTGCGGTGATCGAGTTGTTCTTGCAGCTCGCCCATCTCTGCTAACAATTTGTCGTAGTCAGCATCTGGGCTAGACATCTCATCGCTAATTGCATTGAAGCGATCGAGCATGGCAACTGTCTCTGCCACGCCCTCTTTAACGTTATCAATAACGTTTTTGGACTCATTGAGCTGTGGCTCTTGCAGCAAGATTCCAACGGTGTAACCGGGAGTTATATATGCCTCGCCATTTGAGGGTTGCTGTAGTCCGGCCATGATCTGTAGAACTGTGGACTTACCTGCACCGTTAGGACCGACCACGCCGATCTTGGCACCTGGGTAAAACATAATCGTGACGTCATCAAGGATGACCTTGTCACCATGCGCTTTACGCGCTTTCTTCATCGTATAAATGAACTCAGCCATGGAATGAAACCTTAGTGGTAGCGACGGGTAGACTATGCATTACGACCCTCCTACAAGCGCCTGTAGCTCAGTCGGATAGAGCACCCGCCTTCTAAGCGGGTTGTCGCAGGTTCGATTCCTGCCAGGCGCGCAGCGGTTCTTTTGGAAAAGAAAAACGGCCGGGATATACCCGGCCGTTTCTCACCCTCGATCTTTAAGCTATTAGTTCAACTTCGCTAGAAGTTTGATGATTGCCTTACCAAGTTCTGAATCCTTGGTAGTAACTGCCATACCCTGCTCTGGGAATAGCTTTGGGCACTCAAATGCGTGGTATTCAAACATCTTCTTTACTGATGCAATGTTTGCGCTCTTGTCAGCACCGGTTAGAACCATTCCATATGTTGTTGCTGTGAATGGGTAAGCACCTGCAAGCTTTGACTTGTAGTCAAATGTAACTAGACCAGTTGAGTCATTGATAGTTGCTGCTGAGAAGGCTGTTAGAACGCCTTCTGTTGCTGGAGCAACTTCATTACCCGCTGGATTAATTACGTTTACAACCTGAAGGTTATATGACTTAGCAAATGAAACTTCGTTGTATGTAATTGAGTAACGAGTGTCTTTTGCTAGCTGGCCAACACCTGCTGAACCTGACGCTGCGCGTAGTCCAACTGGATCTGATGCAACTGCGCCTGGGAATGCTGTTACGAATGAGTCGTTACCAGCATTTGTCCATGTAGCAGAATCAAGGCTGTTTAGTGCCTTAGTGAAGTTGTTAGTTGTACCTGATGTACCTGAACGGTAGATAACAACGATTGGCTTGTTTGGAAGTGTGTAGTAACGAGTTACTTTCTGTGTACGAAGTACAACAGGAGCGCCGCTCTTGTCCTTTACAACCTCACCATTGACCTTCTTATAAACAATAACATCGTATGTCTTGTTTGTATCTGCAACGATTGCTGGATCATTCCAACGTGTGATCTTCTTTGCGAAAATCTTTGCGATTGTGTCAGTTGACAATGTCAATTGACGTGTTGATCCAAGGTTAGTCATAACCGCTACTGGCCATGCCACTAGAGGGATGTGAATCTGTGTAGCAAGCTTTGTTGCATTTGTATTGGCTGAATCTGAGAAAGCAAAGTCGTGTGTCTTGTTATCCATGGCTTTCTTGCCATCGCCTGAACCAGTTCCGGTGTACACGAATGAGTCACCAGTTGCTGTTTGGTATGAAGTCTTGCAAGCTGCAATAAAGTTGTTTACAGCGCTAGCGCCTGCACCTTTGAAATCAACTGCGTAGGCAGCTGGTGTAGTAACCGCAACTAAAACTGCAGCGATTGCAGCTCCTGCGCGTAGTGAACGAGAGATTTTCATGTGGACCTTTCTAGATAATGGACATGTAGGTTAAACCTACTTCGCCCCAATAACACGGGGGTAATGGATTCTTAACTGCTAGTAAAACTCAGGTGAACAAATGGTTAACGGATTAACCAAATCGACCTGAAACATAGTTTTCGGTTCGCTGATCTTGTGGGCGTGAAAAGATTTGGGCAGTTGGTCCAACTTCAATTAACTCTCCAGGTCCGCCATCAGATAAGAAGAATCCTGTGTAATCAGAGACTCGCGCAGCCTGTTGCATGTTGTGAGTAACAATGACTATTGTCATTGTTGAAGACAATTGAGAAATAGTCTCCTCAATGCGAAGAGTTGAACCTGGATCAAGAGCCGAGCAAGGCTCATCCATGAGAAGAACCTTTGGATTTACTGCGAGTGAGCGCGCAATACACAGTCTTTGCTGTTGACCACCAGAAAGTGATCCTCCATGAGCATTAAGGCGATCTTTAACTTCATTCCATAATCCAGCACGGACTAGACAGCTCTCCAAGAGCTCTTCTTTTTCCGACTTACCCATCTTGATTTGAGAAAGATGCAAACCGGAGAGAACATTTTCTCCAATTGTCATGGACGGGAAAGGGTTTGGCTTCTGAAAAACCATCCCGATTTGTAGACGGATTTTTGTGACATCAGTGCCTTTTTCATAGACATCTTTGCCATTGAGAAGAACTTCACCAGCAAACGCTGCGCTCGGAATAAATTCATGCATACGATTTAACGTACGAATAAACGTAGATTTTCCACAACCAGATGGACCAATAAGAGCGGTAACTGTCCCAGTGAAGAAATCAAGGGTCACATTACTGAGTGCATGGTGCTTACCAAACCATGCGTGCACTCCACGCGCTTCAAGGCCAGAGCCCATTGGGTTTGAGCCAACCTTCTTCTCGCCTCGAGCATTAGCAACTGCTGAGAGTGAGTTTGTTTTGACGCCTTGGTCTGCATTCATTTTTGGATCTCTTTCTGTTCCGTTGCTTGTTGAATTCTCATCACTGACTGTCATTATTTTGCTCCCTTGGAGTTTGAACCAACCAGTCGTGCAATCGTGAAGAGAACCAACACAATCACGAGTAAAACCAAAATTCCAGACCAAGAGCGTTGAACTGATTCAGGAGTACCTAAACGAAAACCTGTCCAGATATAGAAGGGCAACGCGCTTTGAATTCCATAAACGGGATTTGTATTCAACTTATCAGCACCACCCAATGTAAAGATGAGAGGAGCGGTTTCCCCTGCAATTCGTGCAACACCGAGAATACTTGCTGTAATCAGACCACTTTTTGCAGCTGGCACAACAATCATTGCCACAGTTCGCCATTGTGTGGCACCCATTGCAAGGCCAGCTTCACGTAAATCATTTGGGATCAACAGAAGTACTTCTTGAGAAGCACGAGTTACTGTTGGAATCATCAAGATGGACAAAGCAAGAGAGGCTACAAAGCCCGAAGTATCCAGCGGTGTTGTAAGAATTACCGCTGAGAAAATAAATAGACCAGCTACAACAGATGGAACTCCTGACATCGCCTGCACCATAAATTGAATGAAACGTGATCCTGGACCACGAATCTCAGTCAGATATAAGGCAGTCAACATTCCCATAGGCACGCTAATGAGTACAGAAATCAGGATTAAAAAGAGAGTTCCGACTATGGCGTGAAGAAGTCCACCCATTTCTACAGGATCAATAAAAGATGCCTCGCCCATATCGTTAGTAAAAAGTGATGGAGAAATTCCTGGTAAACCTTTGACGAAAGTCGTCAGAACAATGCTGATCACCGGAATGAAGACAGCTATTGCTCCGGTCATCATGATTGAAGAAGCGATAACATCTTTTGCTGCTTTAGTACCGTATTTGTATCGAGCCCAAAAGAATTGAGCAACGGTTCCGATTGGTAAAAAGAGGAGGAAATATGCCAACTTACCTTTAAGCTCTGTGAATTCAACTATCGCGGCTACGACTAAGAGTGATACGAGTAAAATTACAGCAGTTGGCATTACTTCGCGTGGCGTCTTTTGCCATGGGCGTGAAGGCGCTGGAATCTGAGTCTTGGTCGTAGACATCTTATTTGCCCTTCGTCACTGCACGATTGACAATGAAATCTGCTGAGAAGTTCACGATTAAAGTCATTAAGAACAAAACAAAGCCTGCTCCTAATAGAGCACCAGTTTCATACTCCGTTGCATCACTCCAATAAGAAATAATGTGAGATGCAACGTTTCCACCAGCGCCAAAGAGAACCTGGAAGTTTGGCGCATAAACAATATTTAAAACCGTGTACACGGCCACAGTTTCTCCCAGGGCACGTCCAAGTCCTAACATGGATCCACCGACAACTCCGTTTGCTCCAAATGGCAAAACAACAGTTTTAATCACAGACCACTTATTTGCACCCAAGGCATAAGCAGCTTGAATTCGATCAAGTGGAGTTTGAGAGAAAACTTCTCGGGAAACTGATGTGATAATTGGAATAATCATTGTTGCTAGTACTAATCCAGCAATAAATGGTGAACGTTCAAACAATGGTGCTTTGACATCAAATACTGGAATCCATGCAAGATACTTATTGAGAAGCTTTGCCCAATATTCAGCACTTGGCATGAGTACAAAATAACCCCACATACCAAAGAGGATTGATGGGAAAGATGCCATCAAGTCGATTAATGTAACCAAAATACTTTTTATTTTAGTCGGTGCATAAAAAGTTAAATACAGTGCACAGAAAACTGAAAGAGGAACCGCAACAACGAGTGCGACAATCGAAACAAGAATGGTTCCGATGAGCATTGCGCCTATTCCAAGATTTGAAACTCGATTGCCTCCATCATCTGTGTATTGCTGCCATTCAAAGCCAGTAATGAATCCAAGTCCTTCTTCGCGAAAAGTTGCAAAGCCGCGCAATGCAAGAAAGAGCCCGATCAAAGTCAAAATTGTTACCGATAGTGCGCCAACACTTGTAACTATCGTTCTAAAAACTCGGTCTGAAAAACGTGGCTTTGTCGTGATCTCGCGCGGGGCAGGTATATCTGCCGACCTGTTTTCAAGCAATGTCATGGTGGGAATCTTGTCCCTATTCAGGATTCTTTACATAGACCGAAGATGTCTAGAAGGTTAACAAAAGGTGAAATGAGCCCTTTCCCCCTATGGTTTGCCATATGGCTAATGAACAAGCAAACCTGATCTGGATCGACTGCGAGATGACCGGACTTTCCCTGGAAAAAGACGTCCTGGTCGAAATCGCCGTCCTGGTCACCGACTCAGAATTAAACGTGATCGGTGATGGTGTGGATGTGGTGATTAAGGCCAGCGCCGAGGCGCTAGCTGGAATGAATGAGTTTGTAACGCAGATGCACACCACCTCTGGATTAATCACAGAGATACCAAATGGTGTTTCAGTATCACAGGCAGAGGATGCGATTATTAAATATCTAGAGAGTGCAAACACTATGCCTGGAAAATCACCGTTGGCAGGTAACTCAGTCTCTGTTGATCGCTCCTTCATTGCACGCGATATGCCACGCCTTAATGATTACCTGCACTATCGCACCATCGATGTCTCATCGATAAAAGAGTTGGCCCGTCGTTGGTATCCCAAGGCCTACTTCAACGCCCCAGCAAAGACGGGCAACCACCGGGCGCTGGGTGATATTCAAGATTCAATTGCAGAATTAGCGTATTACCGCAGCGCGGTATTTGTTCCGGGCGATACGCAGTAGCGGGTAGACTTTGGCACTCATGGTGGACGTAGCTCAGCTGGTAGAGCACCCGGTTGTGGTCCGGGATGTCGCGGGTTCGAGCCCCGTCGTTCACCCCACTTTTACATAACAAAGAGAGAGCAAGGCAAATATGATTTTCGATGTCGTCGTTGAAATCCCTGCAGGCTCTCGAAATAAATACGAAATCAATCATTCAACTGGTGAAGTGCGCCTTGATCGCATGCTTTTCACTGCAACTCGCTTTCCTCATGATTACGGCTTTGTGAAAAACACTCTCTCCCTAGATGGTGACCCACTAGATGCCCTAGTGATGCTGGATGAACCAACTTTTCCTGGCTGCGTAGTTTCGTGCCGCGTCATTGGCATGTTTCGTATGACGGATGAAAAGGGTGGAGATGACAAGCTTTTATGTGTTCCTGCCGGTGATATCCGCAAGGCAAATCTGCAAGATATCGATAATGTGCCAAGCTATGAATTAGATGAAATCAAGCACTTCTTTGAAGTCTATAAAACTCTAGAGCCTGGCAAAGAGGTTCACGGTGGTGAGTGGGTTGGCCACGAAGCAGCTGAAGAAGAGATAAAGAATTCTTATAACCGCTACAACGGTTCGCATTAACTAACACAACTACTTAGGGAGAGCTAAGTGATCAATAGCGGTGACACAGCATGGGTCTTAGCAAGTGGAGCACTTGTTCTGTTTATGACCCCAGGTCTGGCAATCTTTTATGGCGGCATGGTCCGCGCTAAAAGCGCATTAAATATGATGATGATGTCATTTGCAGCAATCGGCATCACCACAATTATCTGGGTTCTCTATGGCTACTCCCTCACCTTTGGCACATCCCACAACGGCCTTATCGGTGGATTTGAGCACTTAGGTCTTGCCAAGACACTTGATTCAACTGTTGGCGCAGAAGGTCACCAGATTCCAACTCTTGCTTTTGCAATGTTCCAATTAACTTTTGCAATCATCACCGTGGCACTTCTATCTGGTGCTATCGCAGATCGCACTAAATACTCTTCTTGGGTCTTATTTGTAGCCGTTTGGATCACTCTGGTTTATATCCCAATTGCGCACTGGGCTTTTGCTTCTCAAAGTGGATCTGGTGGTTGGATCGTGGACAAGTTAGGTGCACTTGATTTTGCTGGTGGCACCGTCGTTGAAATTAATTCAGGGGCCGCAGCCCTTGCCCTGGCACTTGTTTTAGGTAAGCGGGATGGATTTAGAAAAGATCCGATGCGACCACACAACATGCCACTAGTTCTCCTTGGTGCTGGAATGCTCTGGTTTGGTTGGTTTGGCTTTAATGCAGGAAGCGCTCTATCTGCAGGTTCCCTTGCTGCAACTGCCATGATTAACACACAGATTGCATCTGCTGCAGCTTCTATGTCTTGGGTTCTTTATGAAAAGCGCCGTGATGGAAAAGCAACAACTCTGGGTGTTGCATCTGGTGCAATTGCAGGCGCAGTTGTAATCACACCAGCGTGTGGATTTATTAATCCTATTGGCGCACTCATCTTGGGTCTCATTGCTGGAGTTGCCGCCTCTTATGCTGTTTCACGTAAATATAAATTTGGTTATGACGATTCACTCGATGTTGTTGGTGTTCACGGTATCTCAGGAATTATTGGGATGCTCGGTATTGGTGTCCTAGCAACTGTGACAGTTAATGCTGCTGGCAAAGATGGGCTTGTTGCAGGTGGCGGAAGCGCACTACTCGTTGACCAAGTGGTGGCAATTGTTGTTGTGGCTTTGTTCTCATTTTGTGCCACATGGCTGATCGCCAAAGCAATCAGTGCAACTGTTGGCTTTAGAGCCTTTAAAGATGATGAACTCACTGGTCTAGACACCGTTTATCACGCAGAATCGGCCTATGACATCACTGGAAACTCCAACCGGTACTAACGAGAGGCAATAGAGAAAAATGAAACTAATCACTGCAATCGTTAAACCAGCTAAGGTCGATGATATTAAAAAGGCCCTGCAAGCTGCTGGCGTGCACGGCATGACAGTATCTGAAACCCGCGGTTTTGGCCGTCAAAAGGGTCACACTGAAATCTACCGAGGCGCTGAATACACCGTTGATTTCATTCCTAAGGTTCGCATTGAAGTTCTTGCAGATGATGCCGATGCTAATGAGATTCTTAACTTAATTGTTGACACTGCCAGTACAGGATCAATCGGTGATGGAAAAGTCTGGGTCACACCAGTTGAAACTGTTGTGCGTGTTAGAACTGGCGAGCGCGGAAGCGATGCACTTTAGGAGTTTGGCACCAATTGCTTTGGGCACGTTGCAATAATCTTTTCAATTGCTGCCTTTTCAGGGGCCGTTAACCACAGACCATATTTCGCTTTTACTGCCACCTGTCTTGCCACATAGGCACATCTATAACTCTTCTTTGGTGGCAGCCACGTTGCTGCATCCCCATCACCTTTTTGTGAGTTCAATACACCTTTAACTGCCAAAAGATTGAGTGGATCATTAGCTAAAGCGGTGCGCTTTTCTATAGTGAGTTTGAAGGCACCGGTCTGCCAGGCATTAGAAAGAGCAACAACATGGTCAATCTGCACGGCGTTACTTGTGCCAACCCCGCGCACAAAATCAATGCTCTCTCCTGAAAATGGATCAGGCAAGATTCCGCTCAAAATCGTGCAGCGATCTTTATAGACAATATCTATGAGATCTCTTTTCAAAATATCATTACGGGTATCACAGCTATTTCCATCAACATCTTTCCACGCAGTGCCGAATTGCTCTCTTGTATATCCAGTCTTTGGAGCACGGCCCTTCACAGCCATCGTTGCAATTACATCTGAAACCGTTGGGGTTGCAGCGCTAGAACCTTGCGGAATCCCTGCAAGAAAGAGCGTTAGGACTAGGGCAATCCTTATTTCCCAGTGACTCATACGAGCATTTTGGCGGTGTCGGGGATGTGCAGCAAGGCCACAGATGCTGATAGGTTTCCCTCTGCATTCAAGCGTTT
>Ga0209596_1003752_pt1 | contig 11793 bp, 9 predicted proteins | sample M_130807_MF_Meta_FD_187314 | JGI IMG/M metagenome (GOLD analysis project Ga0209596, IMG submission 187314) | Freshwater microbial communities from Lake Montjoie, Canada to study carbon cycling - M_130807_MF_MetaG (SPAdes) (version 2) | ecosystem: Environmental > Aquatic > Freshwater > Lake... | reverse complement strand
CCGCGTCAACTTTTTCCCGGTTCCGGAAGGCCCCTGCCGCGCCGCGTCAGGGGCGCCGGCGCGGTGCGCGAGGCGCCCGCGTGGGCCGCTTGCGGCTTGCGCTCGGGCGCGGCGACGCGCGGCGACCCGCGAGCCGGGCGATGATCGCGTCGGCGACCGCTTCGGTGCTGGCCGTGCCGCCGAGGTCCCCGGTGCGGCCACGACGGTCGCGGGTCACCTCGAGAACCGCCGCCTGCAGCCGTCCCGCCGCTGCCTCCTCGCCGAGCCGCTCGAGCAGCAGCACCGACGAGAGGATCACCGCGAGCGGATTCGCGCGGTTGCGGCCCGCGATGCCCGGCGCCGTGCCGTGGACCGCCTCGAAGATCGCGCAGCGGCCACCGAGATTCGCCGACGGGGTCACGCCGAGACCGCCGACCAGACCGGCGCAGAGGTCGGAGACGATGTCGCCATAGAGATTCTCGAGGAGCAGGACGTCGAACTGGCGGGGGTCGAGCACGAGCTGCATGCAGGCGTTGTCGACGATCATCTCGTCGTAGGCGATCCGCGGGTGACGCCGTGCGACGCGCCGGGCACAGTCGAGGAACAGCCCGTCGGAGAGCTTCATGATATTCGCCTTGTGGATCGACATCACCTTGCGGCGGCCATGCTCCTCCGCGAAGCGGAAGGCGAACTCCGCGATGCGCGTCGAGGCCCGGGCGGTGATGACCTTCACGCTCTCGACCACGGAGTAGAGGCTCTCGGTATTCTCGCGCACGACGACCAGGTCGACGTGGTCGTAACGCGAGACGACACCGGGGATGCTGCGGATCGGACGCAGGTTGGCGTACAGGTCGAAGGTCTTGCGCAGCGCGACGTTCACGCTACGAAAACCGGCGCCGATCTGGGTCTCGAGCGGCCCCTTCAGGGCGACCTTGTTGCGGCGGATCGACTGGACGAGCGACTCGGGAATCGGCGTCCCGTCCTCGAGCAGGGCCTCCCGCCCGGCCCGCTGTCGATCCCACTCGATCTCGACGCCGGTCGCGGCGATGACGCGGACCGCGGCCGCGACGACCTCCGGCCCGATGCCGTCGCCCGGGATGAGCGTCACACGGTGGAGCGCGCGCCGATCCGGCCCCGCCGCGCGGTTGCTCCGCGACGCCTTCGCCGGTCGATCCGCGGATCCGTCGGATGCACGGGCCATGCGGGGCGCGCTAGCACGGGCGCTGCTGCGCGGCCAAGGCACCCGGTCTGGCGTGGCCGGGCGCGCAATCCCGGCGACGGGTGGAACCCGCCCTTCGTGCAACGCGATCACCACGTCCATGACGTTGGTCCCGGTCGGACCGGTGACCAACCCGCCGCCGTGGCGCGCGAAGAAGCCGTAGGAGTCGTGTGCCGCGAGCGCATGCGCGACCTCGGTCCGACCGGCGCGACGAAGGAGGCTGCCGTCGAGGATCGCGCCCGCGGCCGGCGTCGGCCCGTCGAGGCCGTCGGTACCCGCCGCGAGCAGGGTCCAGCCGGTCCCGGCGAGCTGCTCCGCGGCCGCCAGGGCGAATTCCTGATTGCGCCCACCGCGGCCGCGACTGCCGCTCGCCGCGACGACCGTCTCGCCACCGGCGAGCACGCAGAGCGGGCGCCACGGGCGGCGCGGCAGCACCCCGGCAAAGCTCCGCGCCGCCGTGGCCGCCTCGCCCTCGATCGGGTCGGGCAGCCGGCGCACCGCGTAACCGAGCAAGCGGGCGCGCCGGGCCGCCGCGGCAAGGGCGGTCGCGTTGGAGCCGATCACGATCGCCCGCGACCGGGCCACCTCCGGATCGCCCGGCTTGACCGTCTCACCGCGACCGGGCGAGGCCGCGCCTCGCTCGAGGTGACGCAGGACGGAGCGCGGCACTTCGCTGCGCGCCACCGCCGACAGGAGCAGCGCGAGAGCCTGCGCGAACGTCGTCGGATCGGCGACGGCGGGCCCCGAGCCGATCGTCGACGGATCGTCGCCGACGACGTCGGACATCGCGAGCGTCCACACCATGCGCGGTGCGGACAGGCGCAGCAGCCCGCCGCCCTTGACGGCGGAAACGTGCTTGCGCACGGCGTTCAGGGCCGCGATCGGCAGGCCCGAGCGGAACAGCAGACGCTGCAGCCGCACCTCGTCCGCGTCCGGGATGCCGCGTGCCGGCATCGCGAGAAGCGCCGACGCACCGCCGCTCAGCAGGAGCAGGACGGGCTCGCCCTTCGGACGCCGCCGCAGGGCCGCGACGAGTCGTCGCGTCGCCGCAAGACTGCCACGGCCGGGGATCGGATGCTCGCCGCGCAGGATCGTGACGCCACCGATCCGTTCGGGTGCGGCCGAACGGGAGCGCGCACCGGGGGCTCGCGGCGCAATGACGATGCCGCGCACGCCGGGGATCGCGCGCACCACACCGCGGGCCATCGCGACCGACGCCTTGCCCGCTCCCGCGATCCAGGGGCCGGGCGGCGGCTCGGCGAGACGAGCGCGCCTCGGAGACGCCCCGCGCCACCCTGCCGGGCTTCGCTCAGCGCCGCGCAGCCAGCGCCATACGAGCCGCTCGGGGTCGACGGCCAGGAGGGCCGCTTCGAAGATGGCCCGGGCGTCGTCGCGCCGGCGACCGGGGCCGTGCGGGTGCTTGCGACGTTCCTTCAGCCGTTCTCTTCTTCCGACTCGCCGACCGCGAAGCGGCGCAGCCCGCGCTCGTCGTCAGGACGGCGCATTTGCTTGGCTTCGCGCTCCTGCTCGGACTGGCAGCTGATGCAGAGCCGCGAAAAGGGCAGCGCCTTCAGGCGCTCCTCGGCGATATCGAGTTCGCAGACCTCGCACAGGCCGTAGGTCCCCGCCTTGATCCGCCCGAGCGCATCGTCGATCGCCTGAAGTTTCAGGCGGTCTCGGTCGGAGAGGATCAGGCTGATGTCCCGATCGCGCTCCTCGCTCGCCAGGTCGTAGGTATCCATACCCTCGTCCTTGCTGCCCTCTCGGGTGTATTGCGCGTCGTGCTCGATGCCCTCGAGCACCTGCTCGCGCATTGCCAGCAGGGAAGTCTTTGCGGTCTTCAGGAAGGTCTTGCGCAGGACCTTCTTGCCGCCGCCGCGCGTCGAAGCATTGGATGCCATGGGGCGGCGAGCCTAGGCATGGTGCGGCGCCGTGTCAACCTTGGTCGGCGAGAAGCGCTCGGCGAGAGGCCCGGGGCGGGCCGAGCCGCGGTACTCAGTTCTCCCCGGCGACGCTCCCCTCGAGGTCGTAGGTGCTCGTCCGGGTGATGCGGACCGGCAGGATCCGCCCCTCCTCGAGGGCCGGCGAGCGGGCGAGCAGGGTGACGCCGTCGATGTCCGCAGCCTGCCCCTGGGTGCGACCGTACCAGCGCCCGTTGTCGAGCCGGCCGCAGACGAGGACCGGCAGGGTTTCGCCGAGTTGCAGCAGGTTACGCTCGCGGGCGATGCGCGCCTGGAGGCGCATCGCCCGGCGGCGGCGCGCCTCCTTGGTCTTCTCGGGCACCTGCCCGTCGAGGGCGCCCGCGGCCGTGTCCTCCTCCTGCGAGTAGCGGAACACGCCCACCCGCTCGAAGCGCATCTCCTCGAGGAAGCCCAGGAGTTGCTCGAAATCTTCCTCGGTCTCGCCCGGGAACCCGACGATGAAAGACGAGCGCAGCACGACGCCCGGCACGATCTCGCGGATGCGCCCAACGAGTTCCCGCAGCCGCCCCGAGACCCCCTCGCGCCCGCGTCGCATGCGGCGCAGGACCGAGTCGCTCGCGTGCTGCAGCGGCATGTCGACGTAGGAGCAGATGCGCGGCTCGCGGGCGATCAGCCGCAGGAGGTCGTCCCCGACGTGCTGCGGGTAGACGTAGAGCAGCCGGAACCAGTCGATCCCCTCCACCTCGAGCAGCGCCTCGAGAAGCCGGCGGAGGTCGGCGCCGTCGTCGCGGTCCGCGCCGTAGTTCGTCAGGTCCTGCGCGATCAGGTTCAATTCGCGCACGCCACCGCCCGCGAGCCGCCGCGCCTCCTCGACGAGCGACGGGATGCTGCGACTCTCCTGGCGGCCGCGGATCTTCGGGATGATGCAGAATGAGCAGGTGCGATTGCAGCCCTCGGCGATCTTGAGAAACGACGTATAGAACGGCGTCGACTGGATGCGCGGAGCGTCGGCCGGCGGCAGGACGTGCTGGGCGCCGATGTAAGCCGGTCGCTCCCCGGGCGCATCGAGCAGCCTCGGCAGGTCCATGAAGTCGCCGGTGCCGACAAAGACGTCCACCTCGGGGATGCTCTCCCGCAGCGACGACCCGAAGCGCTCGGCGAGGCATCCGGTCACGATGAGCCGGCTCGCGCGGCCCGCCTCCTTGTGGCGGGCGAGGTCGAGGATCGCGTCGATCGACTCCTCCTTCGCCTCGTCGATGAAGGCGCAGGTGTTGACCACCAGCACGTCGGCCTCGGCGGGATCCATCACCAGTCGATGCCCGTCGCGCACGAGCAGGCCCTGCATCACCTCGCCGTCGACGAGGTTCTTCGGGCAGCCGAGCGAGAGGAAGTGGATCCGCTTGCCGGCGGCGATCGTGGTGTGCGGTTCCGCCATCAGTCGCGCATGTTCGTGAACTGGAGCGGCCGCTTGTAGTCGGCCGCGCGTAGCGCCTGGATCACCTTCTGGAGCTCGTCGCGCTGCTTCGCGGTGACGCGGACCTGTTCGTCCTGCACCTGCGCCTGGACCTTGAGCTTGGTCTCCTTGATCAACTTCACGACCTCGCGGGCGGCGTCGCCGTCGAGTCCTTGGAGCACCTTGATCGTCTGCCGGGCGGTTCCGGCCGAGGCCGGCTCGATCTTGCCGTAGTCGAGCGACTTCAGATCGACACCCCGCTTGGCAAGCTTCGCCTGGAGCACCTCGACGACCGCCTTCACCTTGAAATCGTCGTCGGAGTGGATCTGGATGCCTTCCTTGTCCATATCGATCTCGGTCTTCGTTCCCTTGAAGTCGTAGCGCTGCAGGATTTCCTTGCGGGTTTGCTGGAGCGCGTTCTGGACTTCCTGCGTGTCGACCTCGGACACCACGTCGAAGGACGGCATCGGCTCTTCCTCCCTTGCGTCGAAAGGCGGTTCAGCGGGCGGGGGACTCCTGCACGTCGGTCCCCGCCGGCGGCTCGAAGCGGAAAAGCGCCGGGTCGAGCGGCCGGTTGCGGACCAGTCCACGCAGTGCGACGCGCGTCGTGTTCCCGATCGAGTCGCGGATGATAGCGGCGCGGATGTCGAATGTCACGGGATCGAGCTCGAGTTCGAGCGAGCCGAGCACGGCCTGAGGGTCGTCGAGCGGATCGAGGCGAAGCCGCACCGAGCCGTCCCCAGCCGGCGCGATGAGCGTCGGGCGGAAGTCGCGCTCCACGCTGGCGACGCCGAGCAGGAAGGACACCGGGGTGCGCGATTCGAAGGCGTCGCGCAGGGGCGCCCGCAGGACCTGCTTGTCCGCCGGCTGGTGGATCCAGAGGTACTCCCCGTCGCAGACGATCGTCTGCTCGTCGGGCTTCTCGTAGCGCCAGAGCATCCGCCCCGGGCGCTGGAACCAGACCTTGCCCGAGGAGCGCAGGACCTGACCCCCGCTCTCGATCTTCATCTCCTGGTCGAAATCGGCGGAGAACGTCTCGGTCGCATCATAGCGTCGCTGCACCCGCTGCGTCGCGGTCTCGGCCGAGAGGGCCGGCGAGCTCGGCTTTGCCGGCCCCGCGACCCGGGCCACCGTCGGCGCTCGGGCCTCCGACGGAGGCGGCGCAGCGGCGAGCAGGAGGAGGGCGAGGAACGCAGGGCGGCCGGAGCCGGTCTTCATCCCTCCTCGATACGACGCGCGAGGATCTCGCGCACGCCCCGGTGGTCGGCCGGGCTCAGTACCCCTTCCCGCTCCATGCACTCGATCATCCGGGCCGCGCGGTTGTAGCCCACCTGCAGGCGGCGCTGGAGGTAGGAGATCGAGGCCTTGCCGCTCTCGGTGACGATCCGGACGGCCTCGTCGTACATCTCGTCGTAGGCCTCGTCGCCGGAGTCCCGGTCGCCACCCGCCGACGCCTCGTCCTCGGGGTCGGCGAGCAGGTCCATCCGGTAGTGCTGCTGCTCCTGGTCGGCGACGAACCGGACCAGGCGCTCCACCTCGCCGTCGGACACGTAGGCCCCGTGCAGGCGCTGCAGGTCCGAGCGCCCCGGCGGCAGGAAGAGCATGTCGCCCTCGCCGAGCAGGTTCTCCGAACCCATGCTGTCGAGGATGGTGCGCGAGTCCACCTTCTGCCGCACGCGGAAGGAGATGCGTGCCGGGAAGTTCGCCTTGATGACGCCGGTCAGGATGTCGACCGAGGGGCGCTGGGTCGCGACGACGAGGTGCACGCCGGCGGCACGCGCCTTCTGCGCGAGCTGCGTGATCGGCAGTTCCACGTCGCGACGGGTGAGGATCAGGTCGGCGAGTTCGTCGATGATGACGACGATCCGGGGCAGGTGCTGGTGGACCCTGGCCGGCGGGGCGAGGGAAGCTTCGTCGCCCGCCTCGTCGGTGGTGTCGTCCCCGTCCTCCTCGAGTTCGATGACGGCCGCCGAGTCGGCCTCCTCGGCCACGGCCTTGTTGTAGCCTTCGATGTTGCGGACGCCCTTTTCGCGCATGAGCGAATAGCGTTCGTTCATCTCCCGCACGAGGTTGTTCAGCACGGCGAGCGCCGGCTTGGAATCGGTCACGACCGGTACGATCTGGTGCGGGATCGCCTCATAGGTCGTGAGTTCGAGCATCTTCGGATCGATCATGACGAAGCGGACGTCGCGCGGCGTCGCGCGCATGAGGATGCTCGCGATGAGCGTGTTCAGGAACACCGACTTGCCCGCGCCCGTCGCGCCGGCGACGAGCAGGTGCGGCATGCGGCCGAGGTCGCCGACGACCGCCGCACCGGTCGTGTCCTTGCCGAGCGCGATCGTGAGCGGCGAGAGCGGCTGCGCGAACGCGTCGGAGGCGACGATCTCGCGCAGCAGGACTTTCTCGCGGCGTGGATTGGAGACCTCGATGCCGACGACAGACTTCCCGGGGATCGGGGCGACGATGCGGACGCTCATGGCCCGCATCGCCATCGCGAGATCGTCTTCGAGCGCGACGATGCGTCCGACCTTGATGCCGGCGTCGGGCTCGAATTCATAGGTGGTGATGACCGGCCCCGGGTGGATCTCGACGACCGAGCCGTGCACACCGAAGGTGTCGAGCTTGGTTTCGAGGACATGGGCGCTCGCCCGGAGCGCCTCGTCGTCGACCGGCTCAGGGCGATCGACCACCGGGTCGAGAAGGCCGACGTCCGGCAGGCAGTAGGCCTGTCCCGGGGCGAAGCCGAGGCCGAGTTGGCGACGCGGCGGCGCCTTGGGCGCGGTCGGACGCGGCGGCGCCTTGGCGACGACGACCGGGCCGCGGCGGGTACCGGCGCGCTCGGCGGCGCGGTCCCGCTCGCGCAGGACGTTCGGCGGCGCCAGTTCCTCGGACCGGGTGAGCAGGATCGGCTCACCCTCGCCGACCAGCATGAGATCCGTGCGCCGACCGAGGAGCCGGCGCCAGGCCGATCCGGCCGCGCCGACCGCCCCCCGGCCGAGGCCGGCGGCGACGCCGAGCAGCGAGCGGCCGGTCGCGATCGCCGCGCACAAGCCGAAGACCGTAGCGGCGATCAGCAACGCACCGGTCGCGCCGAAGCCGTCGCGCAGCAATTCCTGGAGGAAGCCGCCGACGAGACCGCCGGCCGGCACGCGACGCCAGGAGCCGAGGAGGATCTGGAGGAGAACGGCGCCCGCGAGCACGGCTCCGGCGAGGCACGCCGCACGCAGTGGGCCGAGCCCCTGCCAGCGCCCCGCGAAGACGAGGCAGGCCGCGACGACCAGCCCGCCGGGGAGCACGATCGACCACAATCCGAAGAGTTGAACGAGAACGTCGGCGAGGGTAGCCCCCGCTTGTCCGATCAGGTTCGTGCGGCGCACCGGGTCGAAGGAGAGCACCGCCATCGCGAGCAGCACCCCGGCGAGCCCGAGTCCGATCGCACCCGCCTCCCGCGCCATCCCGGGAGGGACTGGCGGCAGCGCGGCCGGGGCCGCTTCGGCGCGCTTGCGCGCGGGAGCGGCCATCGCCTCACATCTCGAAGACGTGCGGCACGATGAGCGGCCGCCGTCCTCGCGTCTTGGAGAAGAACTTCTTCAATACCCGACGGACCGCGTCCTCGACCTCGAGCAGATCGGCGCGGGACTCGGGCGTGATCTCGCGCAGCTTGGCGAGGACGGCCGACTTCGCCTCGTCCAGATACGCCTGGTCGCCGTCCCCGGCGAGCACGCCGCGGGTGATGAGTTCGGGCCCAGAGGTGATCTCGCCGGTCTGCTGGTGGATCGCGATCACCGCGACCACGAAACCGTCCTCCGACAGGTGGCGACGCTCGTGCAGCACCTCGAAGTCCACGTCGCCCTCGCCCGTGCCGTCGACCAGCACGCGGCCGGCGACGACCTTCTCCCCGGTATGAGCGCCGGCGTCGTCGATCTCGAGGACATCGCCGTCCTCGAGGAGGATGCAGCGGTCGAGCGGAATCAACCCGGTGTCGGCCGCGAGCCTCCGGTGCTCGGTCAGGTGGCGGTACTCGCCGTGGACCGGCACGAAGAAGCGCGGCCGCACGAGTTGGATCATGGTGCGCAACTCGTCCCGGTAGGCGTGGCCCGACACGTGCACGCCCTCCCGGTCGCCGGTGTGGATCTGCGCGCCGCGCTTGGCCAGGCGGTTCAGCAGGGAGTGTACGCTGCGCTCGTTGCCGGGGATGACGCGCGACGACAGGATGACGGCGTCGCCCTCCCCCACCGTGAGCTGCTTGAACTGGCCGTCGGAGAGGCGCGAGAGCGCCGACGTGGGCTCACCCTGCGAGCCCGAGATGAGCACGGTCAGGAGGCGCGGGTCGATTCGCATCGCCTCGTCGGTCGAGACGAAGCCACCCTGCGGCAGTCGGAGGTAGCCGATGTCGCCGGCGAGCCGCGTACTGTCCTCGAAGCCGCGCCCCGCGACGGCGATGCGCCGGCCGCAGGCGGCGCTCGCGTCGATCACCTGCTGCACGCGGTGCAGGTGCGAGGCGAAGGTGGTCACGAAGACCTTGCCGGGCACGACGCGGATGAGTTCCTCCATGCGCGGCCCGACATCGCTCTCCGAACCGCACTCGCCATCGTGCTCGGCGTTCGTCGAGTCCGAGAGCAGCAGCAGCACGCCGCGTCGGCCCCACTCGGCGAGGCGCTCGAGGTCCGAGGTGCGGCCGTCGATCGGACGCGGGTCGATCTTGAAGTCGCCGGTGTGGATGATCACGCCCTGGGGCGTCGTGATCGCGACCGCCACCGAGTCGACGATCGAGTGCGTCATGTGGATCGGCTCGACCCCGAACGGACCGACATCGACGCGCACACCCGGCTCGACCATCTCGATCGGCACCGAGACGTTCGCCCGACGCAGCTTCTCGCGCGCGAGCAAGGTCGCGAAACGCGGACCGAACACGGGCACCGGAAACTCCGCGAGCAGGCGCGGCAGCGCGCCGATGTGATCCTCGTGGCCGTGCGTCAGGACAACGCCACGCAGTAGCCCGGGACGCTCGCGAAGGTAGGTGACGTCGGGCAGCATCAGGTCGATGCCGAGACCGGGGCGATCCGGGAAGAGGACGCCGCAGTCGATCGCGATCGCCGCACCCTCCGATTCCACGAGGAGCATGTTGAGCCCGACTTCGCCGAGCCCACCGAGCGGGACGATACGCACCGCCGCTGGCATCTAGTCGCCGCCGACAGGGGCGCTACCCCTTCGGCCTCCACCCAGCACCACCACCCGGACGGCAGGCTACGAGCCGGACCACGGGATGTCAACGCGGCAGGGGTTTCCGGCGATCGCTGGCGCGGACACGCGGCCGCGGCCACTCTCCCGGGGCCGCGACGGGCTGGTACGGCTCTTGGAAAGGTTTGCCCCGACGGCGCACCGGGTGTAACGCGGAACGCGCCGCCCACCGGGAATCCCCCCGGGCTGGCACCAGGAGGCGAACACCATGTCGGTCAACAAGGCGATCCTCGTCGGGCGGCTAGGCGCCGATCCCGAGATGCGTTTCACCGGAACTGGGCGCGCCGTGTGCAACTTCCGCATCGCGACCGACAGCGTGTGGAAGGACCGCGACGGCAACCGGCAGAAGCGCACCGAGTGGCACAAGATCGTCGTCTGGGGTCCGCAGGCGGAGACCTGCGGCAAATACCTCGCGAAGGGCCGCGAGGTCTACGTCGAGGGCGAACTGCAGACCCGCAGCTACGACAAGGAAGGCCAGAAGCACTACTCGACCGAAATCGTGGCGCAGACGGTGCGCTTCCTCGGCGGGGGTGCCGAGCGCGGCGCCGGTCGCGAGATGGGCGATCAGGAGCCGATGGGTGGCGGGATGGGCGGCGGCTTCGACGCACCGGGCCCTGACGACGACGTCCCCTTCTGAACGGATGCGTGCCCTTCGCGTCGCACGAAGCGGCGCCTTGCGGGCCGCGGGGGCAACCTCGCGGCCCGTCGTGTTCGTGGGGGCCGCCCCGGCCGTCGCTCCTCAGACCATTCCGCGCTCGGCGAAGCTCGTCCACGAACGGTGCCCGACGACGACGTGGTCGAGGATGCGGATGCCCAGCAGTTCGCCCGCGGCGCGCAAGCGCCCGGTGAGCGTCGTGTCCTCCGGCGATGGCTCGGGATCGCCACTCGGGTGGTTGTGTACAAGGATCAGCGCGGCCGCCGCCTCGCGGATGGCGCAACGGAACACCTCGCGCGGGTGCACCAGGCTCGCGGTGAGCGTGCCCTCGGAGATCCGTACCTCGCGCATCAGGCGCCCCTTGCCGTCGAGCATGAGGACGTAGAAGCGCTCCTGCTTCAGACCGGCAAGTCGTGGATGAAAATGTCGCCACACCGCCTCGCTGCGGGTGATCGGCTCGCCCGGTTCGAGCGCGCGGTGGTCGGCACGGCGGCCGAGCGCGATCGCCGAGCACAGCGCGACGGCGCGGGCGGCACCCACGCCGGGCAGGGCCGCGATCTCGGCGGGACTCGCGGCGGCCAGGTCCGAGGCCGTCGGGTAGACGGCCGTCACGCGCTGCGCCGCGGCGCGCGCGCGGGAGCGGTGCCCGGCCGCTCCGAGGACGAATGCCACGAGGTCGGCGAGCGGTAGCGACTCGACGGCGTCGACGGCACGGGCTTCAGCTTCGCAGGCGGCGTGCACGACCGGAGGACGCGAGCGAGGACCGTGCCAGAGGCGCAGGCGTCCGGGCCGTGCGTTCGCCGACGCGCACGCAACCCTGTGCAACGCCGGCGCAACGCGGCGTTACGCCGGCGCCGCGGGCCACCGGGCCGACCTCCGAGTACACGGGGTTGTCCCGGCCCGCCTGCCTCGACCGCCGGCGCATGCGGCAGGTCGCCGCGCGACGCACGACGCACCCGGCGGGTCGACGCGCGCCGCCGGTTCGCGCCTCAGTCGGCCGCGCGACGCGCGAGGAGTCCCTTCAGGTACGGCCCCTCGGGGTGCGCCGCGAGAACCGGGTGGTCGACGTCGGCGCCGAGCTGCGCCAGAATCTCGAGCCGGCTCGGCGAGGCGGCGGCGGTCGACACCGCGTGCGCGAACGCGTCCATCGCGACGTGCGGCGAACAGCTGAACGTGAGCAGCAGCCCACCCGGCGCGAGCGCGCGCAGGGCACGCCGGTTCAGGTCGCGGTAGGCGCGCACCGCGCGGTCGCGATCGGCACGGTGCCGTGCGAACGGCGGCGGATCGAGCACGACAAGGTCGAAGGCGGCGAGATCGCGTGATT
>Ga0209596_1003748_pt1 | contig 11804 bp, 11 predicted proteins | sample M_130807_MF_Meta_FD_187314 | JGI IMG/M metagenome (GOLD analysis project Ga0209596, IMG submission 187314) | Freshwater microbial communities from Lake Montjoie, Canada to study carbon cycling - M_130807_MF_MetaG (SPAdes) (version 2) | ecosystem: Environmental > Aquatic > Freshwater > Lake... | reverse complement strand
GGCGTGGACAAAATGGCTGCCGATATGGCCGTCGACTTCGCCGGCACCGGCGTCTCGACGGTGTCGATCTGGATGGGAATCCTGCTCACCGAACGACTACGGCGATCTTTCGGCGACAACGCCGACGCACTGGCAGGCTTCGCCGAGCACGCCGAAACCCCGGAATTCACCGGACGCCTCATCGACGCTCTATACCGTGATCCTGAATTGGTGACGCTGACCGGCCACACCGTGATCGCCGCCGAACTCGCGGCCCGCTACGACCTCACCGACGAGGGTGGCCGACGCCCGCCATCCCACCGGGACGCTCTCGGGGCACCTCGCGAGCCGAGCACCGTCGTCGTGCGCTAGCCGGACCCGGCCATACTGTTATCCTGCTGCGGTGCGAGGCCTCGTGTCCACGACGGACCTTCTGGTGAGTAGCGTGCCGATCGCACAACAGTTCTCAGACGCTTTGTGTGCAACGCCCAACGGGAACGATGACTGCGGCGCATTGCATGGCGTGTGGCCCACATTGCGACTGCTGCAACTCGGGGCTGATCCCGACCGTCACGCCGACTTCTTCGACGACGCCATCGGGGCGCTTGCTCCCGTCGCCGAACGGGTACTGATCTCGGGCTGTGCCGATTGGGGCATGCTCCACACCACCGCGTCGATCTATCGCCGTCGCGATGCCCTGTTGCGCGCGACAGCACTCGATATGTGTGTCACTCCTCTGCTCCTGTGCACGTGGTACGGCGCGCAGGTGGGACTTCCGGTTCGAACGGTCTGTGCGGATGCTGCTGCGTTCGATGAGAGCGCGGCATTCGACGTCATCACCACGCATTCGCTGATGACCTACGGTGACGAACTGTTTCGGCGCCAACTGGTGGCGAACTGGCATCGGTTGCTCGCCCCAGGTGGCGCAGTGGTGACGGTGACACGCCTTGGTTCGGTCGCTCAGGCACCAGTGCTACCCGCGACGGTCGAAGGATTCGTCAGGGAATTCGGCTCGCGAGCCGCCGCCTTCATCGCAGTCCCGGAATTGAATCTCGCTGAACCTCAGCTGAGCGCACGGGCTAAGCGATTCGCGGGTGCGCAGATATCGCGTCCGGTCGGAGACGCCGCAGACGTGCGCAAGCTGTTCGAGAGCGTCGGCTTTGATGTCGTTAGCCTGAACGTGCGCAGTATCGGAACCAGCGCCGACGGTGCGTCGCCGGTAGCCGGGTCGGCGCGCAGTGGCAACTATGCGGAGATTGTGGCGGTGAAGCGATGAATGATTCCACTTCGCTGAGGCAGGCCCCGCCCGCGTTGTACTCATTGATCGCGGCCAACGCGCGGATGTGGGCGGGTGAGGCGGAGATCTTCTCCACGTATTTCGCATCGCCGGGGCGCGACGCGGCCACCGATGCCGCATGGATCGCGGGTCAGTGCTACAAGGAACTCGCCGACGGAGTGATCGCCCGCGTGGTGCGGCTCACCCAACCGGCGCGCATCGATACGGCGTCAACGCTCGCCGCGAGTGCACTCGCAGACCCGGTGGCGTTGGACGAACTCACGCATTACATCGCGTTCGCCGCCGCTTATGAATCGTGTGCGGGCGCTGACGCGCTGCCGGGTCAACAGGGTATCGGAGCCGACTGGCCGGAAAATGCCGCACTGCGGAGTCTGCGCGCGCAGCATCGCGCGGACTACGGGGAGCTTGGCATGCGAGCCAAGCAGTTCACCGAGGGCGGCTACTGCACCCTGTATCGGGCCGGCATGGATCTGCATGGCGGCAGTGCCGTCGACCAGGCGATCGCGGCAGCCTGCGAGGTGGTTTTCGACGACGAGTGGGATCACATGCTGCACGGCATCGCTGACCTCTCCGACACATCCACCACTGCCGAGCAGTGGCGCGTCCTTGAGTCGATGACCGTTGCGCAGGGCCGGTTACGCATCCGGATGCGCAACGCGCAGTTTGGTTATCCGGTTGCGGCCGACCGCGTGGCGGAACTAGAGGCCGGTGCCGCCGAACCGCTTGTCTTCGACTTCCGCCGAGCGGGCATGCAGCCGCCCCACTGAATCGCTAACCCGCGACTTCGGATACGAAATCTTCGAACTTGCCGCTCGTGCCGCGCTCCAGACGTTCGCGGTAGGTGATCGCCAGGTGCACGCCGTCCGGTAGTTGAGTCTGGATACTCCTGCGCACGTAATCTTCCTGTTCGCCCGTCAACGGCGTCGCCACCACCAGTCGTGCTTCCACCAGATCAAACGACTTTTGCACGAACTGGTACTGGCGGATGGGAGCAACAGCGGCGAGGGCGCGTTTGCCGAATGTCGGCCAGAATCGTTGTCCGTCGGCGGTCACAAGCGTATTGCGGACCCTCCCGAGAATGCGGCGCAGCACCGGCAGACCCCTGCCGCACGGACAGGGATCGCCGACCTCCGCGTAGTCGCCGATGTCGTAGCGCACCAGTGGCATCGCGAAATTGCGCAGCCCAGTAACCACGACGCGACCCACCTCACCCGGTCCGCAGGGTTCACCGCGATCGTCGAGCACCTCTAACAGCACGCCCTCCGATTGGACGTGGTACCCGGTGTGATCAGGGCACTGCAGCGCCAGATAGCCCACTTCACTTGCGGAATAGACATCCGTCACCGATGCACCCCATGCACTGCGACACAAATCGCGCACCTCGTCACCCACCGATTCCGCAATCGTGCGCACTTCCAGAAGACCATCCAGTGCGAGGCCACGCTCGAGTCCGTGCTTCACTAGGTCGCGGATCAGCGACGGATAGCTCAAGAGATATCCGGGGCGCTCCGCGCGCAGCCAGTCGAACAGCGTCGCAACATCACACTTCACCGACTCGCTCACCGCAGGGCCTGTCGCAACCACACCCTGCGTGGCTGGCCCCCAATTGTCGTTGTGGCCCAGAGTTGTTTCGCGGCGGATCACCGCCAACTTCGCCCCCAGATCGCGGCGGTGCCACACATGATCACGCAGCGCGAATGCATTCCAGAACACGGCATCGAGCCCGGTGCCCAGGAACCGGACCGGCGCGCCGGTCGAGCCGGAGGTCGTCCGTTCCTCGACCTGACCGTGATGCGGCGGAAAATTGTTGCTTCTCATCCGCGTGAAACCGTCTTGAATGTCGCGGCGTGTGAGCAACGGCAGTCGACGGATCACGTCGTAGGTGAGGGGGCGGTCAGGATCGAACTTCCCCGCCCACCGCTCGCGATACCACGGCACCGATGCGTGAGCATGACGAAGCAGTGGTTCCAGCTGCCGCAGTTGATGCGCGAGTAACTGCGCGCCGTCCAACCACTGGCTCTGTTCCAGCTGGTGCAGCACCGCCAGCACCATGCTGCCCTCGGGCGTCGGAATTGCAGGCCAGGCGCTACCGGGTAGTACGCTCAGGAAGGCCCATTCGGGTGCCGCCGGCTCTGTCATGACTCATGCGACCGGTCGTTGTGCATTGGCCATATGGTACTGAATCGCACCCCGTTGAAGTGCTCCTCGGGTGCGGGGCGTCGTCGTTTCTGTTAGTTTCGGCATCGGGTTGTGGGCCGGGGATAACTTGGAGGTCCGGTGGCTGAGGTTATCGGCACGGCGGTGAACGACTTCTTCGGTCGTTTCCAGCATCGTCTGGGAATCGCGAACACGCGCAGGATTGCGAAGGCCTACAACACCGTCCGTTATCGGGCCGAACGCGCCGAGGTCGTGGAGGGTTACGAGCGCCGATATGACGAGCTCTTCATGGGAAACGATCCGGGTTACTCCGGAGCGCCGCGGAACAAACTCGACGACGGCTGGGTGATCGACAGGTCAGGCAACTTCCCCGGGCTTGAGTCTTCCCTCGCGGAGGCGGAACGGCTGATCGAGGAACGTGGCGGACAGGACCTCCGGGGTAACGCCGAACTCGCCCAACAGCAATACCTATTCCATCTCAGCAGCATCAACGAGCTCAATCGCTATCCCGGACTGCTCGACTTCGGCACGTCTTCTGAAGTGCTGGGCACGGTAGCCGACTACATGGGGATGGTGCCGACCATCGCGCTCAATCTCCCGGTCGGGATCAGGGTCTTCGAGTCGACCAATCGGTGGTGCCCGCCGATGGCCTACAACGAGAGCCAGCTCTACCACCGCGACATCCACGACATGCCCTTGGTCTACGCGATCGTCCTGGCTCGCGACGCCACCGAGCACACCGGGCCCTGGACGTTCCTACCCGCGTCGGTATCCGCCCGGGCGACGCGCGCGCTGAACTACCAGAAGTGGCGTCAGCCCTACCGCGTTACCGATGAGCGCATGTATGACGTGGTCGACCCTTCAGAAAGAATCGTCTTCACCGGCAAGCGGGGAGACGTCCTGTTCCTCGACACCAGCCGGTGCTTCCACTACGGCAGCCGGGACGCGGTCGAACCCGGGTATCGGATCATGTACGCCTACACCACCCGGTGTCGAACCGACTTCCGGCTGATGTTGTATCGCCAGCAATTCCCCCGCCGGGAGGGTGATTCCGCGCTGCGGAGGATGGTGCTCGGTCAGTAGCCTGATTCCCCGGTTTGCTCATCAGTCCCACCGTCCGTTATGTTCCCCGGCATGAGCGCATTGACTAAGGGATTTCGCGGACTTTCGGTGTTGGGCATGGCTACCGGCTTAGCCATTGCGGTGGCAGGTCCGGCATCAGCTGACACTCTCAACACCACGACGTGTTCTGGACAGCAGGTGATGTCGTCACTGCAGCAGAACGCGCCCCTGATCTGGGGCAAGATCAGTAGTGATCCGCAGACGGAGCAGAAACTGAAGGTGGCACTTGATGTGGTGCTGACCGCTCCTGTGGGCCAGCGTGAGCAGTTGGCGAATACGCTGGAGCAGGCCCTCGGTAAAGATCAGATGACTGACATCAGCGATGACGTCATCAACGCCTCCGGCGGTCCGATCGGCAGAGCCGTCAACTCTTGCCACAACTTCTGAGCCTGCTCAACTTCTGAGCCGCCGCACCGCTAGTCCTGCTTGCGGATCAACTTCTGCAGTGCCACCCGGTCCGGCGCCAGCAACTCGGCGATCCGGGCCTGGTCCACGTCGGCGACGATGATCTCGCCGACATCCTGATTGACGCTGCTGAAGATGCCGTGCGCCTTCATCTTCTCGGTCTGATAGAGGTTGTCCTCGGTCGGTGCCACGTAGTACACGGCATCGGCCTTGAATCGGTTTACCAGCCAGAGGTGCACGACCGTCATCAGACGCTTCTGCCGCATCTTGGCCGCGTAGGTGTTCTGATCGCGCACCGTCAGGATGCTGCGGCCGTGCCGGTCCTTGATCGGATCGAACACCACATCGGCGAGCTTCTCGCCATCGGAGTCGCCGAAGATGGCCAACTCCAGCACATCCGAGCCGGCTCGCCGCGGCCGAAGCTGCACCCGTAGGCGCTCGCCGAGCTTGTAGTGCTCGCTCCACAGCGCCAGCCAGTCCTCAAGCAGCTTTTTGGGCACCTCGGTCTGCACCAGATGCTGAACCTGGGTGGAGCCCTTGCCCATCGACTTCGTGGTGGCGGTGCGTCCGGACGACGCCGCCAGTGCGGCATCGCTGCGCGGACCGCCGACGAGGGTCTGCGGGGTGCGGTAGGGGGATTCGACCAGACGCATCTTGCGCTGCAGGCGCGCCAGCGCGAGCATCCCGTCTTGGCGCAGGGCGGTGGCGAACTCCTCGGCCGCCACACCGTCGACCTGGTGCCCGCCATAGGTCATGAAGTTGAAGACGAAGCCCATCTTGCCGAGTTCCTCGGGGAAGGCCCGCATCTCGTCGTCAGTCATGCCGGTGGTGTCCCAGTTGAATGACGGTGACAGGTTGTAGGCCATCATCGTGTCCGGGTACATCGCGTGGATCGCCTCGGCGAACTCGCGCGCCTCGGCCAGGTCGGCGGTCTTGGTCTCCATCCACAACAGGTCCGCAAAGGGTGCGGCGGCAAGGGATTTCACGATCGCATAGGGGATACCGCCGCGAACCTGGTAGTAACCCTCCGGGGTCTGGGCCCGCTCGCAGTCCCAGGCCACGTCCACGCCGAGTTCGGCTGCCCTGCGCGCAGCGGCATACAGCGACGCGGTCTTGGCGAAATCGGCCCACTCGGCCGGCTTCATCGACAGCGCCTCGCCCTCGCTCTCCTTGAACTTCAACACCTCACCGACGGCATTGCCGTAGGTCTCCAGACCGGCATCGTCCTGCCAGGCGTCGATGAACTGTGATTCGACCCTGTCGAACAACCCATCTAGTGACTGGGTGCGGTCCTTGGCCCAGCTGGCCGCCGCCTCGTCGATCAGTGCGGTGATGCCATGGCCCTTCAGCCACGCGTCGGCCGCCGCGTACTCGCCCTCGGGCAGCGCGTAGAGCAGGTGGCCGTTGAGTTCGCTGACGCCCTGGGTGTGGAAGTGGCGCACCATGGCCAGGAAACATGCCTTGTACGGCGGGATGGCGAGGTTGGTGACTCCGAGCAGGAACGGTTGATCGCGCTCATCGGAGCGGCCGTCGATCAGGTTGGCCGCCTCGGCGTCGGTGCGGGCCACGATGATGCCGGGCACACCCATGATGTCGAGTTGGAACCGTGCGGTGTTGAGGCGCTTGATCTGCTCATCCGACGGCACCAGCACCTTGCCGCCCTGATGTCCGCACTTCTTGGTGCCGGGCCGCTGATCCTCGATGTGGTAGCCGGTCACGCCGGCCTCGACGAAACGACGAATCAGGTTGCGTACGTGCGGATCTCCGCCGTGGCCGGTGTCGGCGTCGGCGATGATGAACGGCCGGTAGTCCACTGCCGGGGTTGCGGCGCGCTGCTCGTCGGTCATTTGCAGCCGCAGGAACTGCTGGTTGCGGTCTGCGGTCAGCAGCGCCCGCACCAGGCCGGCAGCCTCGTCGGGCACCTGGCTCAGCGGATAGCTCGCCAGATCCGGGCCGGGATCCTCGGTGACCGACCCCTTGGCCGACGTCGCCCAGCCGCCGAGGTAGATGCCCTCGATACCGCAGCGCTTCATGGCCACCGCCTGGCCCGGGGAGTACGGCCCGAACGTGGTGATCGACTTGTGCTGTCCGAACAACTCGCGCAGGCGGGCGTGGAAGGCGGCGGAGGTCTGCCGCGCCACGGTGTAGTCGACCGGAATCGTGCCGCGCTGCTCGACGACCTGACGCGCCGTGTAGAGCCGGGTGATTCCGGTGAATCGCGGGCTGTCGAAATACCGCTGGGTGGCGGCGACCTCGGCCTCGAAATCGATGCCGGTGACTGCGTCCGCGTCGACGGTGGACATGACTGCTCCTATCGAGCGTGGTTGAGCTGGTTAGGCGCTGAAGCTTTCGGGTAGCCCCAGCGGCCTTCAATTATCCCTGACCGGGTTGTGCGGTCTGCAGCGGGTACGTTTCGACCTGATGGCCACCGGGGATTTCAATGATCGCGGCCCGACGAAACTCGCCGGGCTGGTGTTGCTCGTGGTCATCGCTGCCGTGGTCAGCCTGTCGTATCTGCAATTTCGTGGCAGGTTCTCCGCGACGACGCAGCTCACTGTGATGTCGGGCCGCTCGGGTCTGGTTCTGGATCCGGGCGCGAAGGCAACCTACAACGGTGTCGCGATCGGCCGAGTCGTCGCCATCGATGCGGTGGAACGTGACGGCGAACCCGCGGCGCGACTGGCAGTGGAGATCGGCTCGCGTTATCTCCCGGTGATCCCGGCCAACGTCGCCGTCGACGTAGTGGCATCGACGATCTTCGGCAACAAGTATTTGGAGTTCAGCGCGCCGCACAGCCCGTCGGCGGCGCGCGTCTCGGGCGGTGACGTGCTTACCGCCGCGACTGTGACCACGGAGTTTCAAACCCTGTTCGAAACCGTCACCGGAATCGCCGAGAAAGTGGACGTCGTCAACCTCAATCTCACCCTGTCCGCCGCGGCTGAGGCGCTGACCGGACTGGGTACGAAATTCGGGCACTCGATCACCGAGGCGAACGCGGTCCTCAACGAGGTCAACCCGCGACTTCCGCAACTGCGCAAGGGCGTGCGCAGCTTGACCGAACTGGCTGACATCGTCACTCGCGCCGGCCCGGAACTGCTTGACGGTCTGGACAACGCGACGACCACGGCGCGCACCCTCGGCACCCAACAGGGTGATCTCGATGCCGCACTTCTGGCGACGATGGGTTTCGCCGGTACGGCGACGGACACCGTCACGCGCGCTGCGCCACCACTGATCCGTGCCACCAGTGACCTGCTCGCCACCTCGAGACTGCTCGACACGTACAGCCCGGAGATCTTCTGCACGATCCGCAACGCCGCCGAACTCGTGCCACTGGCCCTGTCGTCGTTCGGCGGGAACGGCTACTCGCTTGCCACCAACACACTGGTGTTGGGTGCCCCGAATCCATACATCTATCCGGAGAACCTGCCGCGGGTCAACGCCCGCGGCGGTCCCGGGGGGGCGCCCGGTTGCTGGCAGCCGATCACCCGCGATTTCTGGCCGGCGCCGTACCTGGTTGCCGACACCGGGGCTTCCCTCGCGCCGTACAACCACTTCGAACTTGGTCAGCCGTTTCTCAGCGAGTACGTCTGGGGCCGTCAGATTGGCCAGAACACCATTAACCCATGAGTCCGGCATTGCCGAGTGGACTAGACCCGTGCGGACGTGACCCCGATCGCGATCCCGATCGCGACTAAGCGGGGACGTCTACTGCCGCGGCGTCCGCCGGGATGTCGACTGCCACCGGAATCACCGGCACATCGACGACGACCGGCACATCGACGACGACCGGCACATCGACGACGACCGGCACATCGACGACGACCGGCACATCGACGACGATTGCAGCCTCGCCGACCGGAACCTCGACGCCCGGGATCTCGCCGACCGGGATCTCGCCGACCGGAATCTCCGGCGATGTGGCGGCATTCGTATCGGCAATACCGACCACGGAAGGGTCCGACGGATCACCGGGTTGCTTGGGCGCCGCGTCGGTATGCATCTCCGCGGCCTGCACCGGCAGATACATGTGATGGCTGAACTGCGACTGGTAGGCGCCGCCGCCACCGACACGCACGCCCGCGCCACTCTCACCACTGGACACCGGAGTGCCGTCGGGCAGAGTCACCGCGGCGTGCCCGCCGTTCCAACCGATCACGACCGAGTTGGGCGCGGTGCCGTAGTGGAATCCACGCGACAGCAGCGCGGACTCGATATTGCCGGTGTTGAACCTGCTGCCGAATGCCGGCCTGCCGGAAGCCACGTTGGACACCCAGGACGCGAGTCCGGAACAGTCCGTACCCGCCGGTGTATCACCGCCGGGAATGTATGGCGTGCCGGACACTTGTGCGATAAGCGACATCAATGCCGCGAGAGCAAACATTTGGAAAACGCTAACAGGATCAAATGCGGACACCCAAAGTCGGCATTTGTCAAAAGCTGTGGCGCGCATCACTTTTCGCGCAATGATGTGGTCAACAACACTAAATTTCGGGCTACGTAAAACCCTGCGAAACCGAGACGTTTACCCTGCTCACAATAGGTAGCGCGGCGTACCTGATTCAATTTCCCGGATCCGGTCCGTCGGCGTGTCCGATCCCTGGAATTGTTATCTGAATTTCCACGCGCTTGCGCGTGTCGCGTGAAGTTGCGTTGCAAGATCTCACAAATTCGCTGACGATCTGCCGGAGTCATCTGAGGCCAATGAGGATCGGATGAATTCAAACGGTTAGCCCCGCCCTGGCATTATCGGCAGTTATGCGAGTCCTGGTGCAGCGCGTCACATCGGCATCGGTGTCGGTCGACGGTGAAGTGGTCGGTGCCATCCGGCCGCAGAGCCAGGGACTGCTGGCACTGGTCGGCATCACCCACACCGATGACGCGATCACCGCGGCGCGGATGGCGGAGAAACTCTGGCAACTGCGGATACTCGACGACGATCGGTCCGCCGCCGATATCGGTGCGCCCGTACTGGTGATCAGTCAGTTCACGCTGTACGCCAACACGGCCAAAGGCCGGCGGCCGACGTGGAACGCCGCGGCGCCTGGCGGGCATGCCGAGCCGTTGGTGACGGTTCTCGCCGACACCCTGCGCCGACTCGGTGCGCAGGTCCAGACCGGTGTATTCGGCGCCGACATGCAGGTCGAGTCGGTCAACGACGGACCCGTGACGGTGCTGCTCGAGTTGTGAGCCTCCCGCGTATCGGTGTCACGGCGTGAGACGGTAGGACCCTATGCACACGCACAACTTCGTCACCTACGAGGAGTTCGGGCGGCGGTTCTTCGAGTTGGCCGTCACCGAGGAGCGTGTTGCCGCGGCGTTCGCCGAGATCGCCGGCGACGAGTTCGAGATGGGACCGATGGCGCAGGGCCCGGGCGGAATCGCCCGGGTGACCGCCAAAGTCAAGATCCAGCAACCGCATGTGCGCCGCACCCTCGGCGACACCATCACCTTCGCGATCCGGATCCCGCTCATCATCGAACTGGTCGTCGACCTCTGGCTGGACAAGCAACGGTTCGTCATCGACGGCGATATCGCACTGCGCGCCTCCGCGCGCGCGGCCGAGCCACTGCTGATCGTCATCGATGTCGCCAAGCCCCGGCCGTCGGATATCGCCGTCCATGTCACCGCGAAATCCCTGCGGGGTGAGATCCTGCGGATCCTGGCCGGCGTCGACGGCGAGATCAAGCGATTCGTCGCCGACTACGTCGCCGAGGAGATCGACAGTCCGGCGTCGCAGGAGGCCAAGCTCATCGACGTCGCCGCGGTGACGGAATCCGCCTGGGACGCCGACTGAGCCTTGCCGCTTAGCCCACCGGGGTCGGGATGACGGTCACCACACCCGGCGCGCCCGCCGTCGGCCGGTTCCCGGCGTCGGTGCTCTGGGTGCCCGGGGCGGTGGCCGCCGACGTCGCCGCGGGCTGCTCGGGTTGGGCTGCCGCGGTGCAGTCGAGCATCAGTTGCATTTTGGCCGAACTGGTCACCTTCTGGCTGCTCACCACGCACTGCGACTGTGGTACGTCGCTGCCCACCGACCCGCCGAAAGTGGTCTTCACGCCCTGTGCCCGCAGAATGGCCACCGCCTTGGCATAGGGCTCACCCACCACGTTGTAGGTGCTGCTGGAGGAGGGGTCGGCACTGCTGGCGCCGATGCCCAGCGCTACCGCTGAGCCGGCCACGGTTACACCGGCCAGCACGAGCACGAGCTTTCTCACCGCTTAGGCCTCCCAGTCCCCGTCCTAGTCCCCGTCGAAGATAGCGCAGCGCCGGTTGTTCGGCCGTGTCAGAGCTTTATCGCCACAGACTGGCGAGATGTTTCGTAAACTCCCAGCACTTGCACAATGAAAGGCCTGCAACTGTGGCTCTTGCTCGGGTGGTATCGCAGGAACATCGCATCAAGGCCCTCGCCGCGGCGCTGGGCATCGGGTCGGCGCTGGGCATCGGATCGGCGGTGGCCCTCGCGGCGACCGCGCAGGCCGACACCGCCGGTTCGGCGGGGCCGTCCGCATCGGCGGCAGGTAGTACTGACTCGGGTAAGCCGACGAGCCGACGGGGCGCGGCGACATCGGCGAGACCATCCACGGGCCCGGCCCGGCCGGCTGCGGGCCCGAAGGCCGCGGCGACACGGAACCCGTCGACCGCGAAGGCTTCGGCGGTGCCCGCGGCCCGGCGCGAGGTGGGCGGCGTTGCGCGCACGGCCACCGCTGCTGCCTCGCCGACCGCCGCGGCGGTATCCCTCCCGGGTGTTACGGCCTGGAAACCCGGCAGTGTGCTGCGCGTGTTCGTCGGCAATGGCACCGCCGACAACCCGAACGGCGGCCTGCTGGTGGGTGACGGCTACTCG
>Ga0209596_1003747_pt1 | contig 11806 bp, 8 predicted proteins | sample M_130807_MF_Meta_FD_187314 | JGI IMG/M metagenome (GOLD analysis project Ga0209596, IMG submission 187314) | Freshwater microbial communities from Lake Montjoie, Canada to study carbon cycling - M_130807_MF_MetaG (SPAdes) (version 2) | ecosystem: Environmental > Aquatic > Freshwater > Lake... | reverse complement strand
CGAGGAATCTGTGAGCGTGCCGCCGAGCACGACATTCGCGTTCACCTTTTCCTGAATCGTGACCGTCGCGGATGCGAACGGATCGAACTGCACTTCCGTCCCGCGCGGAAGCTGGTCGCGGACGAGCCCCCGTGCGCGCCACCACGCGGACTCCCCGGTGAGATCGCCGCTCGTGAGTTCACGCCAGCGGTCGGCGGTGACGTGGCCGACGAGCTTCACGAACAACGTGATCGCCGCGAGCGCGGCGAGGAGGATGTAACAAAACAGCCGCCGGTTCCTGCGCTTGCGGCGGAGGACGATCTGCGCGACGGGCTGCCACTGTTCGAGGCCCTCGCGCCAGTAGAGCGTCTCATCGTCAATGAAGCCGCACCGGTGCCAATGGTTCAACTGCGCCGCCGTGAAAGGCCCGCGCTGTTCGCCATTGTGGTAGATGAAAAAGACTTCTGCTTGCATCGGCGCGCAATCGCCGTGGGGGTTGCGCCGGGGTTGGTTAGACGATCGCGCCCTTCGCGCAAAGCCCTATCGTTTTCAAATGCCGCGCGCCTACTGGCGCCGATCGCTCGCCTTGCTCGGCGGCTCGTTCAGCGGCTTCGGGAGCGGGCCGAGTTTGCCGTCGCCTTGCGCGCGCTGATCGAGGATGGCGCCGGCGATTGTCTTTGCGAGGCGCGCGCGGTAGTCGGCCTTCGACATGAGCCGCGCCTCGCTGCTGTGGCTGAGGTAGCCGCATTCCACGAGCACGCACGCGATGCTCGGATTCCGCGTGAGCCGCAGGCGGCGGCGGACGAGTCCGCGGTTTGCGTGCTTCTCCAGCGTCGTGCGCGATAGCGCGGAGAAAATCCGCTGGCCGAGCGAGAAGCTGTCCACGCGCCAGTAGTACACTTCGGGCCCGGCGAGGTGCGACGGGCCGGCATTGAAGTGGATGCTGACGAGCACCGCATCGTTCGTGCGATCGGCGATGCGCACGCGGTCGTCGAGTTCGACGAATGTGTCGGAGCCGCGCGTGAGGACCACGCGCACGCTGCCTTTCAGCTCGCGCTGGATGCGCTCGACCATGTCGAGCGTGAGGTCCTTTTCCCGCTGCTTGGTGAACGGACTCGTCGTGCCGGGATCCTTGCCTCCGTGCCCCGCGTCGAGGATTACGGTGGAAAACCCGCGTGCCCCGGGGCGGTGTCCCCACGCGTCGTGCGAGGTGCTCACTTTTTTTACGGAGGAAGGCGACGCTGCGTGGACGGTTGTGAGCGGCGTGAAGGCTGCGAAGAGCAGCAGCGTGCGGAGAATTTTCAACATGGGTGCGACACTTTCCGCTCGGAGGAAAAGCGGCAAGCGGGAATCTGTAGCCGTGCTTGTAAAAACGCGGGCACTTTTGCCTTCGCGCCTCGTAGAACAGCCTGCGCTTTCACAAGCGCAGCTACGGAGGCTACAGCGCGCCGCGGCGCTTGATGTCGAGGTATGCGTTTGCGAGCGCGGCGGGGAGCGCGGCGGCGGTTTCGTCGAGCGTGAGCACGCCGTGGTCGCGGAGGTTTGCAAGCAACGCGCTGCGCTCGGCGAGATAGCCCTGGCCCGCGGCGGCGAGCAGCGCCTCGTTGAAATTCATGACGGGCGCACTCACGCGCTCTACGACACTTTTCTCACGGAGACTCGCGACGACAACGAGATGCCGGCGGCGCAGCAGGCGCAGCGGCGCGAGCAGGTGCGAGCTGTCCTCGGTGCGCAAATTTGTGAGCAGCACGACGAGTGCGCGGCGGCCATGGCGGGCCATGAGCCGTTCGGCGGCCTCGCTGAAATCGCTCGGTGCGGCGGTGCATTCGTAGTCGTAGAGGTGGTTCAGGATGCCGGCCATCGAGTGCTGCCCCTTCACGGGCGGGAGCCAGCGCGTGGTGCCGCCGAAGCCCATCACGCCCACGCGGTCGCCCTGCTTCAGCGCGATGTAGCTGAGGAGGAGCGTGGCATTCAGGCAGTGATCGAATTGCGGCAGCGCGCCGTCGGGCGTGCGCATCCGGCGTCCGCAGTCGAGGAGGAAGATGAGCGTCTGATCCTTCTGTTCGCGGTATTCGCGTGAGACGAGCTGGCCGCGCCGCGCGGTGGCTTTCCAGTCGAGCTGCGAGAGTACGTCGCCGTCCTTGTATTCGCGGAGCTGGTGGAATTCGCGGCTCTGGCCGACGCGGTTTTTCGAGACGATGCCCATCTGGCTTTCGCGATTGCTCATCGCGAGGAGCGTGTAGCGGACGACCGGCTCGTAGTCGGGATACACGCGCGAATCCGCCTTGCTGCCCGCGCGGTAGCGACGCCACCACAGGCCGAGCGGCGACGCGTGGCGCACATGGCATTCGGTGAAAGTGACCGCGCCGCGTGCGAGCGGGCGCACGGTGTAGAGCACCGTCGTGTGCCCGCCGCCAACGACGGTGCCGCTCCACGGGAGCTGCGTGCTCCCGACGGTCTCGGGCAGTCCGTCGAAAAATTCCGCGTTCACCGTGCGCGTGTTCGGATTGTGCAGCGTGAGCGGAATCTCGATCCCGACACCGAGCGCGAGCCGCCCGGGCACTTCGCGCCGGACGGTGAGCCGGCGGCTGAGGCTGACGATCACCGCATCGAGCGCCGCGATGCCGGCGACGAATCCCGCGCCAATTTTCCACAGCGGCGCAAAGCGCGGCCAGAGCGACGCGAGGACGCTCAGCACGAGCCACGCGGCGAGAAGCTGCAGGAGGCGGCGCGATGGGATCATTTCAAAAATCAGCGCCGGGGCGCTTCTGTCTGGCTCACGATCGCGGCGAGCGCGTCGTCCGCAGTCTGGCCGCTGATGGCGAGTTCCGGCGTGACGATCACGCGGTGGCGCAGCACGGGCAGCGCGGCGGACTTGATGTCGTCGGGCGTCGCGAAGTCGCGGCCCGCCATCGCGGCGAAAGATTTTGCCACGCGCACAAGGCTGATTGCGCCGCGCGTGCCTGCGCCGAGCGCGAGGCCCTGCGCTTCGCGAGTGGCGCGCGCGAGCCGCACCGCGTAGGCGATGACCTCGGGTGTCACGCGCACCGAGGCCACGGCGCGCTGCGCCGCGAGGATGCCTTCCACGTCGCACACCTGCAAAATTTCCGCGGACTTCAGCCCGGTGCCGGTGAGCAGTTCACCGACGATCTGCTCCTCGTGATCCTTCTTGGGATAATCAATCACGACCTTCACCAGGAAACGATCGAGCTGCGCCTCGGGCAGCGGATACGTGCCTTCCTGTTCGATCGGATTTTGCGTGGCGAGTGTCATGAATGGGGGCGGCAGCGCGTGGCTCTCGCCGTCAATCGTCACCTGCACCTCCTGCATCACTTCGAGCAGTGCGGCCTGCGTCTTTGCTGGCGCGCGGTTGATTTCGTCGGCGAGCAAAAGGTTCGTGAACACCGGCCCGCGGCGCAGGCGAAACTGCTGCGCGCCCATGTCGTAGAGCGTGTGGCCGGTCACGTCGCTCGGCATGAGATCGGGCGTGAACTGGATGCGCTTGAACACGCCGCCGAACGTCTGCGCGAGCGCGAGCACGAGGTGCGTTTTGCCGAGGCCGGGCTTGCCCTCGATGAGCACATGCCCGCCGGCGAGGAACGCGGCGAGCACCTGATCGAGCACCGAGGCCTGACCGAGAAAGACGCGCCCGACCCGGCGGCGGATCGTGTTCATCACCTCCATGGCGAATTCAAATGGCGAAGGTTGCGGCAGTGCTGGCGGCTGTGATTCGGGTGTGGGGTCCATGTTGGTTGTCGGTCTGTTCGGTGGTGGCTTTTCCGCGGAGTGCGTCCGCGATTTTTCGCAGATCCTGCGTGATGTGGAGAAAGTGGTTCCGTTCGCGGATGCCCGTGGTGTGCAGCGCTGCGTTCACGCGCGTCGCGGCGAGACCGCTGCGCACGGCGATCTTTGCGATGAAGTCTCGATCCTTCGCGTGCCAGCCGAGGCGCGCGGCGGCGGCGGTGACGGCGTCGCGCAGCGGCTGCAGCAGCGTGTCCGCCTCGTGATGCTGCCACAGGAATGCGCCGGTGAGCGCGAGGTGCGCGGTGAAGTCGCGCACGGCCTCACCCGGCGGCGTGCGCAGCGGGCCGAGGCGCGGGAGATTTTTCCACAGCCACGCAAGAAAGACTGCGGCGAACGCGACGAGCGCCATCCAGCTGCGCTCCCAGAGCATCTTCCAAAACGAGACGCGCGCGCCGTTCAGGAACCACGCCTCGCCCCGCTGCCCGAGATCCACGAGCGCGGCGAGGAGCGCGGCGTGGTCATGCTCGCCGATCCAGCGGTTGCGAAAAGGGTGCGCGTTCGCGAGCACGGTCACGCGTCCGCTGCCGAGCGGGAAGCTCGCGAGCGCGGGTGTGTCCTTGTCGCCGAAGATCACATCCGCGCGCGCGGCGTCGCCGGTGGCGCTGAATGTTCCTGCGAGCCTCGTCGTGAGCGTGCTGCGGCCTACGCGTGCGGTGCGTTTTTCTTCGGGGCCTGAGAATGATTCACCGTCCGCGCCGTGGCCGGAGATGCCGAGCGCCCCGAGGAGTTTGATCTCCGCGGTCTCGCGCTTGTGGGACTTGAGAATCTCGAAAATTCCGGACTCCTTCCAGTCGTTGCGCCAGCGTTCCGCGCCATCGAGGAGGAGGATGAGATGGCCGCCGTCGTCGGCCCATTTGAGCACGGCGTCGGCGTCGCCGTAATTGATGAACGACTGCGACGACGCGACGAGCGGTCCGCGGTGCGTCGCGAGATCCTTGAGGCGGTTCACCACGCGCGCGCCCTGCCGCTCCTTCTGCAAAAATCGCTCGGCGGCGAGAAACGGATCCTGCCGCGCGGGGCCCTGGTAGCCGATGATTTCCTTGCGCGTGACCCACCGGCACGAGGAGAGCATCAGTGCCGCGAGGGAAAAAATGAGCACGCGGAACACAGCCGTCCTGGCTGTGCGGCATGCGGGCTGGGAAGCCCGTGATCCAGAGCCGCACCGGATGCCGCACCGAGCGTTGCGCAGCCTTTTTGGACACACGCTCATCGTTGCCCTCCCTCCGCAAATGGCCACGAGCCGAGCAGCCGCTCGAAGTCGCGCGCCGCGGGCGCGCGTTCCGCGTACGCGACCGTGACCCATTGCCCCGTGAGCACGGCGAAATATTCGCGCCGCACCTGCTCGGTGATCGCGCTCGCGTGGCGCAGGCAGTCGCCCTCCGTGTCGCCGTCGCGGACAGGTGCGCGCGCGGCGTGGATGAGCCAGCTCAGTGCGCCGCGGTAGAGCAGGCTCAGCGCGCCGCGCGCATCGCCGGCATCCCATCGTGCGCGCGCGGCGGCGGCGATATCTTCCGGCAACGAATCCGGCGCGACATCCATGCCCATCAGCGTGCGCGGCCCGGCGGGCGCGGCTTTTCCCGCGCGTTCGCCGCGCGTGAAGAACTCGCGATTTTTCCAGATGAGCCACGCGAGCAGCACGCACAGCCCGGTGATGACCGCGTAGAAAAGCACGCTGCCCAGCGCCTCGAACCACCCCGCCGCATTGAGGCCCGGCTTGGGTTCGCTGCCGTCGGGCTCCCAGCTTCCTGTCTCGTGCTCGTGGACTTTGAAATCCTCGTGCGCGAGCACGTCGCTGATCGCCTGCGCCTCGGGTGAAAGTTGCGTCGCCGGTTTTGTGTCCGCCGCTCGCGCGCTGGCCGTGCTGCACAGCGGCAGCAGCACGGCGGTGAGGATCGCCGCCGCTTTGCCGAGGCGTCGTGCGAGCCGGCGGAATGCAAGCTCCACGTCCCAGCCTTCGAGAGTCGTGCGGCTGTTCAGGTAGAGCCCGAAGCCGCCGCCGACATAGAACAGCTCCACGAGCGTCATCGCCGCGAGGTAGCCGCCGATGAGGCACCATTCAAGCCACGGCGACATCTGCCCGTGGCGGAACACCGCCTCGACAAACGCATCGCCCAGCTCGAACGCGCCGAGCGGATCCGCGGCGACCTGGCTGCCGAGCGTGAGCAGCGCGAAGACGAGGATCGTCTCGTAGATTCCGCACAGCATCAGCAGCGAGAGCGCGGTGCCGCCCGCCTGCCGCAGCAGCACCGTGCGCCGCGCCTTCCACGCGCTGCCGCGCTGGCCCTCGAGATCGATCGCGGGCAGCAGCAGGGGACGCGCCCACGAAAATGCCGGCCCCGCGATCCACCACGGCGCGCGCGCGACGAGCAGCCACGGCAGCCGCCGCACGAGCATCCCCGGCCACGCGCGCAGCACGTCGCGCAGTTTCGGCGTCGCGCCAAAGAGCGAGCGGCTGAGGATGAAGAGCGGCACGCGATCATAGACCGGCTTCAGCCACCAGATCGAGAGCAGCACCCAGCCCATCGGCACCCAGCGCGAGGTGAGCAGCAGCAGCGCCCACAGCGGCACGACGGTGAGCGCCCACGAGGAGAGCAGCAGGGGGAAATGGCGGCGCGTGAGTGCGAACCCGAGGTCCACCGCCTCCCACGATCCGCGCGGGCGCAGTTGCGCGGTCACGTCCTCAAGCTTCATCCGCAGACCTCCTTCCCGCGAAAGTGAAATACACCGTGAACAGCACCCAGCCGAGGATTCCCACGGTGTGCTTCATCCACGCGGCCACCGATGAGCCGGACCAGAAGCCCTCGATGACCGCCGCGCCCACGAGCATCACCGTGCTGCCGAGCAGCACGGGCAGCGCTCGCTTTCCCGCCTCGCGCATCGCCGCCGCGCGAGGCAGGCGGCCCGGGTGCACGAGCGCGAGGCCGATGCGCACGCCCGCCGCCGCGCCGAGGATGAAGCCGAGCAGCTCAAACGACGAGTGGCTCGCGCAAAACGTGTAGAGCCGGTGCAGGTTTCCCGACGTGTGGACGTAGCCGAACATCGCGCCGAGAAAAATCCCCTGGTAGCCGAGCCCGTAGATCGCGCCCGCGCCGAGCAGCACGCCGCTGGCGAAAATGCGGAAGTGGATGCTGACGTTGTTGATGATGTAGAAGCCGAACATCGCGAAGCTCGAGCCGAACTTGTCGCGCACGAAATCGTCCATGTTCTCCTTGCCGTACATCGAATCCATCTGCGCCTGCGCCTCGGGTGGCAGCAGTGCGAAGATCCACTTTGGCTCGAAATATGCCGCCGTGATGAACGCGGCGAACGGCACGAAGAACAGCGCGAGGCACGTCCACACGACGCCCCGTTCCCTCCGCACCGCGCGTGGAAAGGTGGATGCAAAAAATCGCACAAACGCACCCGAGCCGAGCCGTGCCGCCGCGCCGAGATGCTGATATGCGCCGATGACGAGCACATTCAGCCGCTCGCATAATCGGCGTCCGTACATGCGGTGCTGCGCAAGCGCGAGGTCGCCGCACACCTGCCGGAAAAGCCGCGGCACCCGCGCCGGATCCTCGATGCGTTTGCGGCGGTCCAGCGCGTCGAGCGCCTTCTCAAGCTCACGCCATGCGGCCTCGTTCTTTTCCTCGAATGCGGTGGGCTTCATGATTCACGGAGCCACACGCCGACCGCCAGCGCGCGCACCACGCATTCGCGCCCGCGTGCGCCGAGCAGCGGTGCGAGCGGTGCGACCATTTCTTCCTTGCGCGCATCGCTCCACGACGACGCGCGCTCGCTGAACTGGATGAACGCCATCTGCTCCTCGCGCGTGAGCACCATCGGCGGTGCGGCAGGAGCGACGCCCTCCCGCAGCCGCGTCACGCCGTCGAGAAATTCCTCGCGCGCGTACACGACCACCGTGTCTGCCACGAGATCGCCGAGCCGCTGGAAGCGCCGCGTGACGAGGCACGACGCGACGCCGAAAAAATAAAATCCCACGGCCAGCACCCAGAGCTGCCATTGCGGCAGCAGCGGCATCATGTCGCCGAAGCGCACGAGGTTCCGGAGGAATGAAGCGCCCCAGCCGACGCGCTCGCCCGACGTGCGGACGACGCGCAGGCCCATCATTTTCTTCCCAGGCGTCTGCCCTTTCCGCAGCACTTCGTAGAGGACGAAGTAGCCCCAGTAAGTCAGGAACACGAGCAGCAGCCATGTGCCGATGCCCGTGAAAATCCCCATGATGCGCGTGAGCAGCAGCATGAGAAAAAATTCCGCCACGAAGAAGACGCCCACGAGCAGCATGTCCACGAGCAGCGCCCATGCGCGCGGCAACGGTCCGGCGGGACGCAGGAGGATCTGCACGCCCTCGGCAAGTTCGATGGATTGGAGGGTGTCGAGTTTGGGTTCCGCCACGGCGCGCGAGGTTTTAGCGGGTGCGCGGGGAAGATTCAACCGCGGTGCTCGCGCGGTGGGATCTTCTTTTGGAGTTTGGCGTTGAGCGTTTGGAGTTTGGCATTTGGCCCCGCGCAGCGGCCTCGCGGTTTCAGGATGCGTGTCCTGATTCTCACCGCGCCTGCGGCGGGCCAAACTTCAAACGCCAAACGCCAAACGCTCAACGTCAAACGCTCAACGTCAAACGCTCAACGTCAAACGGAAGCAGCGCTCCTCTCGCGGCGCTCCTTTTCTCCGCTGCGCTTTCGCGTCGCTGGTCTGTTTCAAAATTTGTGCGGGCATCGTGGCGATGCGCTGCTAGTGGTCTGCACGATGTCTTGGTTCCTCGGATTCCTGCTGCTCGCCACGCTGCTCGCTTGGCTGCGTCGCGAATCGCTGCACCGCCGTCGCGAGGCCGCGCACGCAAGACGGGCGGAGGAACTCCTGCGGGAGCACGGGCAGCTCCGCAACCAGCGCACGCTCGCCGAGGCGAACTTGGAGATCATTTTGTCCTCGATGCAGGAAGGCGTGCTCGTGCTCGACAAGCGGCGCACCGTGCGGCTCGCGAATCCCGCAGCGCAGAAGCTTTTCAACCTCCCCGCCGAGTACACCGGACGCCCGGTGATCGAGCTGCTCCGCGAACCGGCGGTGGACGACATGGTGATCGCCGCGGTCGCGAAATCAGAGGTGCGCGAGGCGGAGCTGGACATGCCCGCGCGCAAGCCGCCGATGGTGCTTGCGGTGCGCGTCGCGCCGATGCGCGATGCTTCCGGTGAGCCGGCTGCGCTCGCGATGTTCCGCGACATCGGGCACACGAAGCGGCTCGAGGAGGTGCGCCGTGAATTTGTCGCGAACGTCTCGCACGAGCTGCGCACGCCGCTCGCGGTTTTCCAAGGCTACCTCGAGCAGCTCATGGATGTGCCCGACATGCCGCGCAAGGAGCAGTCGGAGACATTCGAGGTGCTGACCCGCCACTCGAAACGGCTTGCGGCGCTCGTCGAGGATCTGCTCGTGCTCGCGCGGATGGAGTCGCGGGAGGACGATCTTTTCCCGGAGGAAATTGCGCTGCCGGATTTTCTCGCGGGCATCGCGCGCGACTTTGCGCTGCGCGCAAAAACGAAGGGCGCGACGCTGCGCATCGAAGTGCCCTCGGACATCGCGCCGCTGCACGCGGACCCGCTGCGGATGGAGCAGGTCTTCACAAACCTCACGGACAACGCGCTGAAGTTCACTCCCGAGGGCGGCACGGTAACGCTCGGCGCGTCGTTCACGGGGAACGAATTCCTGCTGTGGGTGAGTGACACGGGGCAGGGGATTTTGTCGAGCCACCTGCCGCATATCTTTGAGCGATTCTACCGCGTGGACAAGGGCCGGAGCCGCGACGTGGGCGGCACCGGGCTCGGCCTCAGCATCGTGAAACACATCGCGCGCGCGCACGGCGGCGACGTGGAGGCGGAGAGCACGTTTGGAAAAGGGACGACGATCCGGCTGCGGCTGCCGGGTTCGGCGTAGTGCGGAGAATCCTGACCGCATGGGCTGACTTTGGAGTTTGGCGTTGAGCGTTAAACGTTTGACGTTAGGCCCGCCGCAGGCGCGTCCCGATTTTTCGACGCGCGCAGTGACATCGTGAGGCCGCTGCGCGGAGCCAAACGTCAAACGCTTAACTTCAAACGACAGCCAAGAGTGCCATGCGGACAGGATTGTCCGCATTACGTTCCTCAGCCCGGGATTTCGCGGAGGAGCTGCGAGTTCGTCGGGAATTTCTTCACGAAGGTCAGCAGGCGCTCGATGGCTTCGAAGGGCTTGTGTCCGGCGAGTCCGCGACGGATGACGCTGATCTTGTGCAGGTCGTCCTGCGGGATCAGCAGCTCGTCGCGGCGCGTGCCGCTTTGGAAAATATCGATCGCGGGATATACGCGCTGGTCGCTGATTTTGCGATCGAGCACGATCTCCATGTTTCCCGTGCCCTTGAACTCCTGGAAGATCAGCTCGTCCATGCGGCTCCCCGTATCAATGAGCGCGGTGGCGACGATGGTGAGCGAGCCGGCCTCCTCGGTGTTGCGCGCGGCGGCGAAGATCTTGCGCGGGATTTCCAGCGCGCGGCTGTCCACGCCGCCGGACATCGTGCGTCCGCCGCCGGCGATCGCGTTGTTGAACGCGCGGCCGAGGCGGGTGATCGAGTCGAGGAGGATGAACACGTCGCGCCCGCTTTCCACGAGTCGCTTGGCGCGCTCGATGCAGAGTTGCGCGATGCGCGTGTGCGATTTCACATCCATGTCGTTCGAGCTGGCCCACAGTTCGGCGTCGGGGATGTTGCGCTTGAAGTCGGTGACCTCCTCGGGGCGCTCGTCCACGAGCAGAATCATGAGCTTCACCTCGGGATGATTTTTTACGACGGCCTGCGCCATGTGGTGCAGCAGCGTGGTCTTGCCGGTGCGCGGCGGGGCGACGATGAGGCCGCGCTGGCCTTTGCCGACGGGCGACATGAGATCAATGACGCGCGTGGTGAAACGGTCGGGCACCGTCTCGAGCTTCATGCGCTCGAGCGGGCTGATGGTCGTGAGATCGTCGAATGCGGGCCATGCCTTTGCGTCCTCCGGATCGGCGTCGTTGATCTTCACGATGCGGTGAATCTGGAGGCCGCGGCTGCTCTTGCGCGCCTCGGCCTTGAGCCATTGTCCGTCGCGCAGGCCGTACTTTTTCACGGCCTCGGGCGTCACAAAAACATCGCTCGGGTGCGGCTGGAAAAAGCGCGACGGGTCGCGCAGGAAGCCGAAGCCCTTGCCCGAAATTTCACAATAGCCTTCGACATCCACGATCTCCTCCAGCTCCGGCTCGCGCAGGGGCTGCGCCGGTGCATCCTGCTGCTCGCGGTTTTGGTCACGGCCTTGGTCGCGGTTCTGATCGCGATTCTGCTGCTGGTCGCGGCGGTGCTGGCGGTGATCGGGACGATCCTGCCGTTCGCGGCCACGTTGCGGCTGCTGCTGCTGGCCCTGCGGATTTTGCACGGGCTGTACGGTGGGCGCATTCACGTCGGTCTGCGCTGCGGGTGCTGCCGGCGCATTCGTCGCGAATGCCTGCTGCGCCGCCATCTTCGCGCCCATCATGGCCGACATGATCGCATCGAGCTGCGCTTTTTCCTGAGGGATCGGGATGTTTGCAGCGCGCAGAAATGCTTCGACCTCGCGCGGAATATAGAGCGGGCGCGGCTTCGGCGCTTCAGCGTATTGTGCCGCAGGTGTAGCGGGCGCTGTCGGTGCATGAGCAGGGGCGCTCGCCACGATCGGAGCGGCAAGAATGATCGGCGCAGGCTCGATCGCGGGCGCTGATTCAGCGACTGGCGAGGGCCGCACGGGTGCAGGCTGCGCTGGAGTTTCCTCCTCGGCGGCGATCTTCTTCCGCGTCGTGCGTTTTGCAGCCGGCTCCTTCGCCGGCTTCGCGGCTTTCGCGGCTGCCTTCTTGGCGGTCGTGGTGCTCGTGGTGCTCGTGGTGCTCGTGGTGCTCGTGGTGCTCGTGGTGATGCTGGCGGCTTTTTTCTTTGCCGCCTTTTTTTTCGGAGCCTGCTCGTCGAGCAGTTCCGGGTCTGTTTTTTTGCTCATGGAAATCTGAA
>Ga0209596_1003744_pt1 | contig 11808 bp, 8 predicted proteins | sample M_130807_MF_Meta_FD_187314 | JGI IMG/M metagenome (GOLD analysis project Ga0209596, IMG submission 187314) | Freshwater microbial communities from Lake Montjoie, Canada to study carbon cycling - M_130807_MF_MetaG (SPAdes) (version 2) | ecosystem: Environmental > Aquatic > Freshwater > Lake... | reverse complement strand
CGCAAGGACCGCCATACTCGTCGCTTGGACTTTGGAAGAACGGAGACGAGTCAACGCGCCAGCTTCCTGGATACCTCTCGGTCACCTCGGATATCCAAGGAATCCCCACGCCTGCGCCGGGCGCCATTGCGTTGCTTGGCATGGCTGGTTTGATGGGACGGCGTCGGCGGTGAGTTTTTTGGGTGGATAGTTTGATGATTGATGAGCGCTCCGTTGAAAGACGGGGCGCTTTTTTTAGGGGGGTGTACAGGGCTCACACCAATTCCTAAAAACTAAAATCATAATTCCTTGAAAATGAACTTGCTTCACTTTGAAATTATGCAGCTCTCAACTGTTACGCTGACACCATGACAGGTCAAGCATCCAGGGGCTGGGACTCCAACTTTCCAATATTTACGTCAACGGGACGCGACACAATTATGTCGTCGCTGGTGAAACTGATTCCCGACGCGTCACCAGAACAAATTCGTGCTTGGAAAGAATCAATTCCCCCGTTGCAGAATGAAGCAAATGAAGTACTTAGCGCGGACCCTCAAGCACAAAGATTCAGCGCAATTCTTGAATACGTCATGCCAATGGAGTCGCGCAGGCCAGACTGCATTTTTTTAATCGATGGTGCAATACTTGTTCTAGAACTCAAAGGCAAATCTGATGTCACTCAAGCAGACATAGATCAGGTTGCTGCTTACGCGCGCGATCTAAAGTGCTACCACCGTGACTGCGCAGATAGACCGGTGCACGCGCTACTTGTTCCCACCAAAGCCAAGGGTTTTGTCGGAACACGACAAGGCATATTTATTTGCGGCCCTGATGCAGTTAATGATTTGGTCTCGCGCCTTGATCGTGATAAGCAAACCGCAATTCCGGTTGAGAAATTTCTAGAAGAAGAGGCCTATAGACCACTTCCAACATTAGTTGCCGCCGCTCGAGAACTTTTTACAACAAACAAGTTGCGCCGAGTTCATAAAGCCGCAGCTGCAACAGAACCAACCGTAACCAGAATTCGCGACATTGCCAAAGAAGCCGCAAGAACCAAAACGCGCAAACTGATTTTGCTCACGGGTGTTCCTGGCGCAGGTAAAACACTTGTTGGACTTCATACAGTTCACGGCCATTGGCTTGATGAACTTGCGATTGATCGCGGCACTGGCAAGCCGCCCGCGCCAGGAGTATTTCTTTCTGGGAATGGGCCGTTAGTAGAAGTGCTGCAATATGAATTGCGTGATGCCGGCGGCGGTGGAAAATTATTTGTCCGCGGCGTAAAGGATTACATCAAGCGATATTCAGGCAGAGCCAACCTAACGCCACCAGAACACGTTCTTGTATTTGATGAAGCGCAACGCGCATTCGATCGCGCAATGGTTGCTTACAAGCACGACATTCCAATTGCAGAAGCAAAAAGTGAACCGGAACTCTTTATTGAATTTGCGGAACGTATTCCAGAATGGTGCGTTGTGGTTGGCTTAATTGGTGGCGGCCAAGAAATTCATAAGGGTGAAGAAGGCGGCATTCGACAGTGGCGTAATGCCATTGCCGCAAGCCCTGGCGCCGCTACTTGGACGGTACATGCTCCGTCTGGTATCGCAAACCTATTTGAGGTATTACCAAATCCAGTTGTGATTGAACCCACGTTAAATCTGGATAGAGAACTTCGATTTCACCTGGCAAAGAATGTTCATCGGTTTGTAGCGCAAGTTCTAGAAGGCAATCCCGCAACAGAGAATGCCGCAATTGCACAGCAACTGAATTTGGATGGCTACCACTTTCGTATTACTCGTGACTTTGCTGCTGCAAGAGAGTATTTACAAAATCGTTATAAAAATGAACCCGAACGCCGGTTTGGATTGATCGCTTCAAGTAAGGATAAGGGTCTAAATCGATTCCGAATTTATAATGACTATCAGTCGACCAAGCGGGTGAAGTTTGGACCGTGGTATGGCGATGCCGAAGATCACCCCGCTCGACATTCATGCCGTCTGCTTGAAGATTGCGTGACAGAGTTTGGTGCGCAGGGCCTAGAACTTGATGCGGCGCTTATGGCATGGGGAACAGATTTCCGTAAATTAAAAGGCAAGTGGAGCACGGACGACTCCGGCAAATATGACAAGTCCGTTGAAGTACGAGACCCCTTCCAACTTCGTTTAAACAGTTACCGAGTGTTGCTTACACGCGGGCGTGAAGCCACGGTGATCTTTGTTCCACCAGTACCAGAGATGGATGAGACCTTTGAGTATTTAGTTGCGTGTGGGTTTACGGGGGTTTAGTTTGGTTTTTACATCTAACCCTGGGACTCGCCCGATTGGTCGAAGGGAACAATGCCCATCGACGATAGGACAATTTTGGCCCAATGCGCGCGGTTGAGGGCCCCGATGTTTGCAATTTGAGCAATGCCATTTACTTAATACAACGCATTTGGCAAAAAGCTTACACAGGCAGGATTCCGAACTTTTCCCTCACACCATGCGCCAAAGTGCGGCGGTAAATTGCAAACAACCATTTCCATATTGTAAGTTAAGCATAAATTCTCTGGATTAGAAATCTAATGAAGCAATTGCAATTGACAAAAGAGCCCCCCAACTGTGGGGGCTTTTCAGCCGTCATTTCATACAAAACAGTATTTCCATGCCGCACCAGCGAGATTAAAGCGCAATTGGAAATCCAAACTCGGTGGTTAATAACGGCTCGCTCTTATAGTACAAACACCACATATCGATAGAAATTTTTGAACACTCTGAAAGTCATTTGAAGTCCATTCAGACTCACTTGCAACTAGCGTTATTTACTTTAGAGGTTTAGATACTAGACGGCCTCATTGAAGTCTGGATGATTTTTTATCCACGGTAAAATGCGGATTCTTAAGACTGCAAGTCTCCTATTTCTCAATCTTCAGAGCATTCAGCTTGATCGAAAAGAGAAATCTCTACACTCTCTGTGTGTGGATTAAATCTGGCAGTAATGGTTTCTCCAGGTGCCGCCCCTAGTTGGCTAAGCGCGGTATTCCAACCAAGGTAAATTCCATTATTTAGACTAGCATGTCCGAATTGCTCGGATTCAACGCAGATTCTATATTTTTTAAACCCAAGCGCCGCCATTAAGTCTCTCCTGAAAGTTATTATTCCGCTATCAGCCATGTCCGTTCCAACATTAATGTCTACTATTATGCAATCTTTATCAATACGCCAACCGACGACAAAGGTGCGTTCCCGTAATGCAGCTCCACGAGCGTGGGCGTGTGCGATTACTTCTTCACTCGGATACTGGCCCGTAATCGAAACGCAATTTCTTCCAACAGACTTAAAAAATGCGGAGTAGCTGCAATAAACAGCAACTGTACTTCGATTAACTTTATTTTCCCGAGCTGCCTGCATAAGTTCCGTGCGATGTATGACTTGACCCAATTGATCAGTTATCACATTATGCATCCACATTTTGGTTGGTCCCAACCCGGGCACAATGGGGTCTAGTACCAAAACGGTATTGCCTTCAATAATAAATCGATCGTCTTGATCTAAGAATGAAACCATCACATCACGCGGTGGATGTATAGCGCCAGGGCATCTATGTTGACATTCACGTATTGATGCTGCATAGAGCTCATCAATACTTAACGATCCGCACAAAGACAATGTCTTTATAATCCATTTTGGAAAAAAACACCCGCGCTTGTCTTCAAGGTAAATATAATTATATGGAAGTTCATATCGTCTACTTGCCTGCGTTACAACAAACTCAATTTGCTCTTTCGTGATCTTTGGGTATAGATTTGCCATTTCAGCCAAAAGATCTGTGACAACAATGAAACCTGTTCGCCCTATCACGCTGATTATAGATCTGAAAACTTGAACCACGGATAAACCAAGTTCGCGGAGTTCCCCTTTAAATGAAGAAGTGGAGTTATAATTGTTTTTCAATATGACCCCGAGAAAATCACACATCATGACGAAGCATTGCCGGTCTATCTGTACCGGATTCCCCTGTAAATCTTCAATTTCAAATAGTTTTGAATCGGTTTCTAATGCAAATAAACAGAGTGCTTGGTCTAAAGATGTGCCAGTCGGCCACTTTCTTGGAGATGGTTCCCAAGGCGCCGTTTTTTCAATCTGACGAATTCTTTCACGAGTAAGATCCAGCCTAATTCCACATTGAGCTAATGTCCACTTCCCTTCTTCGGATAGTCCATGCCTACGCCCCATTACATTAGCAAACTCAAGACTGTATTGATCTGTGGTTGGATCATACCCACTCATTCTGCAGTGCCGTATGCGTGCGAGTTCAAAAGCATCTGAGAGAGTCTCTGGTAAAATTGGGGACTGAACAAATAGATTGCCTGTCGCGGTTTCGGCTATCCAAGCTCTTGAGGTAATCGCAATATCGATAACCGATTTCCAATCACTAATCTGAAGAAATGCTTCTAGATAACTTCCATTTAAAAGTGTGCGCAAAGATTGTTTATCAGATATATCTGCATTAGATAATGCACGAAGTGTCTCAAGTCGAAAAGGGAAAAAGTCAAGATGAGCTAATCCAATAAGGTCTCGATTAATTATTAGGGATTCAGTAAATGCAGGTCGTTCAGATAATCGCTTAGCAATGGCTATAAATATTAAATCTTGTATCTCTTCATCAACTTTAGGCTCAGCTGATTTTAGCATTGTTGCCCAATTAAGTGAGCAAAGCATGCCCAGAGTTATTTCCGGATGCTTCGTGGACTTTCGTGTTAATCCCTGAATTACATCAGCTGTTAAGTACTGCATCCATTCATGCGGCAAATAAGGTAATTCCCCGGAACCCCAGCAGGGGGGCTCTGGAATTAATCTAAGAGATTGATTTAGTTCAGGTAATTTGAAATGCATGGACTAATACTTTTAGATATCGGGTGACATATGTGGTTCGTTGTTGTATAGACATATCAATATCGCTATAACGATTCGGCTCGCGTTCCGCATCAGTTCGCATGACAAATTCTGTTGCTATAGACGCTATGATTTCCGCGAGAACAACTCGGGAAGTTACTTCTGTTTCTCCGGAGAAGCTTCCATCTGACAACAAGGTTCCAATGTAGGGAGATAACCCTATATGTTGCGCAAAGATCTTAAGTACATATCCAGTTTCAGTTTTTTCTACGCGCCCCCGATAAGGTCCTTCGGTTTCGGGAACAATTTGGATTTCGAAATTAAGTCCACTTATTACAGAAGGCAGTGATGTACTAACTATGCCATCTGCCTTCAAAAATCCTGCTGTGGCTAAAATTTTAGAGCTAGCACCCGTCTTTAGACCACGCACCCGTACTTTTGCTATCAACCAGCCTTTTTTTGAAAGTTCTAGTTGGATATTTTGATCAAGTAATTCAACAGTGTCTCCAAGAAGCGAAATTTTAGCTTTAAGAAATCCAGATGGTGCTAATTCAATCGGAGCACGAAGAATCACAGTTCGATCCTTATTGATGGATACTGACATCTGCTTATTTTTCCATTCCAACGTGGTTGGCGGTTCATCATCTGGCTGGGGATCATTATGAACAACGACCTCGGCAGACGCATAAATTTTCGAGTCGCTTGCAGCTGAAATCACCACGCTTGCAGAACCCAAAGAAACAAGATTTATGTGGATCTGACCAATTAGTACATCTGGGAAATTTGGGTGATCGCTCAGAGTAATATTTTCATTCACAACCGAAACTGCTTGATGGGAAGACGCTTTATGAATACCAGTTGCCGCAGTTGAATCCCTATGAACCAAAACTGTCAATGTACGACGGGTTCCCGCCACGCCCCGCAAACGAGGGGGTATCACGATAATAGGAATTGCTGGTGTTGGCTGCATGCCTCCGATATGAGGATCATCATTGTCGTCGCCCAAGTCTTTTTGTAATAATTCCGAAAGAAGTTTGGCTGCTTTATTCAAATCGCGTTTAAGTTTTGAGCTACCCGCATCAGTTACTTTTGGCTCTAATTGATCAAGTAATGGCTTCAAAATTCCAATTACTACCTGTGATAATTCCTTAAAGAACGGATGTTCTTCAGATAAACCATCACGATCACGGCGAATTAGAGAAAATGGGTTTTTTGGGGAGTGGCTTCCAGATTGATTTTCGAAATTACGAATTAACTCTTCAATTTGTGGACAGGTTACGAAGCCGCGAATGAATCCAACACCGTGACTTACTTGGGAAAACATTGTATTCATATAAATGGGTTTTTCACCCCGAATCTCTATTCCATTTAATGAGTATTCTGAAACTGGCCCGTCTACGCGATTTTCCATTTTCTCAATTAAAAGCATGCAACTTCCAAAATTAGGTAATGTGATTTCTTTTTCAAAAATTACAGTACTAAGTGGGTTTTCCCAAACAAGAGGCATGGTCTGTTGTCTACCATTTTTAAACTCAATGATGGTGACCTTGCGCTTTACAAGGATTTGTCGAAGCTGAATGTGCTTGCTTAACTTTTCAATCAATCTACGGAATTCGGGCACTATTGTGCTTTGTGGCAATACCACTATACGGGCTGTTAAACCATTTTTCCCATTAATCAATCCTAATTTTTTTTGGTCTGATTCGTTTGCATCGCGAGATTCAAAAGTAAATTTTCCATTTTGTAGTTCAATAATACTGTATTTATTATCTTTAATTGATTCAAAAATCGCACGACCGAAAACTGCCACATCTTTTGATCCGCGTCCAAAATGGCCTCGTACTTTACCCCCGTTTGCAAATCCGCTGGTTCTGCCACCTAGGACACAAAACGATAGCTTCATATCCTCTGGGGAAAGACCTTTTGCGGTGTCGGATACTGAGATCGTTGTTGGCTCATTTGCCGCATTTGGTCGTAAAATCGTAATTTTAATTTCAGCCTCGACGGCATCAGCGTAAGCATCGTCGGCATTGGTAATAAATTCAATAAGTCCACGAACGATATCGCCTCTCATTGCCATACCAGCATCTTGGTTGTGTGCACGTGAGGTGTATTCGATTGTTCCACTTTCCATGTTGTTCTCTTTCTTGAAAATTAGCTAATAATTCTTACATCCAAAAACCTGCGTACTGCATCAATAAATTTTTTAATGTCATCTCTTCCGTTAGATCGCGATGCTGAGGACAGCTGATCTATCCGACTATCCCAAATTAACCTTCTAGAATCAGTCATACATCGAAAAAGTTCAGCAAGCTCCCACAGTTCTGAATCAATCGAACTTGTTGAAACAAATCGCTTATAAATAGAAGAGTTCTCAATTTGTCTAATTAACTTGCCTGCTTCTTGATTTGGCGCGGACGGAATAATGGCCCCGCCATATAGCTGTGAAAGAATACTTTCGTATTGTTTGCACCACGTAAGACCAGATTCCGTTAATTTCCTTGTGTACTGTCCCTGTTTAGCGAAAAGTCCTAAATGATCTGAGCGATTTGGATCCTCAAGCTCCTGAAGGGCTTTCGCACATTTTTTATAGTCAGGAAGGTCCAATCTCGTTCGCCACGAGAGCCGCGCTGGACCAAGATCAAAGGCTTTCAAATAAAGCTCCTCAACATCGACCCATCGGTCATAACCACCAATGATAAAACACGCCCATACAAGGAGATCTGCGTTATTGTGAACCTGAGAAGGCGACTTTAACTTACGGAATTCATTCATGGGGATCATTTCCTAAAAGTGAATTTTTTCTGACTATTGTAAATCTCTTAACAATCTTATTTCTCAAAGTTAATTGGTGGTACTAGTTTCTATTGTCCCCGTTGCTCCGATACTTCTAAAAACCACGCGGAGCAAAGTCAACAAACGTTAAACAACTGAAAATTTGGTCTATTTGTAGTGAACGAGATAATCACCCAACACAAATGCTAAAGCTACTAGGAATACAAACGAAAGTTTGCGCACTTTGTGACACATGCGGTATGCCATTTCACCTAAACTTGATCAACATCAATCAACCACGTTGGAGTGCAACCATCCGATTTCTGAATGCCTCCTCCGAGGACATAAATTTCCTCATATGGGAACCATAAAGCGTCAAATTTGAAATTTTACTCAAGCATCCGCCGCCAGGATTCCATTACCCCCGCTTAATTAGCTGTTTTATCAATTCTGAATTACAAACCAAACTGGCATATATAGTTATAAATTATATCCGAATAATTCTTTCAACCTTCTTGACTTAGCAACATGACGATGTCACAATACATATTAGTCATGGCCTTATATTTCGATTAAAAAGCACTTTTTACAAGACTAAAAATTTATTAATCTTAAAATTGACTTATTACAGGACTTAAATTTAGTCCCTGATATCTCATTGAAATTTTTAACCCCTTTCGAGTCCGTTACGTCAAACCTCACTTGGTCAACATTTAACAAGGAACTCCTATGAAAAACTCACGCAACCAAGAAAACGCCAAAGCCATGCAAACCGAGCTTGATGAGTACGACTTTCTTCTATTTCGAGAGCCGACTGACCAACTCCTGCTGGGCTTGTGCATGGGTCTGACCTCAGAAATGGCGGAAATTGAATTCCAGGCCGCAGCTGAGGAAGAGCAGCTTGAGAGAGAGTGGCAGTTGCGCGAACGCTTTCTGCAAGCCCAAACTGACTACTACGACAACCTTGAGGAAGAAACGCCTAAGCGTGCGGCCTAACTGAAGAATGACCACCAGCCGCGATCCAATCGCAAGCGCGCAAGTTAACCTTCCATAACACCCCCTTCTGGAGTCAGCTGATGCGATTCCTAAGTGCAATCCCCGAGGACATCAATCGATTTGGCCGCCATGGCAAATAAAATTTATAAGGCCAACCCCGTCGAGTTTCAAGAGCTTCTAAATCGGATTATGGATGCGATCGCCAACTTGGCGCAGGCAAACTGTCTACGCATGAAAAGCAGAAGTGAATGTACGGCCCTAACGCTTGGGTGACTATTTCGACTTGCCCTAGGACGACCTTGTTCAAGCATTCTGGCTAATTGTGAGCAAGGCAAAACCGTTGAAGGGACAATCTGAGTTTCAGGGCTTGCTTTCTCCGTATACGTATATTGGTTTCGTTCAAGTCTTCTTGCAGCACAAAGCCGGACATCTTCATCGCGGTCTACCGACAAGTTACCCAAGATATCTGATGCTAAATTCTGTCTTTTCGCTATCGCAAGCCTCACATCTGAACATTTGTGTTTAGATAATCTCGCAACCACATCTGCCGGTAAGGCTGGCCATTGAGCAATAATAAATTCCACCATTCCATGTAAATCGGTCGTTCCAGCTTCACCGTGATTGGATGGATTTACCAACCTCCGTACAAGATCTCCTGTTAATTCATAATTATTCATTATCGCAGACCGAACATCATTATCAATATCGCCCGCCAATAAATTAACTAAATCTTCTGGCAAATTCTCTCGTTGCGCTATACGCGATCTAACAAGCCACTCGGAGTCGAGTGCGAGTTGCTGCAGAAACCGGTCCGGGAGGTCACTCTGTGATGCAATATAACTACGGGCTTCTTCATTTCTATGCGCTACAAAATAAAGATATAGCTTTTCATGAATAGGGATTTGGTTGTCTAAAATTTCGTCAAATTCATCTATGGATTCAACCAGCTGATTTACGATAGATTCGCACATTGAATTTTTAGCCTTGGGGTTGCTAGCAATCCAGTTTGCGATTGTAAAAATCTCTTCAACAGTGTTGATCTCTTCTTCGGCATCGCTCCTTATTATCAAGCCTCTGCCAATCGTGGACATATTGTTCACTGCGACAAGCAAAATTTGATCAGGAGTTTGTTTATTTGTGAGTAGCATCTCCAATCTGTGTTTAGACAGTCTGTTTAGATCTAACAAATATGGGTCATTCATTTCGGGTTCTTGAGGGTTTGGCATAACGGTTCCTTTCTGTTTGGATCGAGTCCTGTTTGACTTATAGGACTAATCTTGGGGTTTAAAAATTGCAATGAGATAACTTTGTAGAGCTACTTGCCCTACCTGGGTGAGAGGCTTAAATTTCAGTTTTTAGAGTAAGTGTCCAGCTAGATTAATGTTCCAATAATAAGTCTATTTAAATGTTTTTATAGTATACTACATCAACTTTTAAATGCAAGAGTAAGATAATAGTGTTATTATTGGACAATGATAAGACTAAATTTTACAACGAAAAATAAAAATAGTCAATTTTTAGAAAAAATTTCTTTTTCCTAAGAAATTTCAAACAGGATCGCTGCCCGAGATACCCGTGATGAGCAAGAAGTCAGCGAATGACCCTACCGAAGAATGATCCCCAGCCGCGATCCAATCGCAGCGTGCAAGTTGCTCTTCCATAACCCACTTTCAGAGTCTTCCATGGTTCTAAATGCAAGCCGTGGCTAAACCTTTTTTGAATATACAGATTCAAGATCAGTGCTATAAAAACTCTAAGCTCCTAGTTAATAGAGCTTTAGAAAAATATTTAAAAATTGAGACACATAGTACACAACCTCCCCGAAACTGTTATAATGATCTTCAGATATATAACCAAATAGCTTGATATTACAGGACTAACAATCCACCTGCCGTCTCACGTCAAGAACTGAAATTTACGTCACTCCGCCAAGTTGGGCTAGTAGCCCCGCCGTTTATTCCTCTGTCCAATCACCAAGCAAGGAGCCACTATGAAAAAAGCACGAAAAAACCAAAATGCCAAAGCCATGCAAACCGAACTTGATGAGTACGACGCGCTTCTATTAAAGGAAGCTGCGGACCAAATCCTGCTGGGGTTAAGCATGGGCCTTACGTCAGAAATGGCGGAAATTGAATTCCAGGCCGCCGAGGAGGAGGAACAGCTTGAACGAGAGTGGCATTTGCGCGAAAGCTTTCGACAAGCCCAAGTTGAATACCGGGATGCCCTTGAAGAGGAAGAAGTGAAGCGAATGGCCCAGCTAAAGAATGACCACCAGCCCCGATCCAATCGCAAGCGCGCAAGTTAACCTTCCATAACACCCCTTCCGGAGTCAGCCAATGCGATTTCTAAGTGCAAGCCCTGAGGACATAAACCGTGTCGGCCGCCGCGGCGAGGCGCGTGTCTATGAAATGCTTTCGCAAGCCTTCGGGGACAGCGATCGCTGGTACGCGCTCTATGGTCAGGTGGTCTACCAACTTACGCAGGCGCATAATCTTGGCCGTCGCCAACCTGTTGATCCGGACATTCGCCCTAAGCGTGAACTTGATTTCATTGTGTTTGACCGCGAGCGCGGCTTCCTAGTAATCGAAGTAAAAGGCGGAGCCGTTCGCCTGGAAGGTGGCGAATGGCAAATGCGCGATCCCGATACTCGCCAGTGGGAAGGATGCCGCGATCCCATTGAACAGGCGCGCACGGCGGAAGTGAACTTAATGAACCGCATCGTGCATCAATTGGCGCCGGTGCGTTTTCAACACGACATGATTTGGCACGGCGCGGCCATCATGCTTCCATTTAGTGACATGAATGGAGTGAAGCTGCCCTTGAATTGGCACGCGGACTTGGTTGCGGACAATCGGATTGTCACCACGGCGCAAGTTGAACGATGGATAGAAAATGTATTCCAACATTTTCAGCGTCAGTTTCCAACGCGACGTGGCAACGCGGTGGCCGAGCATGTTGAGCATGTCACCAACAATTGCATCGCCTTGAAGTTCAGCACCGAGTGCGGCCTGCCCAGGTTGATGCGCCAACTATTGGAGCACGATGGCAAGGACTTGCTGGCCAAGGATCCGCTGAATGACTGGGTGCGCGAGCGTCTTGGCAGGCGCAAGCTTTTGGCGCGCGGCGGCGCGGGTACGGGTAAAACACAGGTTGCCGCCATTCGTATTGCGCACAAACTGCATGG
>Ga0209596_1003743_pt1 | contig 11809 bp, 7 predicted proteins | sample M_130807_MF_Meta_FD_187314 | JGI IMG/M metagenome (GOLD analysis project Ga0209596, IMG submission 187314) | Freshwater microbial communities from Lake Montjoie, Canada to study carbon cycling - M_130807_MF_MetaG (SPAdes) (version 2) | ecosystem: Environmental > Aquatic > Freshwater > Lake... | reverse complement strand
AAAAATATTTTATCAATCTTAAGTTGATAATTAATTTTTTTTTTAACAACTCAAAAGTTTAAACTTTTTAGTTGAAAATTAAAAATATTAAATTCTTTTCTTGTATTTACAGATTTAAAAAAATAAAACACAATTCTTTTTTTAAATAAGTTCAAATGACAAACCAGATTAGCCTTAAAGATAATTTTAGTAACGATAAAGCAAGATGGGATTCACTACAACAATCTCTCCTGGGACTTTACGGCAAAGATGTCTACACAAGTTGGTTGCAAAATATTAATTTTACTAAAATAAATTTTAATACCCTAGTCTTAAACGTGAAAACTCGATTTATTCGTGATTGGATTGTTGCTCATTATGCTGACAAGATTTTAGATTTATATAAGAAACAAGATACAAATATTACTCGCATAGAGTTCCAAATTTTAGAAAGAGTTGAAACGAAGAGTAATAATAAATCAAACGTAATTGATTTCGAAAAGAAAGATTTCATTCAAGATAGTGGTAGTTATGGACTTTCAAAAATCGATGAAAGATTAGTTTTTGATAATTTTATAGTTGGCAAAAGTAATGAACTTGCTTTTACAGCAGCCAATAGAATTATTGATAATTTAAATAAATATAATCCACTTTATATTTATGGTGGGGTTGGTCTTGGAAAAACTCACCTTTTAAATGCGATTGGAAATAAATTATTAAAAAAAATTGATAAAGTTATTTATGTGTCTGCGGAAAGATTCATGTATCAATTTGTTAGATCTATAAAAAATAATGATGTTGTAAAATTTAAGGATATTTTTAGAAGTGCAAAAGTTTTGATTATAGATGATATACAATTTGTAAGCGGTAAAGATGTAACTCAAGAAGAATTCTTTCACACGTTTAATGCATTAATAGAATCGGGTTCGCAAATAGTTATTTCTTGTGACAGACCACCAAACGAACTGGATAGAATACAAGATAGAATTAAATCGAGACTTTCAGGCGGTCTAGTTGTTGATATACAAAGTCCAGATTTTGAACAAAGAGTTAAAATTTTAAAACAAAGATGTTTAAAAGAATTTCATGCTTCAGAGAGAAATATTGCTATTGATGATGAGGTTATTAATTTTATAGCTAATGAATTAAAGCTAAGTGTTAGAGAGATGATAGGCGCATTTAATAGAATAGCTGCTTATCTAAATATAAATAATAGAAAGATCTCTGTGGCAGAAGCTAAGAGTATTCTAAGAGATTCCTTGAATAAAATTGAGACTAATATCACTATTGAAGATATTCAAAAAACTGTAGTTTCTTATTATAATATTTCGATGCATGATTTTATGTCATCAAGAAGATCAAGATCCGTTGCAAGACCAAGACAAATTGCCATGTATTTATCAAAGAAAATGACTACGAAATCTTTACCTGATATTGGCAGAAGATTTTCCGGAAGGGACCATACAACTGTTATTCATGCTATTAAAAAAGTAGAAGAGCTAATGATTCAAGATAAAAACTTTGAAAATGAAGTTAAAGATCTTAATCAAAAATTAACAAAAACTGTTTAATGGAACTAAAGTTAAATAGAGATCTTTTTCTTAAAAGTCTTTCACATATCCAAGGAATAGTTGAGAAAAAAAATACTATTCCAATATTAGCCAATGTTTTATTAGATGCTTCTAATGGTAAAATTACAATTTCTGCTACAGATTTAGATATTATTATTATTGAAGTTATCAAGGGTGAAATCATTAAAGAGGGCTCAACAACTACAACAGCTCAAGTTATCTATGATTTAGTTAGAAAATTACCATCGGGTTCTGAAATATTAATTTCCCAAAAAACAGAAGGTCAACTTTCTTTGATTTCAGCAAAATCAAATTTTAATTTAAAATGTTTACCACCGAAAGATTTTCCAATTACACAAGATGATGTTGAAGGAGAAGCTCTTGCGATTAGTTCATCAGTATTTTTAAAATTACTTAACAAGACTAAATTTGCAATTTCAAACGATGAAACTAGACATTATTTAAATGGAATTTATCTGCATAAAACAAATGAGAATAATCAATTATATCTTTCAGCAGTTGCAACTGATGGGCATAGATTATCAAAAAGTAGATTAGTATTAGATAAAGATGTAGCTTTCGAACCTGTAATTTTACCTAAAAAAACATTATTCGAACTAGTTACTATACTTCAAGAGGAAAATTCAGAACTTAAGATCACTGCAAGCAAAACTAAAATTAGATTTTCAATAAATGATATAACTCTAATTTCTAAAGTTATTGATGGCAGATTCCCAGATTATTCAAAAGTAATTCCAACAGATAATAGCAACAAGATAGCAGTCAATTTATCATCATTTATCTCTACAATTGATAGGATTAACTCATTGTCATCTGATCGCAAGGGAACATTAAAACTTGTAGTGAATAAAGATATTTTAAAATTATTAGTTAACGATCCTAGCGCAGGAGACGGTGTTGAAGAAATTATCCTAAGTTACAGTGGTCCAGATTTAGAAATTGGCTTTAATTCTAAATATTTAATTGATGTTGGTGGGGTTATAGAAGACAAGAATATGATGATTTACGCAAAAGATCCATCCTCTCCAGTGTTAATTCACGATCCTGCAGATATTAATAGTCTTCATGTTATTATGCCAATGAGAGTGGCATGATTAAATGTTCCTAATTAAAGATATAAAATTACAAAATTTTAGATCTCATTCTTTTACCGAACTCAAAACCAATCATCCAATCATTTGTATCATTGGTCCAAATGGTAGTGGCAAAACAAATGTCTTAGAAGCTATATCACTCATTGCAGATAAAAAAGGAATTAGAGGAACATTATTAGAGGACTGTATAAAAAAAAATTCAAAAGATAAAACAATCATTTCCACAACAGTTAGTTACGAAAAAAAGAATTATAAGGTTGATGTAATTTTTGAATCGAAAGAAGATAAAATAAGAAAATATTTAAATATTGATAATAATAAATCTTCCTTAACTGAAGTCTTCAAAGATATAAATTTTATTTGGTTAACTCCACAAATGGATAAAATTATGCACGAAGGAGACAGTATTAAAAGAAAATTTTTGGATAAAATTATTTCTAATTATAATTTAGATTATAGAAAAAATTTAAATAACTTTAAAAAACTTTCAGAAGAAAGGATTCAATTATTAAAAGAAAATCAAGATTTACAATGGATGAATATTTTAGAAAAAAAAATGATAGATGAATTGTGGAGTATTTTTATTTATAGGAGATCTTTTATTAGAGATGTTAATAATGTTATTTTAAATAAATTAAATAACTTCTTAAAGATTAAATTGAATATTAAAAACTCTTACGATTTAGATCCGAATATTAATGAAAAAGAATTCTATATATTTTTTGAAAAAAAATATTTTGAAAAACGTGAGATAGATCAAATAATAAAAAGAAATAGTGTTGGTCCACAATTTGATATTTTTGAATTTTTTAATGAAGAAACTAAATTAAATTCTGATCTATGTTCTACAGGCGAGCAAAAAAAAATATTAATATCATTAATTTTGGCATTTATTTTGTTAATGAAATCTAAAAATATAAATTCGATACTTTTATTTGATGAAATTGCATCTCATATAGATGGTAAAAATCTCGAACTTTTTTTCGATGAAATTGCAAAAATCGGGATGCAAACTTGGTACACAGGAACTAACATACAACCGTTCCAACCTATTGAAAATAAAGCACTTTTTGTAAAATTATAGCAATTACCTTGTCCTAATTAGGGATAAAAAATGTTATAAAAGGCTTCAATAAAAAATTCATAAATGCCTGAAAATTTACAAAAAAAACCTGAAAATAATTTATACGAAGCAGACTCAATTAAAGTTTTAAAAGGCTTAGATGCGGTTAGAAAGAGACCAGGAATGTACATTGGTGACACTGATGATGGAACCGGTCTACATCATATGGTTTTTGAAGTTATTGATAACTCTATAGATGAAGCTTTAGCGGGTCACTGTAATGAAATTTATGTTTCATTAAATAAAGACCAGAGTGTTACTGTTGAAGATAACGGCAGAGGTATTCCCGTTGACATGCATAAAGAAGAAGGAATATCTGCAGCAGAAGTAATTATGACACAATTACATTCTGGCGGAAAATTTGATCACGATTCATATAAAATTTCAGGAGGATTGCATGGAGTGGGGGTTTCAGTTGTTAATGCTTTGTCTGAAAATTTAAAATTAAATATTTTCAGAAAAAATAAAGAATATCTCGTAGAATTTAAAGATGGAGTTACTATAAAACCTTTAAAACAAATTGGTGATGCAAAAAAAGCAAATGGTACGTCAGTAACTTTTTTACCTTCAAAAAAAATATTCACGTCAACAGTATTTGATATAAATATTTTAAAAAAAAGAATTAAAGAATTAGCTTACCTTAACAAAAGTATTCAGATTATTTTAGAAGATAAGAGAGAAGAAAAAGTAAAAAGATCTGAATATAAATTTGAAGGTGGTATTGCGGAGTTTGTAATTGATTTTGATAAAAATAAAGAAAAGCTAAAATCAGAAACAGGTGAAAATATTTTCACCAAGCCAATATATATTTCAGGAAGCAAGAATGACATTCAATTAGAAGTAGCCCTTGTTTGGAACGCCGGTTATCAAGAACAAATTATTACTTTTACGAATAACATCCCACAAAAAGATGGTGGTACTCATTTAGTTGGTTTTAGAAATGCATTAACTAGAACTATAAATAAATATGTTGTTGATAATAGCATTTTAAAGAAAGAAAAAATTTCAGTAACAGGGGATGATGTTAGAGAAGGATTGACTGCAATAATTTCTGTTAAAGTTAAGGATCCAAAATTTTCATCTCAAACCAAAGAAAAATTAGTATCATCAGAAGTTCGTCCAGTAGTAGAAGGGCTAGTTAATGAAAAACTTGAAGTTTGGTTCGATCAAAATAACAAGATCACAAAAGTACTTGTAAATAAAATTTCACAAGCAGCCCTTGCAAGAGAGCTTGCTAGAAAAGCTAGAGAGAGTGTTAGAAGAAAAAGCGCTTTAGATATTTCTAGTTTGCCAGGTAAATTGGCCGACTGTCAGACAAAGGATAAGGATAAAGCTGAATTGTTTATAGTCGAGGGGGATTCGGCAGGAGGATCTGCAAAACAAGCAAGAAATAGGGAATTTCAGGCCGTATTACCCTTAAGAGGAAAGATTTTAAATACCTATGTTGATTCAAAGAATAATGGGTCAGGCAAGTTAGATCCGACGGAAGCCAAAAAAGTTTATGCTAAGATGCTTTCTTCAAACGAAATCATAACTTTAATTAACGCCATCGGTACTGGATTTGATGATTTTAGTCTTTCAAAATTAAGATACGGAAAAATTATTATTATGACCGATGCCGACGTCGACGGATCTCACATAAGAACTTTATTATTAACCTTTTTTAATAATGAACCATTTAACGAACTTATTAAAAATGGAAAAATTTATATAGCACAGCCACCGTTATATAAAATCAAAGTAGGCAAAAAGATATCTTACATTAAAAATGACGAAGATCTTTTTGATATCACTATTGATACAGCCAAAGATAATATTAAATTTTTCTCAGAAGAGGGTGGAAAAGCAAAAGAAGAAAATTTTGATGAGATTGTAAAATATTCAAGAAGATTTGATTCAAAAATAAAAAATTTAGGAAAAGATTTTGATAAAGATTTAGTTGAGGCTCTGTCCATAGTTGGGGGTTTTTATAAAGATAAAAAAGACTTTTTAATTAGAGATGATTCTAACGGTAAGAAAAAAGAAGGAGCCATACAGGCAGCAGTAGAATATTTAAATAGATTTGGAAATAAGGTTGAAAATAATTTATGGATAGGTTCTTTTAAAGAGAATTCATTTATTTTAGAAAAAAAATATTATGAAGAAACAATTACAAAGAAATTAAGTTTAGATTTTTTAGATACTAAACATGTGGAAGAATTAAGCCAATTAGGGGATTTGTTGAAGATTTTTAGAAAAAATTGTCACATGATCAATTCAACTAATGAAAAAATTGATATTTATTCTCCAATAGATTTTCTAAAGAGAATAATAGAAGAAGGAAAAAAATCTATCTCTATACAGCGATTTAAGGGATTAGGAGAAATGAACCCGGAAGAATTATGGGAAACAACCCTAAATCCAGAAAATAATACATTATTAAAAGTAAATTATTCTGGAAATGATGTTGATAATGAAACTACTAACCCGGGTGATCGTGACAGAGAAATTTTTAAGATTTTAATGGGCGAGGATGTTGTTCCAAGAAAAGATTTTATTAATAAAAACGCTATTAATGTAAATAATCTAGATATCTAGTTTAATGAATTTAGCAAAACTTCCTGAGCTAAATGATAATAAGATAAAACTTCTAACGCTAATCAACATTCGTTGGGTTGCAATTTTCGGTCAGTTTGCAACAATATCGATTGTATATTTCTATTTAAATTTTAATTTTAATATTGGGTACTGTTATTTATTAGTTTTATTTTCTTCTTTTCTTAATATTTTTCTCCAAATTAGAACAAAAAAAACTGATCTATTATCCAATAAACAAGCCACTTTTAGCATTCTTTATGATTTATTTCAGTTATTCGGATTACTATTTTTAACTGGTGGGTTGACCAACCCTTTTTCAATATTAATCGTTGCCCCAATTACAATTGCTGCAGGATTTTTAAATTTAAGAAGTAGTGTTCTGATAGGTTTTTTATCAATCGTATTAATTATTTTTTTATCATTCTTTTATTTTAAATTGCCTGGACTCGAAAATAATTATCTTTTTCCAAAGTTTTATATTTTAGGATTAGTGCTAGCATTGTGTACGACGATAATATTTTTAGCTATCTATTCACAAAGATTGGCAATAGAAAGTGCACAGAGAAATGAAGCATTTAATTTTTTACAACAGATCTTTTTAAGAGAGCAAGAATTAAAATCTTTAGGGGGTCTAGCAGCTGCCGCAGCGCATGAATTAGGAACACCACTAAATACTATATCGTTAGTCGCTAAAGAATTAAAAAAAGAAATAGGAACAAATAAAAAATTTAATCAAGATTTAGATTTGCTTATTTCACAATCTAAAAGATGTAGTGAGATATTAAAACAGATATCTAAAAATCCATATTCAGAAAAAGAAGATAAGTTTTTTGATAAGGCTTCATTTAAAATTCTCGTTCATGAAATTGTTGATTCATTTAAAGATTTAAGTAAAAAAAGAATAATTATTAATGAAAATGACTATAAAAAAGATTATTTAATTACGAAAAAAATTGAAATTATTTACAGTCTTAAAAATATTATTGATAATGCTTTAAAATTTTCATCAAATAAAATCGAGATTTTTTTATCCTCTAATGAAAATGAGCTGAGAATAAAAGTGGAAGATGATGGTGAGGGGTTTTCAAAACAAATATTAGGATTTTTAGGTGATCCTTATATTAACAAAAGAGACCTCGATAATAATAAAGAAGGGTTAGGTCTTGGTATTTTTATAGCAAAAGTTTTTTTAGAAAAACTGTCTGCTATTATTAATTTCTATAATTTAGAAGATAAAGGTGCTGCGGTCGATATATCTTGGCAAAAAAAGGATTTAATTAATTTAAAGCTTATATAGCTGGCTCTTGTTGAGTCATACAATGAATTGCTCCAAATCCCCAAATAAGATCACGACACTTGATTGGAACAATTTTTCTATCCTTAAAATGCTTTTCTAAAATTTGAAAAGCTTTGTCATCATTTTTATCTTCAAATATTGGCAGAAGAACAATTTTATTTGCTATATAAAAATTTAAGTAGCTAGCAGGCACTCTTGTGTCATCTATAATTAAAGGTGAGGGCATTGGAATTTCTACGATAGTATTTTGTTTGCCTGAGTGATTTCTAGATCTTTTTAATATTTTTAAATTTTCATTTAAAGCTGAATAATTTTCATCACTTTTTTGATATTCCATTGCTGTAAAGATTTTATCATCATCAAAAAATCTAGTGATATCATCGATATGACCGTGAGTGTCATCGCCGACAATACCTTTATTAAGCCATATAAAATTTTTGATATTTAAACTTTCGCTTAAGATTATTTCTAATTTTTCTCTACTTAATCCAGGATTTCTTTCTTGAACTTTGCTTAACAAACATTCTTTTGTTGCAATTAAAGTTCCTTTTCCATTCACGTCAATTGCACCACCTTCTAGTATAACATCTTTAACTTTGTTTTTAATTTTTGCTTTTACATCTATTAATTCTATATTTTTAATTTTTGCTATTTGTGGCTTTATATTATTGTCAAAATTGTAATCTTTATATTTTGCCCACGCATTGAAATGAAAATTTGTCATGATCTTCTTTTTCAAAAGATCGTTTACTAGAAAAATAGGCCCAGTATCTCTGGTCCAAACTCTATTTGTTTTAATGATATGAAAATTAACCTTATTAAGGTTTGTTTTTTCTTTAATTAGAATTCTCTTAATATTTTTTTTAACAGCTTTTGATTGGATTAAAATATCAACGTTTTGAACTTTAGATAAGGCTGAAGCTATTTTAGCAAAGGTTGACGGAATATTTTCAAATTTATCAGGCCAGTCATTTTTATTATGTGGCCACGCTAACCATGTAGAGCTTTGCTTTTCCCACTCTGCCGGCATTCTGTAACCCAAGGATGCCAGATTTTCATTCATCGGAAGGATTCTTTAATAGACCGTGGTATTGATCAATTCTTCTATCTCTTAGGAATGGCCAATGTTGTCTTACTTTCTCAACTTTGCTTAAATCAATATTGCAGATAATTATTTCTTCCTTGTCGTTGCTAGCTTCTGCAATAATATTTCCATTAGGGTCAAATACGATTGAATTGCCCCAAAATTCGATAGCCTTATCCTTTTTGCCCTCAATGCCCACTCTGTTGACAGAAACAACAAATACACCATTCGCTATGGCGTGTGATCTTTGAATTGTAAGCCATGCATTTAATTGTGATTTACCAAATTCTTTTTTCTCACGTAAGTGCCAGCCTATTGCGGTTGGATAAAATATAATTTCTGCCCCTTTAAGAGCTGTTAAACGTGCAGCTTCTGGAAACCATTGATCCCAGCATATTAAAGTTCCGATTTTACCGTGTTTAGTGTTGAAACTTTTAAAACCCAAATCACCTGGTGTGAAATAAAACTTTTCATAATATTGAGGATCATCGGGAATATGCATTTTTCTGTAATGACCGAAGATCTTTCCTTTTTCATCAATCACAACACATGAGTTATGATAAAGGCCTGAAACTTTCTTTTCAAAAAGTGGAACTATTATTATTATACTTATTTTCTTTGCTAACTCACATAATGCATCAGTAGTTCTTCCAGGTATCTTCTCTGCTATTGCAAAGTTATCGTGATTTTCTTCTTGGCAAAAATAATGCGTAAGAAATAGTTCAGGTAAACAAGCGATTTGTGCGCCTTTTTTTTTCGCTAATTTTATTTTTTCAATTGCTTTAGAGAGATTTTTTTTTGGATCAGCGTCCATCTTCATCTGCACCAAAGCTACTTTAGTTAGTGAAGACATCGTTTATTTAAATAATTTAGAAAAACTCCTTTTAGGTCTATTTTTCCAGTAGCCTCTATGAAATGCATCGCTTGCTATAAGAGGTATAACGCTAGTTGCTTCAGCGAAAACCATTTGCTCTCTTGCTGTATCTACTTTTCCCCATGAGCTAGCTTCTTTTAATGTTGAAGAACTGCACGCTCCATCTCTAACGTCAGCAACAGTAATTTGTATAGCGTATTTATGCATATCAACTTCTTTTCCTAAAAGTTCGGCGCATATTACTGTGTCCTGAATATAGTTTTTAGGAACGCCACCACCGATCATTAATAAACCCGAAGTTTTTGATTTAATTTTAATTTCAGTAAGTTCTCTAAAATCCCTTACAGAGTCAATTGTTAAATGTTTTTCTGGATTTCTTTCTTGGTGCATTACCAAACCAAATCCAGCACTAGAATCTACAAAGGCAGGACAAAATATTGGTACATCATTTTCGTAAGCAAGTTGAATTAAAGACTCTTTCTTCTTTGAATATTTTGTTAAATATTTTCCCATTTCTCTAATGAATTCACGAGAAGTATAAGGTCTAGGTTCTAATTGATCTGCTATTTCGCCAACCGTCTTATCGCATGCTTGTAGTTGGTCTTCATCAATGTAGGTGTCGTATATTCTATCGATATAATGTTCTCTTAACACATTGTCATTTTGGAATTGAGATCCTTGGTAATGTTTAAAGCCTAGCGCTTCAAAGAAATCCATATCAACAATAGATGCTCCTGTTGAAACGATAGCATCAACCATGTTGTTTTTAACTAGATCAGCATAAACTTTCATACATCCCGCAGCAGAAGTTGATCCTGCTAAAGTTAAGAAAATGGTGCAGTTTTTATCGTTTAACATTTCGTTATAGATTTGCGCTGCATTAGCTGTTTCTCTGGATGTAAAAGACATTTTAGACATGCCGTCTATGATGGGTCTTGCATCAAAAGAAGTAATATCTATGTGCTCTATAGCTTTATTTAAAAAGCTAGATTTGTTGTGGCCTATAGTTGAATTTGAGGGTTTGCTCATTAAGCAACAAGATAATTGCTTTTGTATTCCTCATCTTGTTGTTCATTTTGATAAACAGACATGATTGGTTTATCTTCAATTTCGAAAATATCATCTGAGTAAAAACCATTAAATTTAGTTCTAAAAGTTAAGCCGTAACTTCCTAATTGTCCAATCTCTATATAATCACCTTCTTTTAAATTATTTGGCAACATGTAAGGACCTTTCATAAAATCCATACTATCGCAAGTTGGTCCATAAAAATTAAAAGGAGTTAAACGTCTGCTTAAATCTTTTCCAGTATCAATAACTTTTGTTGGGAAAATAAAATTTGGAAATCCTGCATCAAATAAAGATCCATAAGTTCCATCATTAATATAAAGACTTTGTTTTTTTCTAAGTTCAACTTTAACAATAGTAGAACCACTTTCAGCAACGATAGCTCTTCCTGGTTCACAAATTAATTCTGGTTGTTTAGGTAAATTTAATTTGCTCACTGCCTTTTTAATTTCTTCCATGTAGTTTTCTAATGGCTGAGGATATAGATCTGGATACTTAGATGGGAACCCTCCGCCTACATTAATAATGTCAGGAGCAATTCCTGATTTTGTAATTATATTTCCAATTTCTTTAATTCCTTTTGAGTAAGATATAGGATGCATACATTGTGAACCAACGTGGAAACTTACTCCAAGTTTTTTAACAAGCGGTCTTACTAATTTTATTAATCCGATAGCTTCAGCAGGAGAAGCTCCAAATTTTTTAGAAAGATCAATTTCAGAATGTTCGTTAGAAACAAATATTCTTAAATATAAAGTTAAATCTTTTGCATCTTTAGTTGCTTCAAAAATTTTAATTAATTCATCTTTTGTATCAAAAGAAAAATCTCTCACACCGTAATTAAAATATGCTTCTTCAATACTCTTTCTATTTTTTACTGTGTGCATGAAATAAAGTTTTGCATCTTTTACAATCGACTTAACTAATTTAATTTCTTCTAGAGAGGCTACATCAAAATTTGTAATTCCATTTTGATAAATGTGTTTGATAACATTTTTGTGAGGATTTGTTTTTACAGCGTATAGGGGTCTCCCTGGAAAATTATTTACAAAAAAATTGCAAGCCAGTTTTATACTTTCTGGTCGAATACAATATACGGGATTTGTTGGTTGAAGCTCTCT
>Ga0209596_1003741_pt1 | contig 11812 bp, 9 predicted proteins | sample M_130807_MF_Meta_FD_187314 | JGI IMG/M metagenome (GOLD analysis project Ga0209596, IMG submission 187314) | Freshwater microbial communities from Lake Montjoie, Canada to study carbon cycling - M_130807_MF_MetaG (SPAdes) (version 2) | ecosystem: Environmental > Aquatic > Freshwater > Lake... | reverse complement strand
CCCGGCCTGCATCGGAATCCGGAGGCCCAAGGCTTCCGCGGCGGCCGGTGACCAAGCCCCCGCGGCGAGGACGAAGGTCTCGCCGGCGAACTCGCCCGCGGTCGTGACGGCGGCCTTGAGGCGGGTGCCTTCCTTGCGCCAACCCGTGACCTCCGCGTTCCAGACAATGCGGCCACCAAGGCGTTGGATTTCAGACGTGAGTAATTTGACCAACTCACGCGGGTCGAGGTGCGCGTCTTTCGTGAACATCACCGCGCCGGCGATGGCGTAATCAATACCAGGGTCTCGACGGCGGACCTCTTCGGCGGACAAGACTTCGGTCGGGACGCCGACGGCGTTGGACTTCGCGGCGAAGACGGCCTCGTGGTCGAGGGTCTCCTGCGTGCGGCACAGCGCAAGTAGGCCAACGGTCTCGAGGGCGAACGAACCTGGGAGTTCTTGGCGGTGACGCAGGAAGATCTCGCGGCTGCGCAAGTTGAGGTCGCGCAGGACCGGCGTGCAGCGGTCGACGTGGCGCTGGGTGGAGGAACGCCAGAACTTCCAGCCCCAGCGGGCTAAGTCAAGGTCGAGGCGCGGACGCACCGAGAAGGGGCTTTCGCCATCGAACATCCACTTTAAGCCAAGCATCACCATACCCGGCGCGGCCAGCGGCACGAAGTGGCTCGGGACAATCATCCCAGCGTTACCGAGCGAACAGGAATCATGATCAGGCGCGCCCTTCTCAAGCAGCACCACCGAACGGCCACGGCGCAGGAGCTCAAAAGCAGCACTCAAGCCAACGATACCGCCCCCGACGATGACGACCGGCGCGGACATGGCGTTCAGCGAATACCCCAAGCGAAGGGGTCCTGCGGATGGAAATGGAAGACCGCCTCAGACTGCACGTAGGCGGTACCGGTGATGGACGGACAAATCTTACCGTCAGCGAGGGTTTCGTAGGAACCGACGAACGTGCTACCAATGACGCTCTCCTGCCGCCAGAGGGCGCCCGGGGCGAGTTTACCGTCGGCGGCGAGGCAGGCGAGTTTAGCACTCGTGCCGGTGCCACAGGGTGAACGGTCGTACGCCTTACCAGGACAAAGCACAAAGTTACGGCTATCAGCCGTGGGCGTGACCCCAAAGAGTTCAATGTGGTCAATCTCGCCACCATCGGCACCCATCACACCGGTCTGAGTCAAAGCCTGGCGAACCTTCCACGCGTAATCAGTGAGCGCTTCGATGTTCGCCAAGGAAATCTCCAAGCCATGTGACTCGATGAGGAAGAACCAATTACCACCCCAAGCGATATCACCACGGACGATTCCGAGGCCTGGCACGTCGACCGCGACGGCCTTGGCGTGGCGGTAAGACGGGACATTCGCAATAGTTACAGAACCATCGGCGTGCAGCGTCGCGGTGACCGGACCGACCGCGGTATCGATGCGGACCTCTCCCGGCTGGATGAGTCCCTGATGGGCGAGCGTCACCACCAACCCGATGGTACCATGGCCACACATCCAGAGCGTCCCGACGTTATTGAAAAAAATTACCCCGAAGCGACACGCTGGATCGTGCGGCGGGACCAACAAAGCACCCACGACCACATCGGAACCCCGCGGCTCGTTTACCACCGCCGAGCGGAAGCGATCATGGTCGCGACGGAAGACCTGCAGCCGCTCGGACAGCGGGCCGGAACCGAGGTCGGGGCCACCAGCGACCACCACCCGGGTCGGCTCGCCCCCCGTATGGGAGTCGATGACGCGGAGCGCGGTGAAAGGGGCAGAACTGGACATGCCGCATTGCCTCCCAAAACCACTCAAAAGTCGAGGGGGAAGCCCGACTACCGAGGCCCAAAGGCAGAAAACGCTGGAACTTCCCCCTTCCCTGCGGAGTTTAATGAGATAACCTTCCGCCCATGAATAAGAAAGCCTTCATCTTCCTAACCCTCTTCCTCGGCGTCGCCGGTGGCGTGGTCATCGCCCGCTACTCTAATAGCACAAATAGCACTTCGGAGCTCCCGGCCAACACGACCAAGTCCTCGGACGATGTCACCACCACCACCACCCGCCCCTCTGCGCCTGGTCGCAGCGTCAAAGGCCTCCAACTCGACAAGTCGACCAACGTCCAGCCCGAGCTCGTGGCCGCCGACCAAGCTGTCGATAGCGGCGCTCGCGAGCAGCTCGAACAGCGCTTCCGTAGCTTCCGCGAAGACGGCCGCAAGCAGTTTGAAGACCTCGTCGGCGGCGACCGCGAAAAGATGGGCCGCCTCTTCCGGAGCTCCTTTAGTAACCCCGAATTTCAGGAAATCATGCAGAGCTCCCGGACGATTTCCGAAAAGTGGCGCACCGCGAGTGACGGCGAAAAGCCAGCCTTGATGGACCAATTGTCCGCGCTGCGCAACAAGGGCCTCGGCATTGCCAAACAGGAACTCGCCAAGATGGATGCCCCGCCCGCTGCCCCCGTCCAGCCGACCGTGACCGTGGACGGCGCGACCATCGTCCCCGCTGCACCCAAGCCAGCCGGCGAACAGCCCGCCGCACCAGCCCCAGCTCCGGTCATCATCATGTAAGCACCGCCGGCGCGTTGAGCGCTGGCCCTCATGAATCGGTCTGGACTCATCGTCGGCATCACCGCCGTCCTCACGGTTGCCGTGATTGCGTGGTTCTGGACGCCGACGCCCATCGTGAAGTCCGCCCCGATTGTCACAAAGCCTACCGCCCCTAGGACAAAGCCCCGTCCCGTGCTTGCGGCTGCACCGCGGTCCGCCGTGGGGCTCAAACTTGATCCCGCCCGGAACGTCTTCCCCGACTCCTTCCCGCCAGCGGAACGTCAGAAATTCGCTTGGGCTCGCGTCACACGCGAGGTGCAGGAGATGAACGAGGTCGACCACGAACGCTTCGCCGCCGCCCTGCGCTCTTGGGTCGAAGTGCCCGCGAACAAGGCAGTCCTCGATAAAATTCAGCAACTCAACAAGGATTTCCCGACCTTCGCCCCGGACGTGCAGGAAGCCCAGTTACCCTTAGCGGAAGCGCTCTACCAGGAAGGCATGAGCACCCTGCGCCAGAAGTATGCGGAAACCCCGGTGGGTCTGCCAGCGTCGAAGTAATCACGCACCGGCGTACGTGGCCAAGGCGGCGCGGAAGCCTGTAAGCAAAGCCTGCACACTCTTGAAGCCCGCGTGCGGCGCGCCCGTCGCTTGATTCATGTAGAGGTCGCGCCGCACCTCGACCATGACGGAATGCACGCGCGGTTCGTGCCGCCAGAAACGCGTCGGCACGAAGGTCCCATTGAACGGTTCATCGACGCCAACCCCTAGTCCGTGGTCTGTGAAGTAACTTCGGGCTAGTTCGCGTAAAGCTGGCGGGGTATGGAAAGCATCCGTCCCCAACCCAATCTCCGGTTGCGGCGCATCGGGTCGCTGCGTCGGTAACGGGCCCGTCGGGTAGCTATGTGCGTCGAGCACCACGCAACGGCCCCAAGTGCCCAAGGCTTGGGCCGTCGCTTCCTCGCAGGCCCGATGGTGCGGGTCGTAATAGGTTTCCAACAACACCTCGCGGCGGTCTAGGTCGAGCCGGCGCAAGGCTTGCCCGCGGGTCCCGCGGACATAGACTGCGCCCATACCGACCGCCGCACAGGACTCTTGGTCGTCGGACCGAAACCGCTCGACGTCGACCACCAGCCGAGAGACGGGGGCCGTCCAGGCTTGGGCGGCTGGCCAACCCGCCCCGAAGAGCTCGTCGGTGAACCGATCCTCCAAGCGCAGTTGCTCGACCGTCAGTTCCTCCGCGCCGATTAGGAAATCCTCCCGACAACCCTCGGGAATCACAGACGAGGCATGCGGCACATGGAGAAAAAGCGGGGGGTGCATACGGGTAGCCTACCCAGTAATCGTCTTAAGTCATTGGAGGACAGTGTCATAAAACTAATAAATAACTGAAACAACCCCCAGCTCCGGGGGTTTTATAAGTGAACCCAATACACCTATGAAACTCAAATTCCCCCTCCTCCTCGCCCTCATCGCCGCTGCTGGCCTCGTGGCTGCCGACGCCCCTGCTGGCGACGCTAAGAAGCCTGACGCCCCGAAGGGCGAAGCCAAGAAAGGCGAAGGCCGCCCCCAGGGTGGTAACTACACCATCCCTGGCGTTTCCGCCGAGGACATGAAGAAGTACCAGGACGCTCGCAAGACCGCCCAGGAATCCCCTGAAGTGAAGAAGGCGACCGAAGCCGCCACCGCTGCCCGCGAAAAGGCTGCCAAGGCTGAAGATAAGGAAGCCGCTCGTGCTGAAGTTCAAAAGGCCATGCTCGCCGTCCGCGAAGCCACCAACGCCGCGATCATCAAGGCTGATCCGTCCCTCGCTGACATCATCAAGAAGGCCGACGAAGCCATGAAGAACCGCCAGGGTGGTAAGGGCGGCAAGGGTGGCGAAGGCAAGGGCAAGGGCGAAGGTAAGGGCGAAAAGCCTGCCGAAGCTCCGGCCGCCAAGTAATCTTCGGATTACCCAGCTCCAATCAGACCCCGGTTCGCCGGGGTCTTTTTTGTGCCAGTAGCACGAGCCGTTGAACTTCTCGCCACTTTCGGTGTATAAACAATAAGCCCATGCCCCGCCCATTACTCGCTCTCTTCCTCACCGCCACCGCGCTGACCGCTGCGGACGCCCCTGTGCCCGCCGCGCCGACAACCGCCAAGCCCGCCGCCACCGCCAGCGTGCCAGGTATGCCGGAAGTCGAAGGGGTCTCCCGCGAAGACCTGCTCAAGTTCCGGCGCGCCGCCGCCAAGACCGCCGCCGACCCGGAGATCCAAGCCGCCCGCGACAAGATTCAGGAAATCCGTAAGCAAGCTGAATTCGCCAGCGACGATGAGAAGAAGTCGATGCGCAGTGAAGTTGAAGCCATCGTCGACAAACTCGTCGGACTCACCCGGAGCGCCATCGCCAAAGCCGACCCATCCCTCTCCAAGGAAACCATCAGCAAGGTCAGTGAAGCCTACGAAAAGCAGCAACGCAGCCGCTTCCAAGACGCCACTAAGAAGACGATGACTGCTAATGGCAAAGCCTTCCCGGGTAGCACAGACGCCAAGTCGGCGGTCCGTGATCCACAGGCTGATAAGAAGACCCTGCCGACAACGCCGGCCGTCCGCGGCGCCGTACAGGTCCCACTAGTCGACGGCATCAGCCCCGAAGACACCGCCAAGTTTAAAGCCGCCCTGGGCCGTGCCTACCAAGATGCCGACTGGAAAGCCGCGCGCACCCAGATGCAGGAGCTAACCGCCAAGACGCAGTTCCTCACGGGCAGCGAGCGCGCCGACATGCAGCCCGACTTCGAAAAATCCGGCAATGCCATGCGTGCCGCAATGCGTGCCGCCGTCGCCAAGGTCGACCCTTCGCTCTCCGCCGAAACCATTGCCAAGATCAGCGAAGCCATGGAACAAAGTATGCGTAACGGCCGCGGTAAATAAGCCCATCCCCTACCCCCTAGCCCCTTTAACCTATCTTCAATGAACCCCTTCCTCGGCCTCCTCCTCGCCGCCAGCCTAACCTTCGCCGCCGACGCTGCCAAGACCGCCGCACCGGCCACCACGGAGCCTGCGGCGAAAGCCGCCAAACGCGCCGCCGCCGCCAGCACCGCCCAGCGCCAGGCCGTCTTGCCTGATGCAGTCGACGGCGTTGCCAAGGAGGAGCTCGCGAAGATCAAGGTCGCCGCGCTCAAAGCCTACCAGGAGGAATCCGTGAAGGCGGCCCGCGAACGGATGGCCGAGGTCCGCACCCGCTTAGAGTTTGCCACTGGCGCTGAGAAGAAGGACATCGCCGCCGATGCCCGACGCGCCGTCGATGAGGTCCGCAGCGCCCTCGTGACCGCCATCTGCAAGAACGATAGCACCATCAAGATGGAGTCGCTCGAAAAGGTGATGGATGCGATGGACGACAAGCGCACTAAGGTGATGGACAACGCCAAGAAGAAGAAGGCCGCCGAAAAAGCGCCCGTCGCGGAAGATGCCGCGAAGAAGACTACTTAACGGCCGTCAGGGCCAGCTGAAGTTCCTCGTCCGTGAGCGGCCGATTCCAGAGGAGGAAACGGCGGATAGATCCATCGAAGGACTCGAAGCCAGGGTGATTAATCGCGTCGCGTTCCTGCCCGATGCAAAGTTTGGAAGCGTCCGCCTGCGGGTTGACGGGGAACTTAGCCGTCGCCACGGCCTTCGGTTGATCGACGAAAAGCTCGGCGACGACCTCACCCGTGCCCGCACCGAGTCGGCCAGCGACAACCACCCATTTACCAACAGTGAGTTTGGGACCAGCGACCTTGGGATTATTCACGTCGAAGCGGCCGAAGGTGAGTCCATTGCGGGCGCCCCACCAGACCGTATTATCATCGTCGAGGCAGCCCCAGAGGCCTTCATATTTTGCACCATTACGAAGATTGCCGAAAAAAGAATTCACGTCCTTGAGGCCACCCTTGGCTTGGACGGCTGGCCGCAGCACCGCGATCCAAGTACACCCGTCGCCACGCACCAGGCCATCAAAGGCTTTCTCATCGTGACACACGAGCTCTTGCGCTGCAAAGCCCACGCCCTCCGTGGCATCCTTCGGGGCGGTCGGCAGGCCGGAGCCAGGGACTTTGCGGCCTTGATCCTGTCCGATAAAATCACGCACCTCGGCAGGACCGGCTTGGTTGACCCATTTGGTCACGCGGCCTTGCGCATCCACCGTCAGGCCCACCCGGGCATCGAGGTCCACGAGTAATTTCTCACGAGGCAGGTCGGCGGCGACGGCCAAAGCAGCGGAGGCTAGGAGCAAGACGGGGCGAAGCATGCGTGCAAAGTATCCCTAATCCCAAGGATGGCATCCCCTAAATACCATTAATTGGAAGCAGTCGTATGGATAATACTATTGGAAGCCCCCCGCCTTAGCCTTTTCCTCCCAGCATGCTCCCCCGCGCCCTCCGCCTCCTCGGACTCGCCTGCGTCGCCTCCGCCGCTGCCTCCGCCCAGACCGTCTTCATTGAAGCCGAGTCGCTCACCTCCCATGGTGGCTGGAAACTGGACACCGCCTTCACTAACATCGTCGGCTCGCCCTACCTGCTGGCTCACGGCCTCGGTAAGCCCGTCGCTGACGCCCAAGGCACCGCAAAGATTCCCAGCGCGGGCGAATACCGGGTCTGGGTCCGCACCAAGGATTGGGTCGGCCACTGGAACGCCCCTGGCTCGCCCGGACGCTTCCAACTCATCGTCAACGGCCAACCCCTCGCCACCGAGTTCGGCGCCAAGGGAGCGGAGTGGCATTGGCAGGACGGCGGTAAGGTCACGCTCGCCGCGGGTGACGTAAAACTCGCCCTGCATGACCTCACCGGCTTCGACGGCCGTTGCGATGCGATTGTCCTAACCAAGGATAACGGCGTCCCGCCCGACACCGCGCAAGGCCTCGCCGCCTACCGTAACTCCTTCAATAACCCGAACGGTCCCGAAGATGTGGGCGAGTATGACCTCGTTGTCGTCGGCGGTGGCTATGGTGGCCTCGGCGCCGCGCTTTCGGGTGCCCGTCAGTCGCTCAAGGTCGCCTTCATCCAGGATCGCTTTGTGCTCGGCGGTAACGGTAGTTCGGAAGTCGGCGTCTGGGCGATGGGCGGCACCACGCGTGGCAAATACCCGCACCTCGGTGAAATCATCGAAGAGATTGCCGACCGCTCGCCCGATAGCCCAGGCCGCGTCGACAGCTTCGGTGACGAACTTAAAGAGAAAGTCGTCCGGGCCGAAAAGAATATCAGCCTCTTCCTCGGTCACTTCGCCACCAGCGTCGTTATGGACGGGAACCGCATCGCCGCCGTGAAGGCCATCGACGTCAAGACTGGCCGGGAGCGGCTCTTCCGCGCCAAGTTTGTCGCCGACACCACCGGCCATGGCTGGGTCGGTGCCTATGCAGGCGCTGAATTCCGCACTGAACCCAACAAGCGCATGGGGATGTCGAACATGTGGTTCTACCAGGACGCGGCTACTCCGGTCGCTTGGCCCGCCACGCCATGGGCCTTGCCCCTCGCGATTGGCGACTTCCCGCCGCTGCAGAAGTCTAGTTCTAAACTCGATGACAAGCCCTTCATGAAGGCGGAATGGTTCTGGGAATCCGGCTTCGACAAGGACCCCATCAACGACCTCGAGTATATCCGCGACTGGAATCTCCGCGCACTTTACGGCGCCTTCTCCGCGCTCAAGAACGGCGCCGACAAGGATAAGTATGCCTTGGCCGACCTCAAGTGGGCCTCGCACGTCGGCGGCCCGCGGGAATCGCGCCTCCTGACCGGTGATATCATCCTGACCAAGGAAGACATCCTCGCCCGCAAGGACTTTGCCGATGGCTGCGTGCCAACGACGTGGGATATCGACCTCCACTACGCCCGCGAACAGTACGCTAAGAAGTTCCCGGACAACGCGTTCATCTCCCGCGCCGCCTTCGGTTATGTCGACGCCAGCGGCAAGCACGTCACCGCCGTCGACCGCCGCAACGGCTACCCGCTCCCCTACCGCCTCTTCTACTCGAAGAACATCGATAACCTCTTCATCGCTGGCCGCCAAATCTCCGTAACCCATGAAGCCCTCGGCACCGTCCGTGTTATGCGCACCATCGGTATGATGGGCGAAGTCGTCGGCAAGGCCGCTTACCTCGCGGTCCGCGAGAAGACCAACCCGCGTGGCGTCTACCAGGAACACCTTCCCGCACTGATCAAGCTCATGGAGCAACCGGGCCGCATGCGCCGCTCGTCGCTAGACGGTGAACTCACGCTCGATACCTCCATCGCCGACTTCAAGCAGCTCCCGGTTGGCCGCATGAACGCCGACCTCGGCAAGGCCGCGGGCGCACCGAACAAACTCTCCGTCGATGAAATGGCGGAACTCGCCAAGTTCCCGGGTATCGTCGTCGACGACTCGCAAGCCAAACTCACGGGGAAATGGAGCGCTGGCCACGGTATCCCGCACCTCGGTGCCGGCTACCACTACGCCCCCAAGGGCGATAGTGAAGCCGCCTATACCTTTAAGATTCCACAGGCTGGCCGCTATGAAGTCCGCGTCTACTGGGCCGGCCACGAGAACCGTGCCAGTAACACGACCATTACGCTGAACCCGACGGGCAAGCAGGTCGTGACGCTCACGGCGAACCAGAAGACCGACCCTGAAGGCGGCTTCCACCTTCTGGGCACTTATGAGTTCGCCGCGGGCGAGCACACCCTCACGCTGGGCGGCAAGAACGCCAACGGCAACATCCACGCCGACGCGGTGCAGTTAGTGCCCGCCCAATAAGGCATGGGCAAGTTGCAAGGCTGGGCGGTGCGGCTCTGGCGCCTCGCGGCGCTGGGCATCGCCGTGTGGCTCCTGCAGCTGACCACGCCCTCACCTGATTCCGCCCTCGCACACCTGACGCTCGCGGACGCGCAAGCGTTCTTCCCCGAAGCCGTTGCGATGAAGCCTGGCCCACAGGCCTCACTCATTGTCCGCGATAAATATCAGAACAAGATCGGCCTGCTGCTCACGACGCAGCCGGAGGCTGAAAAGGTCCTCGGTTACCAAGGCCCCAGCAATATTCTCGTCGCGCTCGACACCCATGACCGCGTTGTTGGTACGCGCATTCTGTCGTCAGAGGATACGCCGGAGCACGTCGACAAACTTCGCGATAACCCTAAGTTTGCGAAGTCCCTTAGGGATTGGCGACCAACCGCGGAGCCCTCCCCCAAGCTCGAAGGTTACGCCGGCTCCACGCTCACCGCCCTATCCGTCGTCCAATCGATCCAACAACGCACCGCCGGGACGTACGCCTCGCTGCGCTTCCCCACCCCGCTCTCGCTCGATGAGGTCAAGAAGTTGGGCTTCCCTGCCGCCGCCGGCTTTGAGCGTAACGTCCCGCGCCTCGGCTGGAACCTCGTGCGCGACGCCCAAGGCAAAGTCCTCGGCTACGCCGTCCGCTCGTCACCGTCGTCCGACGAGATTAATGGCTACGCTGGACCCTCCGAGACGTTGATCGCCGTCGACGTGGACCAATTGACCTTACGCAAGATTGTGCTGCGCGAGACCTACGACACGACCCGCTACGTCCAACGCATCTACGACGACGAAGAATACCTAAAGTCGCTCACGAAATGGAATACCAAAGAATGGCCAAAGATAGACTTCACGAGTGCACAATTGGAAGGCGTGGCGGGAGCGACCCTCACGAGCTATGCAATTGCCGAAGGCATCAAGCAGCGGTTTACGGATGACGCCAAGGGCGAGCTGGCGAAGCGCCGCGGGACGTGGGACCTCATCCAGCAGGCGGCCATCTGGTGCTTCCTTATCGGTGCCCTGTTAATGACCTTTACGAGACTACATGGGAAGCCGTGGGTGCGGACAGCCTGGCAACTTCTCCTGGTGGCCGGCCTAGGGCTTTGGCTGGGCCAGATGGTCTCGCTCTCGCTCTTCGTCGGCTGGGCCCGCTACGGCCTTCCAGGAGGGCCAACCGCGGGCTTGGTGGCCCTCGGGGCCATTGCGCTACTCGTCCCTTGGTCGACCCGCCGCCAAGCCTATTGCCACCAAATCTGCCCACATGGCGCCGCCCAAGAACTCCTTGGGCGATTCCCGAAACTGCATATCCGCCTCTCGGCGAGGACCCACCAGTGGCTGCGCGTCATCCCGTTCATCTTACTCGGGGGCGCTTTCCTCGCCGCCTTGCTCTGGCCGCGTTGGAGTCTCGGGCAAATAGAGCCATTTGATGCCTGGGTGCTCAGCGGCGTCGCGCTCAGCTCGGTCATCCTCGCCGGCCTTGGACTCGTCGTCGCCGTCTTCATCCCCCAAGGCTTCTGCAAATACGGCTGCCCGACGGGCGCGCTGCTAAACTTCACCCGCACGCAGAGCCAGCACGAGACTTGGGCGAAGCGCGACACCTTCGCCGCGCTGCTCCTGCTCGTCGGGGCGCTCCTCACGCTCGGACGGCCCCGCGAAAATCTTAACCTCGTCACCGCACAGAGCGAGCCCACGACCCCTATCACTGAAATGCACGGGGGGGCCTTTGGGACGACCTGGACCGTCAAGATCCGGGGCGCTATCGCCGACCGCACGACCCTGCACAAGGACATCGAGGCGGAGATCAACCGCATCGAGTTTTCACTCTCGCACTGGCGCAAGGGCTCGCAGGCTAGCCGGTTCAACGAACTCGAGTCGACGCAGCCGATGGCGATTGATACCGAGCTGACGGAGATGCTCGCCTTCACCCAGAAACTCTGGGCGGCGTCTGATCATAACTACGATATCACCGTCGCGCCCCTGACTAGCCTTTGGGGCTACGGACCTGCCGGTAGCAACCTCCCTTTGCCGTCCCCAGAGAAACTGCGTGAAACCCTGACCTTTGTCGGCTCGGACAAACTCACCTTAGACGTCGCCGGCTCTAGCCTCCGTAAAAGCCACCCGCGCGTGCAGCTTGACCTCGGTTCGGTGCTTCAGGGGTACGCCGCTGATCGCGTCGCCCAAGTACTCCGCCAAGCCGGGCAGAAAGATTACCTCATCGAAGTCGGCGGTGAACTCCTGGCCGCTGGCAGTTGGCAGGTCGGCATTGAAGACCCCTTTAATACGCGGGCAATGATCGCCAAGCCCGTGCTCAAGGACATGGCTCTCAGTCCCTCGGGGCTCTACCGAGCGAAGCGGGAGGCGGCAGGCAAATCCATCTCACACATCCTCTCGCCTAAGACCGGACAGCCGGTCGAGCCGACCATCGAGCTCTGTTGCGTCTACCACCCAAGTTGCTTTCAGGCGGACGGCTGGGCCACCGCCCTGATGGCCTCAGGCTGGAAAGACGCCCAAATCATCGCCGAACGCGAAAGC
>Ga0209596_1003736_pt1 | contig 11823 bp, 9 predicted proteins | sample M_130807_MF_Meta_FD_187314 | JGI IMG/M metagenome (GOLD analysis project Ga0209596, IMG submission 187314) | Freshwater microbial communities from Lake Montjoie, Canada to study carbon cycling - M_130807_MF_MetaG (SPAdes) (version 2) | ecosystem: Environmental > Aquatic > Freshwater > Lake... | reverse complement strand
CTCTTGCACTAAACTGTGAGTGATGCGTTCGTGCTAATTTCCGCAAGAGGTCTGTCCGGGTTAATAGCATTTTGTTTTTATAAATAGTGCTAATAGCCTGCTGCTCCGCCATCAGGACTTGAGGAATCGGCAGCACCAATGTAAACCTTTAATTTTGCATCATAAGTAATACCCATTAACTCACCAAGGTTATCTACATCGCGCAGGTGATGTCCCATTGCTTCAAGTGCGGCTCTTGTGTCAGGCGACATCAGGTATCTTTCATACAAAATTTCATCGGGCAACCATTGATGATGAATTTTCATTACTTCAATAGCTTTATCTATTTGCATATTGTAAGCGAGCACATTAAGCACTGTTTGAAAAACTGTATTAATAATTGTTCTGCCTCCAGGTGAGCCGATAATCAAATAAGGCTTACCATTTTTTGCAACAATGGTTGGTGTCATACTTGAGAGCATTCTCTTCTCTGGTGCTATCAGATTAGGTGGTGAACCAATTTGCCCCGAACTTGCAGTTAAACCGGGATTAGGATTAAAGTCGCCCATTTCATTGTTAAAAATGAAGCCAAGTTTGTCAGATCCCATTAGCGATCCATAACTATATTCCAGCGTATATGTTATTGAAACAGCGTTTCCATCTTTGTCAACTACTGAAAAATGGGTTGTATTATTTCCATCATAGGGATGTCCGTATAATGCAGAATCACTTATAGATGCTTTAGTCATATCCATATTGTCAAAACGTTTTTTTGCAAAAACTTTTGATGTTAATTGGTCTATTGGTATATTTGGATTAAAGTCAGGATCACCCATATATTCTGCACGATCGGCAAATGCTCTTCGCATCACTTCGGCCATTAAATGAACATAAGCGGTTGAATTAAATTTAACGGAATCGAGGTTGGCTAATTCTAAAATATTCATCATTTCAACAAGTGCTACACCTCCTGAACTAGGGGGAGGCATGGTGTAAATCTCATATTCCTTATATGTTCCTTTAATTGGTTTTCGTTCAATAGCGGTATATTTTTCTAAATCTTTTTTAGTAATGATACCACCATTTTTTTCATGTAATTTTCTATTTCATCGGCAGTTTCTCCTTTATAAAATCCATCTTGCCCTCTATCACGAATCAACTCAAGGGTTTTTGCAAGTGAAGGTTGTTTCCATATTTCTCCCGGTTTTATTATCTCACCCTTGGCATTTCGAAAATAGGAATAGATAAAATCAATTGGTTTTGCCTCTTCATTGATCCATAATGCATCTTCATGAATTCCATAGGACATGATAACACCTTTTTTAGCAAGGTCAACCGATGGTTGAACTAATTCCTGCCATGGGAGCTTACCATATTGTTGATGCGCCATGTATAATCCGGCTACAGTCCCCGGCACACCGACTGCTTTTAAACCATCATGATTACTGCCTTTTATTAATTTACCTGCACTATCAAGAAACATATTAGCAGTGGCTGCAAGTGGTGCTTTTTCACGAAAGTCAATAGTGGTTGCTTCACCGCCAGCATTCATAAAGACTAAAAATCCACCTCCTCCAATATTGCCTGCCGTAGGATGTGTAACAGCTAATGCGAAAGCCGTTGCGATGCTGGCATCAATAGCATTACCGCCTTTTTTTAAAATATCAACTCCAACTTGCGATGCCAACACATTTGACGAAACCACCATTCCGTTTTGACCATAAACTTGCGCAATACTTTTAGAATGACTTAACAATAGTGTTATTAAACATACTACATGAAATATTTTTTCCGCAATTAGTTTTTTATTCATCCTTTCGTTTTTTGTTTGTTTATTAGTTGATCAAAGTTAATTTCTTGCGGTTAGTTTAAAGTGCGCAGTGTCCACAAGCATGACGCATATAGGCAGTCTTGCTTTTTACGAATTAGCCCTTCAAATATAGTTACAAAATTATCAATCAGAGCTCGATTAATCGATCTTATCCAAATAGATTAGAAGAGTTTTGATTAAAAAGGGAAGCCTTAAATTGCGCTATACAATTTATTGGATGGCGATGGAATGAAAAAATACGAAACGAGTTCCCCGCAGAATTTTCCAAACTCTTTTTTTGTCCATAAAGTTCAATTGTCTGCATAAAGTATTGGCAAGTATTTTTATTTCTATAAGTCAACTTTACACGTTTCTATATCGTGAAGTGCGCCTACAATTTTTAATCAACACACCTAACATAGTTCTACGTCATTGGCACTTTTTTTCTGAGAGATTCTTCGCTTCAATAATTTGTAAATCGCAATGCTCATTGTGTACAATCTCAATTCGTTTACTAGAAACTGCGAGGATAGAATGAACAATGTTTTATAAAAGAAGCTTAATGAAAAATGTCTTCGCAAAAAACAATATTGAATCATTAATTTTCAATCACAAAAAACAAACGCTGTGGTCGAAATTAATAGTATTGATTTACAGAGGAATGATTGAGCTTTATATTCTACATCCTAAATTATCCTCCATTCGTATTAAGAACTTCTATAGGCAATTGGATGTGTTTGCTTTTTATGTGGACCTAAAAACAACCTTGCAAATATTCTTAATACAGCTAATTCAAGCACTAAGAAACTTATTGTAATAAAAACAATAAGCGTGTATTCATCATGATCAATGTGGCTATACATTAAATCTAAACCGATAAATGATGGCGTAAAAGGCAAGCCAATAAATGCTAGACATGCCATCAAAAACCAAGCCCCTAGTTTTGGATGGTGATAGATATGACCATAAAAATCATTCAGACATAAATCTGGTTCTTTTATTTTAAGCTTTTGAAGAATGATTATTCCAATAATTGCTGCCACAATTAAACCACCTATATAGAATAAAATTTCAGTATACTCATATTCATCATTTAAAAATGCAACAGAAAGGACGACGTAAAATTGGCTGAGAATAATTGTCATCCAAGCTTTTAATGGACTTCTCTTCTCCACAAAAGCAACTAAAATCAAAATCATTCCTATGAATGCAAATGAAATATGTAAAAAGTCATCAATGGATTTCGGAATTTGATGATCAAAATAAAATACGAATGAACCGATGAGGAAAAGTACTGTGAAGAAAATTAAACTCGTGTTATTCGAAATAAATTGAAATTTTTTACCAATGAATTTAAACGGATCCCAAATTAGTTTTTTTAAGTAGGCATCCATATTCCATTCTTTAAGATTTAGCAAGTAAATGCTGTTGCTCATTTTAGAGGTAAAAGAATTGGACAATTGATATTGTTTTGGAACAAAATTGAAGAATTGATCATGAATCATATAGCCTAATACAGAAGGCGAAACCAACAATTGATACGCACGTAAAAGTGCATTTCCGGATAAATGAATCAAAGCTAAAATATGCCATCCTAAAGCAACTTCAATAAACATTAATCCGATCTGAGAGATAGAAGCATAAGCAATTTGAGTTTTAACTGTAGACTGAACCCTAGCTATCAGCGAAGCGATTACGGCCGTTAATATTCCAATTGTAATTACCGCAATTTTAATAGAAGAAACGGTATCCCAATAGTGATAAGTTCGTAATAATAAAAAGACTCCCAAATGCACAGCCAACGAACCATAAAAAATGGCACTGGATGTGGTTGGACCTTCCATAGATCGTGAAAGCCATGACGAAAATGGAAATTGTGCCGACTTGATAGAGGCCGCAATTACAATCATGGATAATAAAAATAGTACTGAATTGTAATTTTTAGAAATATGTGCAGTCACTAATGCAGCATTGTCAAGGGTTAAAAATGTGATGTTTTCATGCCAAATATGATGGCTTGTCCATAAAGAAAGGATCAAGCATATATCTCCTAATCTGTAGAGAGATATTGTTTTCATGGCATTTTTTACCGGTAAATATCGATCTCTGTAAAAGGCAATTAATAAAAATGATGTGATCCCTAAGAATTCCCAACCAATAAACAGAGTTTCGAAATTGCCAGCAAACACGGTCATATTAAAAGCAAAATAGAAAAGTAGAATGGTTTTAAAAAAACGTTTGTAACCAGAATCTCTATGTAGATAATACTTACTGAACACAAGCACTAAAAATGTTATCAATGCACCCAATAATGAAAATACTGCGGTTATTTTATCAAAATAGAAGTCCAAAAATATTTCAATATTGTCCTCCTTAAAAAACACAAAGTGTTTTAAATTGATAACCGGTGCATGTTGAAATAGCCAGTAAATAATAAAGGATAAAATACCGATAAACTGAAATCCTACAGTAGTGAAAGCAATACCTGAAATTATTCTTTCCTGTTTATTACTAAAAAATAAACTGAGGCAAAAACCGGCTAAAGGTAAAAATATAAATAATTGAAGCAATTGTTCCATGGTTAAGATTGTTTGTATAAGTAAACCGGCATATTTTCTTGCGTGGCATGGGCAATATGATTTGTTTCCATTTCTTTGGCATCTTCTAATAACGTATGCACATCTTTATAAAAATGAATTTCTTTAGCAAATGTTTGGATAGCATTAAAATTACCATTTTTAAAATAAGTCAGTTCGTTTGTGTCAGGATGAATAGATACTAAATGCACCCATTCATTGATATACCATTCATACATTGCTGGGGTAGATTGAATTGCCTTTAAAATAATTTCGGGATAATGTTCCACAATAATTAATAATCTGAGTGGATCATGCACTTCAATCATTTGCCATGGTAATCCTGGGCGTAAATCACCATCACTGCTATTTGCAACACCAAATAAGCCAACTACATTATGAGGCAATTTCGTTCCAGCACCTAATTTATAATTATCTACTCTTGAAAAATAATATTCTAAATTTATTCCACCGCAAACTGGCCCCAAGGGAGCCATCACACCGGTTAAAAATTTGCCGCTAGGGTCTGTTCGGTAATTGTACGAATTTAGGAAGGCACGTCTATCTAAAAAAACCCCCTTTGTTATTTCCCTATTCCCAACTATACAAAGTGTATTGGTGCCATGTCCCAATTCCGGTCGTGGTTCGAACAAAGAAACGGAACGATCTTTTACCGCCTTGCGAATTTTTTTTAACTCCGCTTTTGTATTGATAGAGGCAAAACGACGAGAACGTTCTTTGGCATTTAAATCCAATGCATTTTCAAAGACTGTTTTATTTTCTTCATGTGCTTTTGCGTGCACTTCCTGTAAAGAAACAACATCATAGTATTCTATTTCATCAGCAGCTGTATCATGCAATGCACCAATAAACAGTGATTGAATAGGAATGTTTATGCCACGACCTTGCAAGGCTTTTCGTACTTCAATATGATTGGCAAAAGCTGCGAATACCCTTGCATTTACCGATCCAGGGCGACCACTGCACGCACCACAATCGTGTGCTCCATGGTGTGGATTATTGGCACTGCTGCTACCATGAGCAACGATATAAATAATCGGAGCGAAATTATTAAGTAGGCCAATTCCATTCAATAATGCTTCTACCCTATTGGTCATTTCCTCAATGGTAAAACCTATTTGCAACCCATTTTCTATATCTTTTATATCTTTATTTTCAATGGTCAGTTTACCTTGCTCATTCATGTGTGCAAATGCATTTGAAATTGCTGGACTCATTTCGGGTTTAAATAAATTTTTTATTAATCTATATCCTGCCCAAAACCCGAATGTTAAAGCACTTATATACCCCGTTGCAATTGAATGTGTTTTGTCGGTATAAAATAAATCATGTTTTCTTTTCTCCGCTACATCATATTCTTTAATCAAATACTTTGGTGTAACCGGCGCTGGACAAAGTTTATCATAAAATTTTGCATGCTCAGCTTGAAAATAAAATTCGACACCAAAAAAGCCCGGGCAACCAAAAGTTTCTGCATTTTTATCGAAGCGTTCTACATAAGTTCGTAAGCTACATTCCCTTTCATCAATACAAAATAACGCTTGAAACGATTTTTCATGGCTACTCTTGGATTCGGATTTCATGGAAATATTTTGCTGAATCCCGGCTAACATCTCATCATAATAGCTCCACTCAAAAGCAGTTTGCCAAATTTTTAATACTTCATGTAATTCTGTAAGCTGGACTTCCTGAAATAAATGAACAGGTGCTTGCTGTATATGGTAACAAAGCGGTTGAAAATCTTTACCTATTTCATTTTCTAAATGATCTATTTCAAGTAGTAATTCAAAGAGAATTAATTGGTCAAGGCTTATTTTTTTTGTCGCCAATAAACTTTCCGGTTTACTTTCTAGTGTGGCTACCATACCACTCCAACCTCTGTGACTAAACTGTTGATCGAACAAGTATTGTTCATAATATTGTTCATCGCCAACTATAATTTTCAATAAGTCCGCAATGGAAATAGATTCCTGAAATAATAATTGTTTTGCTTTTTGTGTTTTGAAAAAACTTGTAAAACTGTTTTTTTCCAGTGCTTTTACAGAAGCTAAAAAACCATCTTCGTGTATGGGAAAATCCCAAATAGCTATGCCTTGATCTAAATAACTACTCAGGATTCTAAACAAAATGGGTTGCACCAAATTATCTAAATCTAATTGATAAATAGTTTTCCAATTGGCCCTTAGTTTTCCGATGCGTTGGTCAGTATGCTCATCATACGTTTTATGAATTACATTTTCCTTCCAAAGAGGAATATACTCAGCGCCTTTTTCTTCCATAATTATTCGGTCTAAAATGGCTTCATGGATACGACCAATTTCGTATAATTTTCTAAAATCACATAATGGCAAAGTAACCTGGTATCCAAATATTTTAGAAGCTTTACAAATAGCTTCATAAAACTTCATGCCTTGAAAAGCATGCAATGAATTATGATGAATAAAATCCTTTAACGGGGTTTGAGTGGGTAAATAGTGTTTTAATTCAAGTAGAACGTCTTGTTCATTGAATACAGGTTGATTCATATATTTTTACTATTGAATATTAATGCCTGAAGTTGGAAAATGATAATTGGGGGCTAATTTCATCTTTGATGTAAAATGAATCAGTACATATTTCTATCAATCCGCTCGAAACATCATACATCGCACCGACAATACCAACAGAACCACTTTCTAACATGTGTTCTAGAATATAACTTCGTTCTATGATACTTTCAACGCTTCTTCTTACATTGATTTTAGCCACATTTTGAACAAAATCTTCATTTTTGGATGTTCTGTTTTCTTTAGTCTGGTTTTCTTGGTAGACCGCTGGTTGCAGTTTTGAAAGCAATTCAGTGAGGTTTCCCATTTCCAAATGATCACAAGCTCCTTTTACAGCACCGCATTGGTTATGTCCTAATACAACAATTATTTTTGAACCAGCAATTTTACAAGCAAATTCCAAGCTACCAATGATATCGGTGTTCACAATATTTCCTGCAATTCTTATAGAAAATATATCGCCTAAGCCTTGGTCGAAAATAAGCTCTGACGATGTTCTGCTATCAATACAACTTAAAATTACTGCAAATGGCCATTGCCCTTCTCTGGTTTCATTAACTTGTGCTAGCAAATCGCGTTGTGTCTTTAAGTTGTTCACAAAACGATTGTTACCGTCTTGTAATATTTCCAAGGCCCTTCTTGGTGTTAACTTTTCTTGTGTTTCTTTGGTATGAACTTTCATTGAAAAATATATTTTTTATTTTTAAGATGTATGAATGGATTTAACATGGCTTTCATTCTCTTCTTTATAGAATGGTTTAATCCCTTTAACTGTTGTCGTGATATTATTTTCTATGGAAAAGGTCTGTGTGAAGATTTCAATAATTTCCAATACATCATAATCTATATATTTCGAATGAGTTGCATCGATGATTACCGTTGAGTTACTGGGGATTTCATTTAAGGTTTGCTTAATACTAGCCTTGTTTAAAAATGTTACTTCTTCTGAAAGAGTGATAATAATAGTATCACCCAAATGATGCTTTTCTTTATGAAAACTATAGGCATTTTTGAAATTCGCTTTTAAAATATAAAAAATACTAATGGCTGCACCAATAAGAATACCAATGAGCAAATCCGTAAATACAATTGCTAAAATAGTACCGACAAATGGAATAAATTGATTTAGACCTTTGCTATACATATCCTTGAACAGAGAAATTTTAGCTAATTTATAGCCAGTTAATAATAGAATACAAGCCAAAGATGCCAATGGAATAAGGTTCAATAATGGACTTAAAAGTAAAATGCTCATCAATAAAAACACACCATGAATAATTGCAGATAATTTTGTTTCTGCACCGGAATTGATATTTACCGAACTTCTAACGATAACCGATGTAATAGGAATGCCGCCAACCAAACCAGAAAAAATATTACCAATACCCTGCGCCACTAATTCTCTATTGGGGGATGCTTGTCGTTTGTGGGGGTCAATATTTTCAACCGCTTCAAGATTTAAGAGTGTTTCAATAGAAGCCACAATGGCTATGGTAAAAGCTACTATCCAAACATGATAATTACCAATGCTGGCAAAATTTGGCAATGTAACCAAAGAATTTAATCCCTCAAATTTTGGAATCTTCACTAAATGGTCTGCCGTAATAGCAAAATTTGGAAAATAACTTTGATAAATAGTATTTAATACAACGCCAAGAATAACAACAAATAAAGACGCTGGAAAAAATTTTACTTTTTTCATGGGAGTTTTATCCCAATAAATCATGATTAAAATAGAAATGACAGAAATAATTATAGCCCCCAACGAAAAATAATTAAAGATGCCGAACAGCTCTGAAAAAGAATATTCCCCATTTTTTGGAAACAAGGTAAAATCGCCTTTTGTACTTCTGTCGAAACCAACGGCGTGCGGAATTTGCTTTAAAATTAATATAATACCAATGGCAGCCAATAATCCTTTAATTAAATTTGAGGGAATATAGTTGGCGATAAATCCACCTTTTGCAATTCCTGCAACAAGTTGCAACATCCCTGAAATAACCACTGCCATCAAAAAGGTTTCAAAACTGCCTAATTGCGTTATGGATGCAAGTACAACAGCAGCCAATCCTGCGGCTGGACCACTCACACTTGTATGGGATTGGCTCAGAAAACCTACTACTATTCCACCAATTATTCCTGCAATAACACCGGATAATAAGGGTGCCCCACTTGCCAATGCTATTCCTAAACACAACGGAAGTGCTACTAAAAATACGACTATACTTGCTGGTAAATCTTGTTTTAATTTTGAAATCATATTTACTTTTTATAAATTATATTCTATTCGGTTCGTTTGTTCGTGTATTTTCGACATGCAAGAAACTTGCTGTTCGCCTGCAAATGAAGTCAAAGCAAAGAAAGTATAAAAATGTTGATTCCAATCAAAAAATTAGGAAAGAACAGAAATTTTGAAAAGCTACATTACATCACCAATGCTGAACTTTCGGTTAGACAAAACATACTGAGAAAGATAACCATGAGGCAAGACAAATACCCACACTGACGCAAAACCAATGTTCAAGCAAACACCTTCGGTGAAGCGTTTCGTAATCATCCAATTCATTAGTTTTATATTTCATCAAATGTAAACTTAAAATGCAAAAAAAAATGAATTATCAAAAAATGCTTTAGGCGAAAATTCTTTGTACTGGTTAGATCAATTACACCAGGTATTGGTGGTTGGTAATTATGGTCGCGGTACTATCAAAAGTTATTTGGGAGAGATGCGATTGTTGTTTCACTATCATCATGAAATGAATGTAGAAGAAATAAGCCAACAACATATCATGAATTATATGTTGTTCATCAAAACCGTCCATCAAGTGGGAAGAGACAAATGCAGAGCGGTAGCACAAAGCTGTAGTTTCTTTTTTAGACATGTAATCAAAAAGGAATTTGTAGTGCCAAGCAAACTCTATCCACGCAAGGAATTTAGGCTTCCTAATGTGATGACACAGGATGAAGTGAAACAACTTTTTGCAAGGTGTTGCGATGTTCGTGGATTAGCTGTCATCAGTTTGCTGTATGGTTGTGGTCTTCGTTGTGGCGAAGTGCAACAATTAAAATTGAGTGACATCGAACGAAAAAATAGTCGCATACTTATTCGTCAAGGGAAAGGCAATAAAGATCGCTATGCACAACTGCCTTATCATGTACTCAAACATCTCGAAGATTATTATCGTGCCTATAAACCAAATGTTTTTTTATTTGAAAGCAAACAATTGCTCGGCAAACCTATTCATCAGCGAAGCATACAAACCATTGTCAATAGCACCATGACGAATGCTGGATTTGTGTCTGGCAAATTTACAGCACATACACTTCGTCATTCTTATGCTACGCATTTACTGGATTTGGGTTGCGATATCCATAGCATCAAAACTTTATTGGGACATAGCAAAATAGAAACCACCATGATTTATCTGCATTTGCAACAAAGCAAACGAGATGTATTGGTATCGCCGATTGATAAATTGTTTGACGATGCAAAATGATATCGAACAACAAAAAAATATCCGACATCTATTGCAACAAGTAGTATTCAAACGAGCTTCGCAAACCATAAAAAATCCATACAGCAAAAAAACATTTGAGCAACTGAGTCAATGCCATACCGCACAAATAGGTATGCATCGTATGCAATGCGAAGATGCAAATTGTGGACATACACATTATCAATACCACAATTGTGGTAACCGACATTGCCCTAATTGTGGTGGACAAAGACGCGATCAATGGATAGAAGATAAAACCAGCGAACTATTGCCTACTGCCTATTACCATGTGGTATTTACTGTGCCGCATGAACTCAATAGTTTGACAATGGGTAATCGCAAAGCCATGTTTGATTTATTGTTTGAGGCCAGCAGTTATACGCTTTTGCAATTGGCAAAAGATAAAAAATGGTTGGGGGCGACGCCAGGTATAATCAGCATATTACACACATGGGGGCAACAGCTTTCGTTTCATCCACATGTGCATTGCATAGTGAGTGGCGGTGGTGTAAACGAAGAAAAATGGGTAACAGAAAAACGCAAGAAGAACAATTATTTATTTCCAAAAGCAGTGCTAGAAAAAGTATATAAAGCGTATTATTTGAAACGCATTCATTCGATGCTTCGTAAGAATGAATTGCAGGTGCAAGACAAACGAGAACTGGAAAATGTGTTGAATGATTTGCAATTCAAGCATTGGAATGTATATGCCAAACGTCCATTTGGTGGCGCTTTGCAGGTATTGGAATATTTGGGAAGATATACGCATAAGGTAGCCATTACAACGCATCGCATCCGAAAAATAGATGTTACAAAAAATGAAATTACGTTTCGATATAAAGATTATCATCGCCGAGGAACAAAAGAAGAGCAACAAGAATTGACCATTACGATGGATGAATTTATACGTCGTTATGAGCAACATATTTTACCCAAGCGATATACTAAAATACGACACTATGGGTATCTCAAAAACTATAAACGTACGCAACGATTACAACAACTTTTTGCATTATTGAAACTACCACCTCCGCCTCCTAAAATACATATTCCGATTAGGCAACGGATATTGGAGAAGACAGGTAAGGACATTATGCTATGTCCTATATGCAATCAATCGAAGATGAAAATCGAAGCCACTTATCGTAAAGGAGTACTGGTAAAAACGATTGCTGAAGAAGTAAACAAAGCCCCACCAATTTAGAAAAAAACAAGCATTGCCTATGACAAAAACAAGAAAAAACCACTGTAAAAAAATGAACCATTTTGTGGGTAAGGGAAGGTATGCAAAATACGCAACACATCCAGCGACATTTTTGTTTTCTCACCCTAAAATGGTCTACTAAGGAGCTACTAATACACCTATACAAAACGCTTAGTGTTCGCTGAACACG
>Ga0209596_1003735_pt1 | contig 11831 bp, 22 predicted proteins | sample M_130807_MF_Meta_FD_187314 | JGI IMG/M metagenome (GOLD analysis project Ga0209596, IMG submission 187314) | Freshwater microbial communities from Lake Montjoie, Canada to study carbon cycling - M_130807_MF_MetaG (SPAdes) (version 2) | ecosystem: Environmental > Aquatic > Freshwater > Lake... | reverse complement strand
GGGTCGGGTGCGGATCTGAATACGGGCTAGCCGCACTCGACCCAAAGCATCAAGAAAGAACCAATGCACGGACCTGCAAACAATTTGAATATCGCAACATGGAGCCAAAGATGTGGTATGCTTGTGGCGTGCAAATTCCCTCAACTCTTTTTTTATATCTTCTGTCCCGTCGGCAATGTCTTGGGGATTTGCACAATTTTTTCTACGGCATGCAGGCGGGACAGAAAATATCGAAAAGGAAATAAATGAAAAGCGAACAAATTGATGTCGACGAATTGCGACGCCTTGTCAATTACGACCCGATGACGGGAGCGTTCACCTGGAAGGTGAGTACATGGCGAGTACGAGCGGGCGACAAGTGCGGCTGTTCAAACGACCAGGGATATTTGGTGATCACAATATTGCGTCACCAGTACACTGCTCATCGACTAGCGTGGGTGTATATTTATGGCTCATTTCCGCAAGACGAAATAGATCACATCGACGGCAATCGTCTTAACAATCGCCTAACGAATCTGCGTGATGTGAGTCATTCGACGAATATGCAGAATAGGCGGAGCGCACGGAGCGACAACGCTTGCGGTCTGCTGGGCGCACATTTCTATAAGAGAAACAAGATAAATCCGTGGTGTTCGCAGATTGGGATTAGAGAGTCTGGTCGCAGAAGGCGGAAACACCTTGGCTATTTCCCAACCGCCGAACTTGCAAGTGCGGCATACCTCACTGCAAAACGCCTTCTTCACGAAGGATGCACGATATGAAAAGCAAACCATCGAACACAGCACCTTGGATTGCGTTTTACGGCGAGGACTTCTATCGCTCGACCAACGGCTGGACATTGCTCGAGCGTGGCGCATACATGTTTCTGCTCTGGGAGTCGTGGGTGTGCGATGGGCTCAACCCTGATCCACAGCGCATCTTCCGCAGCGATCCTGATCTTGAGGGATTGTGGCCTCTGCTCGATCCCAAGTTCCCTATCGCTGCGGACGGTCGCAGACGCAACCCACGGCTCGAGGAGATCAGGTCAACAATGATCAACATGTCCAACAAGAAGAGCACGGCAGGACGATCAGGCGCAAGCAACCGATGGCAGAACGATGCGAGTGCCATCCGTTTGCCATTGGCAGAACGATGGCAGAACGATGGCTCTGTACCTGTACCTGTACCTGTACCTATACCTGTATCTGAACCTCAACAAACTACTGATAGCCTCGAGCCCCGCACGAAGCGGGCTCGCAGGCAGGTGGTCGGGATCACTTGGGATGCTGACAGTGGGTGGCAGAATGTCACCGACTCGCACAAGATCACCTGGCGAGTCGCATATCCCAACTGCTCCGTAGACACATCCTTGGCGAGGATGCATGTATGGCTGATCGCCAACCCAAGCAAAGCGCACAAGACGAACTGGTTGCGGTTCATCGCAAACTGGTTCGCACGCACACGAGAGGACGGCGGTAATCTGCCACCGTCCAGACCAACGGAATCCAATTTCTAAAGAAAGGGAAACATGGAAGAACGAACATGGCAACACAACGAGATCCGAATACGGCAGATGTGGCCCAATGCGCAGTGGGGCGATGAGGGCAACGAGTTGAGGGCGATCTTCAAGAAGCATCTGTCAGGTCTGATGCAGAACCACCTCTACGCAGCCATCGACGAAGTCAAGGTGAACTTCTCATCGCATCAACCCGAGTTGAAGTGGTTCATCTCTGCATACGATCGCATCGTTGACAGCAACCGCAAATTTGAAAGCGGAGCGACTCGATCAGCCGACAAGTGGTGGGTGGACTTTGAACGACCAAGCAAACACACGGGACTGCCGTACAAGTTCTCGACCGATGCGCCTGACTTCAAGAGCGCAACCGCTCTTGCTGCAAGCACTGGCGGTCGAGTGCGCAATCACTCGCAGGTCATTGAGCAGGACTCGCTTGTTCACTTCCTCAAGGCACAACCTCGATCAGACATCGCCGAGGCAGTCGGCGCACTTCGTGCTCGTGGCATCATGAGCAAGGATCAACTCCCATCGGACATCAGTCAGTGGCGACCAGCCACGATCGGTTTCGTTACACATCAACTCCAAACCCGCAAACAGAAAGAACTCGCATGATCACAGAAATGCAAAAACAACTCAACACCATCACCGTCGGCAGCATCCTCGCAGCGGACCAACTGCGAGAACTTCACGGCGCAGCGAAGGCTGCGCAGGCACGGCTGCGTGAACTCATCCAACTCATCGAACTCTCGGCGATCGAACACATCGAGACCACAGGACACGACATCGAACTTGTCGACGGCAAGCGGTGGTATGTCGGCACAGAGAAGAAGATCAAGGCGATCGATGACACGATGATCCTGCAGGCAGTCCTCGAGTCCAGCGGAGGCGATGTCATGAAACTCACGACAGGCGAGTTCGGCGTGCTCTGCTCGAGCCCTTGGAAGAACGGCGCAGTCAAGCAACTCATCGGACAGACAAAGTTTGACGAGTTGTTCCTGACATCGACCGTGCAGTCGCTCGAGACTGGCAAGGCTGCCAAGGTGCTCAAGGTCGCTGATCCTGCGTTCCTGAAGGGCGGCACGCAATGAACGCCGATGAACATGTGCTTGCTGCTATGTGGAATGCGTCGCTCGATCAGATCGAGTCGCTTGATATTGCTGCGTGGTTGCGTGCGTATTCAGAACTTCACAACCCGAACGAATCCAGTCCTGCAAAGCAATTGATGGCAAGAGTTGATGCAAAATTAGATACTGCAGCAGATACGATCGACCAACTGACCAAGGAACGGGACGAGGCACGGCGGGAGCGTGACGAAACACGGCGTGAGTTTTGCGAAGTGTGTGCGCCCGAGTGGGGATTGCCGAGTACGAAATGGTTAGCAGAAGACAAAGGTTGGGACTGCTACAAGGAGACGCAATGAACGAATTAGATTTGCGTGATTGGTGCAACATCGGCGTAATTATTTGCGGTCTGGTCAGCATTGCATATTCCTTACGCACAATGCGTGAATTGAAGAAAATAGAGAGGAAACTATGAACGCCGACGAACTCGCACAGTCGATCAGGTCCAAGCACGAAAAACTCGAGACCGACTGCAAGCAGACCGTGCTCGCAGTCGAGTTGCTTGCTTTGCAGGTGAAGGTGGCTGCGCTCACCGCACGAGTTGCACAACTTGAACGAGACGATCTCGAACGCACACAAACGCAGGAGCACAAGTGAGCAAGCAGTTTGATGCCGTGCAGTATGCAGAGGACGATCCTGCCAAGCACACGGTCATCGCATGGCTTCGATCAAATCGCATTGATGCGTGCGTCAATCCTGATCAGTTCGGAATCGACATACTTGCAAGCAGGAACAGCAACAAGTTCGAGATCGAGGTTGAGGTCAAGCACAACTGGAAAGGCAAACACTATCCATTCGACACGGTTCACATCTCAAGCCGAAAGGAAAAGTTTGCGCATGAAAAGTCAGGCGTGTTCGTTTGGTTCTGCCTTGTCAATCACGAGCGCACGCACGCAGTCTTTGTGCCTGGTGTCGAATTCTTGGCTGCGCCGATCGTTGTCAAGAACACGACCTGCACCAAGGGCGAAAGTTTCCGAGAGATAAAAACAGGAACGGTTTACAGAATTACGCAGGATGCGAAACATGAGCGAATCCAACCGAGATAAAACACTCACACCATACGACCAGGTGGCCCGCATGTACTCTTTGCGCAACCCGCACGATCCGATCTCACCCGAGCGTGCGCAGGCAATAGGCGTTGGTGCAATTATGAAACTCAAGGCAAAAATGAAAAGCGAGGCAGAATGCAAGAGGATCACACAACTTCGTCGGGCATCGACCTGATGACATGGCTCAACTTCGAGGCTGCCATCACTCGCAATCCACGAGTGGCGCAGTCGCTGCGTGATTCTGCAGCCGAGATCGGACACCTGCGCACGCAACTCAAGGCCGCAGGCATCAACAACTACAACGAACTGACCAGTGCGCTTCGTGACATGACACGGACAGCGGAGGTCGTGCTGACCACGCCACACCTGCAGATCGAACAGCGAGAGAACGCACGAGCAGACATGGCGGAGTCGGTCCGGTACTGCAAGAAACTTATGCAGTCATAGGATCATTCATGCGCATAAAGATCGCCAATCGGACATGGTCGCTCGACTTCGTCAAGGCATCCGAGATGCAGTCCAGGGCGAATTGGGGCGAGTGCGATCTGCCGACCGCACGCAAGCCCATGATGACCGTACGGCGATCGCTCGCACCCAAGGCAATGCTGAATGTCACGATCCATGAGATGCTGCACGCTTGCCGTCCCGAGTTGTCGGAGGAAGCGGTGAAGGACACGGCGGACATCATCGCAACTGCGCTGTACAAACTTGGCGCACGGATCACGCCGCCGACCGTGTAAAGTGGCTGCGCATACGATGAACTGATGGGGTCAGGGGTATGATCCACCACGACAACCTCCGCCGCTCGTTCGCCTCACGGCGTAGTCTGAACAACTTGAGCAGTGGAGGTTGTTTTATTCCGTGCTAGGATTTGTGCATGCCGATGGAGGACAACCCATTAGCGAGGTGGATCATCGAGCGCAAATCGCTTGAGGCTGATCTTGTGCGCCTTCAGATCACACTTGCACAGTGCGCAGGACACATCACGATCGAACAGATGGACCGACTCGGTGTGTCGATCGACAAGGCAGTGCAGATCACGGACCGAGCGAGCCTCGAGGCACTTGCACGACTGGCTCGACATGGCAGCACATGAGCAACAAACTACATCACGGTGACTGCCTCGAGGTCATGCCAACGCTCGATGCAGACAGCGTCGATGCGATCATCAGCGATCCACCATACGGGTTGTCGTTCATGGGAAAGGCGTGGGATCACGGCGTGCCTGGCGAAGTCTTTTGGCGTGAGGCGTTGCGAGTTGCGAAGCCTGGTGCGCACCTGCTCGCATTCGGTGGCACTCGGACATTTCATCGGCTGACAGTTGCGATCGAGGATGCGGGATGGGAAATTCGTGATTGCGTGATGTGGGTGTACGGCTCGGGCTTTCCGAAGTCGCATGATGTGAGCAAGGCGATTGACAAGGCGGCGGGAGTTGGTTTTATGAACGCCGAGGGGCGTGGTGGCTACAACGTCACGAAGAACCAACTCGCTCGGAAGGGTGAAACTACCTCGGCTCAATGGAACGGCTGGGGCACAGCACTCAAGCCTGCGTATGAGCCGATCATCGTGGCACGCAAGCCGCTGATCGGCACAGTCGCTGCGAATGTGCTTGCGCATGGCACGGGCGGAATCAATGTCGATGCGTGCAGGGTAGGAACGGAAGGCGGGACGGCCAAAGGCAATCCTCCCAAGGGTGACAGCAGCGGTATCTACGGCAGTGGCATTAGCGGGGCCTGCGACATTCTCGACATCGGCAAAGGCCGCTGGCCCGCCAACCTGATCCACGACGGCAGCGACGAGGTGACAGCGGGATTTCCAAATGCAGGTGGTGGATTTGGCAAGCGTGGTGCATTGAATGGCGGTGCAACCTCTTGGGGGTTCAAAGGTGAAATGCAGGAAGTTGGCTACGGCGACAGCGGCTCCGCCGCCCGCTTCTTCTACTGCGCAAAGGCGAGCAAGGCGGACAGGGACGAAGGATGCGAGGGCATGCCTACGCATGACATTTACTCCGAGGCGAAACCTTGTGCCGATAAAGACAATAGAAAGCAAGGGCAAATGCACAACAACCACCCAACAGTCAAGCCGACTGCCCTCATGCGATACTTGTGCAAACTCGTCACGCCACACAACGGCATCATCCTCGATCCGTTCATGGGATCAGGATCAACTGGCAAGGCAGCAACGCTCGAGCGTTTCAACTTCATCGGCATCGACTTGAGCGCAGAGTATGTTGCCATCGCACAAGCTCGCATCGATGCAGCGACGAAACAAATCGCAGAGCAGTTGCAATATGGCAGCAGTTGAGATGCTCAACTTCGTTGCGTTCGGACTGCCATCACCAGGTGGATCGAAGTCTGCATTTCGCAACCCTCGCACAGGCAAGATCGTCGTCGTCGACGCAGGCGGAAAGAAGACACGGACATGGCGCACGGTCGTTGCGCACGCAGCCCGTGCAGCAATGTCAGGTGGTGAACTCATGCAGCCACCGCTCGCACTCGTGATCGAGTTTAGGATGCCACGACCGAAGGCGCACTACAAGGCAAGCGGCGAGATCAAAGCAGATGCGCCGTGGTTTCCGATCGTTCGACCTGACCTCACGAAACTTCTGCGCTCCACCGAGGATGCGATGACTGGCATCGTGTGGCACGACGACTCGCAAATCGTCGAACAAAATATCCACCGCACCTACAGTTCAGTTGAAGACACGGGTGCTCGTATCACCGTGTACTCCATCACCTCGAGGAGTCCAGCGCATCAAACCTCAACCCGCATGCAAGAGTGGCAAGAAGGTCGGCAAAGTTTTGCCTCCATCGACTCGCACGACAAAGCGAAGAAAGCCGTGGCAAGCAAAGCGAGTGCATCCGTCGATCGTTGAGATCGACTGCGACATGGAGGGTATCGACGAGCAGTGGGTGCTCCTGCGCTCGGATGCGCATCACGACAACCCGCACAGCGATCACGAGCGAGAGAAGCAGGACCTCGACGAAGCGATCAAGCGCAATGCGATCATCCTCGACATCGGCGACTTCTTCTGCGCTATGGGTGGTCGTGCAGATCCACGCCGGTCACGACACGGACAGACTCGAGAGGAGCATCTCGACTCGCCCGACTACTTCGATTCTCTCGTCAAGCACGGCGCAAAGTTCCTTGCGCCTTATGCATCGCACATCGCACTACTTGCGCAGGGCAACCACGAGACGGCCGTGTCGAAGAACCAGGAGACGGATCTCACCGCACGGCTGGTCGAACGCATCAACACGATGACGGGGTCGAAGATCATCGACGGTCGATACGGAGGCGATGTGTATTTTAAGATGCGCAAAGGATCAAAGACAACTTCCTTCTGGCTTCATTTCTATCACGGATCTGGAGGTGGAGGCATGATGAGTTTTGATACCCTACGAATTCGTCGACAATCATCGTGGAATCCAGTCGCATCTGTCATCGTGTGCGGTCATGTCCACGAGCGTTGGGCGATGGAGATGGTGCGCAAGATTCCTGCGCTGAAAAAAAACACCTACAGCGTGTTTCTCGAATCGCAGTGGCATATTCGATGCGGCTGCTACAAGGATGAGTATGGCGGAGACAGCCTTACCGAGACTCGACAATCGGGTGCAGGTGGTTGGCATGTGGAGCGTGGCGGACCGCCCAAACCGATCGGTGCGATGTGGATGCGCATCAAGATCGATCGAAAGCAAACACAAGGCGGCGATTTCTGCCGTCCTAAACTGGACTTCATGCCGACATGAAACGCACGCCAGACGAAGACAAGAGGGTGGCACTTGCGATCCGTGAGATCGTCGCACGCTTTGTCGAGGAGGCAAATGCCGACTCGGTCGTGGTGATGTGGACGAGCAACAGTAAGATCGGCACGAAGGCGAAGATCACGACATGGGGCAACCAATTTGCAATCAGGGATATGATCAAGACAGCGTCCGACGATTACTGCATCGAAAGAATCAATGCGATCAAACTAAAGATCGACAAAAAACCAAAGCCGAAAGATGAACCGTGACCGACCAAAATCCTCGAAGTCAAACCGTACTCGGCAGCACGATCCAAATGCTGCAACTCGTCGCACTCATCATCGGAGTCGCAGGGATCTTCCTTGCGATTGGACGCAAGGACCAGGTGCTCGAAACGAATCAACAGCAAGTATCCGATCTGCGGCTGATCTGCTCCGATCTCGCACGGGTGGTTGGCTCGCTGTCTATCTCGGATGCATCGCAGACGGAACAATTACGCTCCATCGATCAGAGACTCAGCCGCCTAGAGAACAGATGAGACCGCACAAACCCAAGCACTGGATCGTCAAGGCGTGGGCTCGAGTGTGCACCAGCGCATCCGTTGCACGCTCGATCAACCCAACGCTGTGGGCGATCATTGATGTGCTCCTCGTTGCGTTCTGTTTCTGGACAATCATTCAGGCGTGCAAGCGATGACAACTCGCAGCGAGGAGTTGCGGACGATCGGACAGGTGCGTGAGTTCCTGCGTGAACTGCTCGACCCGAAGACCACTCCAAAAGTCCCTGCTACGATCAGAGACAAGGCTCGTCGCTTGTTGCGTCATTATCCGCTCACACTATCCATCATCACGAAAGAGGCCCACTTATGAATCTCAAGAACAAGAACTGGAAGACCACAGGCGCAGGCGTTGCTGCAATCCTCGTCGCAGTGTCCGCTGCATTGACTGCGTTCACCGACGGCGATCCTGCCACAACGATCGACTTCGCATCGCTGCTCGCTGCAGTCATCGCAGGAGTCGGACTCATCTGCGCTCGAGACGGTGACAAGACAAGCGAAGCCATCGGAGCGAAGTGAGGTGTATGCATTTCTCCGTGCGCTCTTTGATGCGCTGCTGTCGTTCATCGGAACGAACGCAGGCAAGGGCAAGCAAGCCATCGAAGCCGACAAGAAGCCTGAAGTACTGGCGAAGGCTGGCTCTCGCATTCGTGAGTACATTCGTTTGCGTGGGGTGCAGTCGAGTAGTCCTGGTGACGGAAGCAAGCCCGATAAGGATCGGACCTGACTGCCGAACGCAGGTGTATACGCTGATCGACGGCGAGTGGCGACTCGGTGACAATCGAGTTGAAATTCCTCAAGGGTGGTATGCAGTGCCACCTAGTTTTGTGGACAGCAAATGAACGACATCGAGACCAACACATCAGGACTCCCGATCAAGGACGACTCGCATCTGCGTGCGCATCTCAAGATGATGCAGCGTGCGATCACCGAGCAGTGGGATATTCCGATCCATGTTCGCACGCAGCTCGTCAAGAAACTCGTCGAGATCATCCAAGATCCCGACACGGATCAGCGTGCAGTCATCGGCGCAAGCAAGGTGATCCAAGCGATGGCGAAGGACAACCTCGACGGCTACATCGCAGCGGACAAGATCGTCCGACTCGATGAGGGAGCAGCGACCGAGAACTTCAAGTTCGGTCCGATCGAACTTTGACAGTCACGACTCTGACACTTCCCAAAATGTATCCAGCGCAGCGTCGTGTGATCATGGATCCCGCACGCATCGTCGTGATCGAAGCGGCAACCAAAGCAGGCAAGACTGCAGGCTGTCTCATGTGGTTGCTTGCCAAGGCGTGGAACGATCAAAAAGCGGGCGGCTCGTACTGGTGGGTCGCACCCGTGTATCAGCAAAGCAAGATGGCGATGGACCGAGTCAAGAAGTGGTTGATCCAAGCCGACCCTCACAAGTCGCACTGGTCATCGCACGACACGGATCTGTGGATCATGCTGCCAAGCGGTTGCAAGATCTGGTTCAGATCTGCCGATGATCCTGACAACCTCTACGGCGAGGATGTGCGAGCCGCAGTGATGGACGAGGCGACCAGGTGCAAGGAAGAATCGTGGCACGCCGTGCGGTCAACGCTCACCGCAACTCGTGGACAGGTGCGCATCATCGGCAATGTTCGAGGGCGCAAGAATTGGGTGCATCAGATGGCGCAGCGGGCTGACGGTGTCGATCTCGCCTATCACAAACTCACGGCGTGGGACGCAGTCGAAGGTGGCATCCTTGAGCGTGAGGAGATCGAGTCAGCAAAGCGTGATCTGCCCGATCATGTGTTCCGTGAGTTGTATCTCGCCGAGCCTGCGGACGATGGCGGCAACCCGTTCGGCATTCCTGCAATCGGTCGATGCGTCATGCCGCTGTCAACTGATCCAGTCGCAGCTTGGGGCGTTGACTTGGCGAAGTCGCACGACTGGACCGTTGCAGTCGGACTCGATGTCGACTACAGAGTCGCAGAGATCCATCGGTGGCAATCGGACTGGGGACAAACAAAGCGTCGACTCATCGAGATCATCGGCGACAAGCCTGCATTGATCGACTCGACTGGTGTCGGAGATCCGATCGTCGAGGAGTTGCAGAGATCGCTGCCGTGCGTCGAGTCGTTCAAGTTCACATCGCAAAGCAAGCAGCAGATCATGGAAGGGCTCGCCGCTCGAATTCAAAGTGGTGGCATAGGATTCACAGATGGTTGGTTGCGTGAGGAGCTAGAGGCGTTCGAATTTGAGTACTCTCGCAACGGAGTCAAGTACAGTGCACCATCGGGCGTACACGATGACGGCGTGTGCGCACTCGCTCTCGCCGTTCGCTTGTTAGGTACGACCGCACGAAACACGCTCGAAGTAAGGATAATTTAATGGCACTACTAGACTTTTTTCGACGACGACGACCCGACCTGACAACCAAAGCGGTCTACGACGATTCAAAGTTCATTCAATCATCCATCTCGATTCTCGACAATGCTGCAGGGCGTGGCAAGTTGCCACCATTTTCAATGCAGCGGAGCGTGCTCTCATTTGAATCGTGGGTGTACGCAGCAGCGATGCTCAATGCGCAGGCCGCATCGAGTGTCCCTCTGCGTTTATATGTTCGTGCAGATGCGCAAGGACCGCAGAAGTTTTGGCGCACTCGCAAGGTCAGTCGTGCACGCAAGGCGTATCTTTTAGGCGACAGTGAACGCAAGCCATCGCCGAGCGTAATGAAGTCCGCTGCAACTGCAGGAGATTTCGAGGAGGTCGTTGATGCGCATCCAATCCTCGAGTTGTTGCGCAAGGCAAATCAGTACGAGGACGGATTCTCGCAGTCGGTCATGCGCATGCTCTACATGGAACTATGCGGCAATGCGTATCTGCATGTGATCATGGACAAGGCTCTCGGCGTTCCATCAGAGATCTACACCGTGCCTGCGCAGAATGTCACGATCCTGCCCGGCAAGACAGAACTGGTCGAGGCGTACTTGTACGGCGTTGATCGAAACTCGATGCAGCGGTTTGAACTCGACGAGATCATCCACTTCAAGAGACCGAACCCACGCAACCTCTACTACGGGCTCGGCAAGGTCGAGGCTGCATACGGAGCGATTCAACAATCGCAAGCAGCGCACATTCAGGATCTGTCGTTCCTTGAGAACATGAGTCGTCCCGACTACGCAGCCATTGTCAAGGGTGGCGCAAGCGAAGCGTCGATGCGGCGGTTCGAGGAGAGCATGCGGTCACTGCACCAGGGGACTCGCAAGAGCGGTCGCATGGTCACGATCAGCGGCGACATCCAACTGATGCCGCTCAACTTTCCGAGCAAGGATCTGACTGGTCGAGATGACATCGTCGAGGAGATCTCTGCGTGCTTCGGCGTGCCAGTCTCGATGCTCAAAGCGAACGATCCGAACCTCGCATCGGCGCAAGCTGGATACTCGATGTGGCGAGAGACGACGATCGCACCGATCTGCCGCATGGACGAGGAGACGCTGAACAGTCGACTCCTGCCGATGTTCGGCATCCACGAGGATGCGTATCTCGCATACGACAATCCCGTTCCCGAGAATCGAGTCGCAGATTCTGCCGAGCGTGCAGTCGCAGTTGCCGGTGGATGGCGCACGCCAAACGAGGCACGACTCGAGGAAGGCTACGAAGCACTCGAGACATCGCACGCAGACATGCTGCATGTCAACGGTTTGCCGCTTGGTGGAGTGCCACCAGTCTCACCGTTCGGCGCACCTGCTCCGCTGCCTGCGTACGCAGCACCTGCACCTGCACCAGTCGACGAGCCTGCGCAGTTGCCACCGACCGCAGAGGTCGAACAGCCTGCAGCCAAGGCGGTCGACTGTGTCGGCGACAAGATCTCGACGCTGATCGGCGAGGGCTATG
>Ga0209596_1003730_pt1 | contig 11848 bp, 21 predicted proteins | sample M_130807_MF_Meta_FD_187314 | JGI IMG/M metagenome (GOLD analysis project Ga0209596, IMG submission 187314) | Freshwater microbial communities from Lake Montjoie, Canada to study carbon cycling - M_130807_MF_MetaG (SPAdes) (version 2) | ecosystem: Environmental > Aquatic > Freshwater > Lake... | reverse complement strand
CTCGCCATCGTCGCGCAGATCCGCGAGATGACCAGCCCCGATGGCGACGGCGGAAAGCGCGTCACGCCGCACGAGCTCATGGATCTACTCGGCCTGCTCGTCAAGGGCGCGGGGCACGTCGCGCCGCTGGTCGAGTCGAATCGGCGGTGATGTACCCCCACGTCGTAGCCGAGATCGTGCGCCGAACCGGCTGCTCACAGGCATGGGCCGAGCGGGCCGTCGAGGCTGTCGGCATGGACGCGGATCGCGCGGTCGAGTGGCTGCTGGCTCGTGCGGTGATCCTGTGACCCACCTTGGCGCGCTCGTCCTTGGCGCGTGCATCGGCGCGGCGGTGGTGTTTTTGTCGTTGACCTCGACTCGGATCGCGCCGTGATTGTCGTCCTAGACCGTGGCCACGGCCAGAAGCCCGACCGCTTCGACCCGGGCGTCACGCTCGGCAAGCTGCGTGAGATCGACCTCGCGACCGCGTACATCACCCACGCCGCCGGGCTGCTGACGGCCGCGGGCCACACGGTCCACCTCCTGCACTCCGGGAGCTACGACGCCCGGCACCGGGAGGCGCTGCGGCTGGTGGGCTCGGAACGCGGCCTGTACGTCCAGTGTCACCTCAACGCCGGCAAGGGCACCTACGGGCTCGTGATGCACGACGGCCGGAGCTCGGAGGGCAAGCACGCAGCGGAGTGCTTCGCGGCGACCCTGGGGGCGATGCCGGAGATCAGCCGCCGCGAGGTGTGGCCGCTCACTCGGGACTCGCGCGGGTGGGCCTGCATCGACGGGATCTGGCCGGCGCCGAGGATGTGCGGGCTGGTGTTTGAGCCGGGGTTCATCGACGCGCCTGCACACGTGGAGCTGTGGACTCCTGCGGGGCTACGGCGGGTCGGCGAGGCGTTGGCGGCGGGGGTCCGGGCGTTCGCGGGCTGACGGTCACGCCGGCCCCTGCCGGGGCGATTTTGTTCACGGCACCGAGCGCCATCTGCAACGGCCCCCGACACGCCGCCCCGAGTCCCGGCGCGTTGACGGCCCACTTCGTCGCACTGGTCCCGTCGCAGCTGTGCGCCCCGTGCGCGGCACACCAGCGGATCCCGCGGGCGCTGTTGACCCGGCCGACGTGCAGGTAGCATCCGAGCTCGCGGGAGAGCGCCGCCCACGCGGGCAGCGTCCGCCACTTCCATCCGCCGCCGGGGCTGTCGTCCGTCGAGCCGCCCACGAAGATCCCGACGCGCGAGTCGACGTAGGGCGCGACGTCCTCGGGCGTCATGCCGTCCTGGACCGCGATCAGCGGGTGTCCGTACTGCGCGACGTAGGGCAGCCAGTCGAGCGAGATCCGCAGCGAGGCCATCCCGCCCGCGACGATGTCGGGGCAGACGATCCAGTCGGGGCGTAGGCAGCTCCCGGCGAACCGGCCGCGGGGGTCGAAGGTGTCTCCGAACCGCTCCAGGAGTGCCCAAAACCGCGCGCTGTCGAACGTCCGGCCGGTGGTGAACGCGCCCCATGCCCCGTTGTCGAGCGCGTACCTACGGACCCACGTTGGCACGTCCAGACGCCCAACGCGGTCGAGCTGGTCGGGGCCGAGCAGGATCCGGATGCCAGCGTCCGCCTGCGCGGCGTTGTTGCGCGCGGTGGTGCTGTGGGTGGCGTAGTAGATCACGTCGCCCGCCCATCGCGGGTGATCGCGAACAGGCTCATGCCAGCGGCAACCGGGCCGATGCACTCCGCCGCAGTCCAGAACGACTCGGACGCGACGGCTCGCCGCGCCGCGGGCGCGCTGGCCCTGCTCACTGTGGCCCCGCCATCGACCGGCCCTTGACCGCCTCGCCGATCACCGACGCGCACCACGCCGCGAACTGCATCCCGTCCACCTCGGCGAAGGTGCGGGCGTGGAGGTCCACGCCGGCCTCAAGGCGCACGGTGACCTGCCGCGTTGCGACCTCGACGCCGCGACGGGGGCGGCCGGGGGGCTTGCCGGAGTGGGGGCGGGGCATCAGCCGCGCACCCGAACGGCCCAGCGGCTGTCATCGTCGCCCATGCCGTCGGTGCCGATAAGGATCGCGTCGTCGCCGTCGCGGTAGATGCTGACCTGGTCCGTGCTGGAGGAGGCGTACACCAACTCCCAGAAGCCGATCCGGCTCGTCGGGTCGAAGCCGTCGCCCGCGTCGCGCTGGTAGGTGTCGTTAGCCTCGCCCTCGGAGTCGCCATCGAGGATGCGGCTCGCCAGCGTCGTCTCGACCTCGGCGGGGATCTCCGTCCAGTAGAGGTCGGAGAAGTCCTGGTTGTTGTGGGGCTCGAAGGTCTCGCGGTCGTCCTCGGCGGTGGCGAACGACTCGGAGCGGTCCGACTGGTCGTACCGGCGCCGGACGACGAGCTGGGCCTCGGAGTCGTAGGCGTAGGAGACATCCACGATCTGGCCGGCGTCGGAGGGGCGGACGATGAAGTGGAGGCTGGAGAAGTTGAACATGTGAGGCTCCGGGGTGTTTGTCGGCGGGTTGATTCCCTTCCAACACCATCAGTATAAGACTCTCAAACGTACCCCGCAAGGTTTCAGACCCTTATTTCTGCACTCGCGGCGATTTTGTTCGCGCGAGGTCGGCGGCCGCCTCGATCAGCAGCTCCGCGTCCCGCACGTCGCGGGACTCGATCCGGTGGGTGCCGCGGCCGTAGCGGCGGTTGAGCTCGCCGGCCTCGCGGTTGAGCGTGCGGAGGTCCTCGGCGCCGTGCCACTGGCCGGAGCCGGTGGTGTCGCCGAGGTGCCAGGTGATGCGGTGGAGGGTCACGACCGCCACCCGAGGGTGACGTTAGGGCGCACCCGCACGCCGGCCTCAGCGAGCGCGGCGAGGTCACGCAGGTCGGCAGACGCGCCCAGCTGTAGCACCGCCTTAGCGCCCGACCTGTCCGGCTCGACGGACACGCGCTGGAACGCCTCGGGCCAGTCGCGCCCGTCCTCGGGTCCGTCCACGCTCTCCGTCTCGACCAGCCACGCGCTGACGCACGCGGTCTTGACGCGCACCTTGCCCTCCTTGTCCACCTCGCCCAGCTCGCGCTTGGCGATCATCAGCGCGAGCGCCGGGGCCTTGACGCGCTCGATCTCGCGCTCGAGCCGGGCGGCCCGCTCGCGAAAGCGCAGGGCCTCCGCCTTCGCGTGGTCGCGCTGGCGGGCGAGCTCGGCGGCGACGAAGTGGCGGCGCTCGATGGCGCGGTCGGCCTGCTCGCTCCAGGTGGCGATCTCCTCCGGCGTCACGCCCGGGATCGCGTCGTCGGGCCCGAGGTCGTCGGCGACGGAGTAGGCGTCGTCGCCGTACATGCGGGCGACGAGCATCGAGGCCTGCATCTGGAGCACGTAGGACGGTGTGGCGGGCGCTGGCTTGGGGGCTGGGGGCATCGTGGGTTCTCCTGCCGCCGAAGGCCCGCCCCTGCGAACAGGGAGCGGGCCGGGCGGGCGGGTGGGTCAGAAGGGGATGTCGGCGTCCTCGGGCGGCGGGGGCCCGTCGTCGTTGGAGAACTGGCCGCTGGAGCCGTATGACGAGCCGGTCGGCACGCTCGACCCGCCGTACCGCTGGCCCGGGGTGCGCGGCTTGCGCTCGGGCTGGCCGGTGCCGCCCGGCGCCCGGTTGATCCACTTGACCTCCTGGTAGCCAGTGAGGACCCCGTCCCGGCGCTCGTCCTGGACGTCGATCTGCACGTTGTGGTCGTAGATCGCATCGCGCACGGCTGCGTCGTCGTTCTCATCGAGCGGCTCGGTCATGGGCCAGCCGACCGCCTCGAGCAGCTTCCACCACTGGTAGGGCGCGGCGTTGCCCTCCGTGATCAGCTTGTGGCGCCGCTTCGGGCCCCCGTCGCCGGCCTGGAACGTCACGTTGACGAGCGCCAGCCCGGAGGTGGTGGTGCCGATCTCGTGGTCGACAACTTGGACGATGTGCTTGCCCTTGCCGATGAGGCCAGATCCGGCGGGCTTGTCGGGTTTTCCTGCCTTGTGGGCGGCGTATGCTTGGGGATCGAAGGGCATGGTCTACTTAGCCTCTGGCTGGTTGGGGTTGGGCGGAGGGTTGCGGAGCGCGGCGATAATGCTCGCGCGCCGGTTGGGGGGTACGTCGGCGCTCGCGGTCGCTGGCGCGCACAGCTCGAGCGCGTCAGCCCTGAGCCAGCCGCGCTTGATGGCGTCGGCCAAGGCGGCTTGGAGCGCGGAGAGCGGCGGATCCTCGTCCGGCGCGCGGACGGCGGGGGCGGCACGCTTCGGGTGCCGTTCATCCCAGCGGATCGCCGCGGCGAACGCTGGCCACGAGAGCGGGATCGACTCGGGCAACCCCTGCCGGTTCTTGGCCGTGTAGGCGGCGCGCTCCTCCGTCCAGAGCAGCCGGGCGGGCTTGACATCGCGCGCCTTGCCCTTGGCCTTCTCGTCCTTCGCCGTGCCCTCGACAATGCGCACGTCAAGCTGGGCGAACAGGACCGCGTCGGCCCATCCCGTCCACAGCTTCACGGCCTCCTTGTGGAGCGCCAGCGCGTGCCGATCGTAGGGGCTTCCCTCGGGGTCGTCGTACCGCTTGATCGCGGTGTGGGCCAACACGATCACCGCGATGCGATTGGCGCGCAGCTTGTCGAGGTCGGCGATGAGCCCCTGCTGCTCCTCGACGGCGGCGACGTACCCCTTTCCGTAGCCGCCGACCTTCTCGATCGAGTCGACGCCGGCCTTGGCGGTCAGGTGCTCCCAGCACAGCCGCTCGAAGGCATCCACGGTGTCGAGCACGACGGTGCGGTAGGGGTGGGCCTCGGTCGCGAGCTGGCGAACGGTGGCGCGCAGGGCGCCCCAGGTTCCGATCGGGATCCGGGCGATGTCGAGATCGCCCGCGCCCTCGTTGCTGGCGAGCAGGAACACGACGTCGGGGGCTCCCGAGGCGAACGTGGTCTTGCCGACACCGGGGCCGCCGGTGACAATGACGCGGAGGGGTTCGGCGCTTGGGCCTTTCTGTACGTTGAGAGACATCGCTACTCCTTCTGGTGTTGATCGTGCAGTTGGCTTGCGCTCGGCACCGGGTCCGACCACGTCAGCGGCTGGAGCGCGAGCGCCAGCGCGAGGAGGACGAGGCCGGCGACGACCGCGAGGAGGGGGATGGGGTAGGCGGTCATGCGGTCACCGCGAACATGCGATCGACGAGGTCGATGGCTGACGCTTGCAGGGTGGCCACGGTCGGAGCGAGAGCGGCCCCAGCGGCGGTCCAAGCGGCGTCCCGAGCGGCGGCCCGAGCGGCGGCCCCAGCGGCGGCCCCAGCGGCGTCCCCAGCGGCGGCCCGAGCGGCGTCCCGAGCGGCGGCCCCAGCGGCGGTCCAAGCGGCGTCCCGAGCGGCGGCCCCAGCGGCGGTCCAAGCGGCGGCCCCAGCGTCCCTGACCGTCTCCGAAACCGCTTGCGCGGTCGTGAGGTCTACGATCTGCGGCAATCCTCGCAGCGCCGCGGCGTTTGGTGCCAGCGCCGGAACGAGGATGAGCACAGTCGGGGTGTAGACCCGGATCAGCCAGTCGAGCGCGAGGTAGGAGCGGCGCTCCTCGACGTCAGGGGTGCTCTTGGTGCCGACCAGGCGGGGGATCAGCGTGGAGAGCAGGCGGACGCGGTCGGCGTCAGTCGGGAGCCCGTCGTTCCAGAAGCGCATGAACGCGGCGATCACGGGGCAGGCGCAGATCGGGGCGTCCGACCACGGCTCCCCCGCGACGTAGGCTACGGCCTCCATGACGCACATCTCGCCGTCTGTGGGCGCGTCGGTGGCGGGGTGGCTCGACTTGCCGAGCGCGAGGCGGGAAACGAGGGCAAGGCGTTCTGGGATGATCACGACACCACCGCCCCAGCCGCGCCCGGCTCGGCGTAGTCGCTGGCACCGACGAGCGCGGCGTCGTTCCGCAGCTCCACGAACACCAGCTTGACCCCGTCGATGGTCGCCCGCGTGACGCGGCTGGTGTAGTCTCCCCGCGTCACCCAAGCGTCGGTCTGGCTGTCGATGTCGGCCGGTATGCCGCGCGCCTGGATCTCGATCTGGTCAAAGAGCAGGTCGACAGCGATCGGCGAAATGTCGGGCCGGCGTTCGAGCAGGTCGGCGGCGCGGCGGAGAAGGTCGGACGTGGTGGGCGGGAGAGGGGGCATCGGTGCGGCTCCGGGGTGGCGGCCCGGGGTTCGGGCTCGCTCACATTCCAGTTTTACCGTAATGCCTGCCGCGCGTCAACAGCCATCTCCAGAAATACCGGAAGATTTTTCTTGACGGGATGGTCGCTCCGATGGCCCGGAAGTCTATGGGCATGCCGACCACGTCACCCGTTTTGTTTCCGGTGAATCTTGACGCGTCGCCGCTGTTACGGTAAAACTGGAAGCATGACGACCTCATCGCCGCTCACCGCGCTCCTGACCCACCGCATGGCGGAGCAGGGCCTCACGGTCACCCAGCTGGCGCTTGGCGTCCAGGTTCCAGCCTCCTCGATCTACGGCTGGCTGGCTGGCCAGTACAAGCCGCGGCCCGAGCGCTACGCGAAGCTGGCCAGCGCCCTCGGCTGCACGGTGTCCGACATCGCGTTGGCGGCGGCTGGAATCGCCTCCGCCTCCGCTCCGGCGGCCACGTAGATGCCCAGCACCCCGCGCCGCGTCACCGACCACCAGCTCGTGCCGCTTGCGCTCGCCAACCTGCGCGACCGCTTCCCCGCGGCGTTCGCCGGCCTCGGCGTCGGCCCAGCGCCCGACGGGGCGTGCTGCAGCTGCGCTGACCGTGCGGTCGTCACGATGGGCGACGGCGACGGCGGGCGCGACTCGATGTGCTTCCGGCATGCCGAGGAAGAGCTCAAGTCTCTCTTGCGTCACATTCAACCCCGCCCCGGAGCCACCTGATGACCGCCAACATGCTCACCCCCGACGCCGAGCGCATCATCCTCGGCGACGGCCGCAAGGCGCAGATCCGCCGCATCGGCCCCGACCTGGTCGTCACCTACGGCCGCGGGCCGGACGCGGAGCTGTTCCGCGCGCCTGCGTTCGACCTGCCGGCGGCCCGGCGCGTGGTCACCGAGTGGGCGGCATCGCTCAAGCCGGCCCTGCCTGGAGCGGTCACGTCGCCGATGGCCAAGGCGGAGCGGATCGCCGACCTCGTCGCCCGGCTGCGGCTGGCCCGGCAGGAGGTCGAGGCGACCGAGGCGGAGATCGCGGAGTTGATGGGGGTGGCGCTGTGAACCCGCCGATTATGCCTCCGATCGTCGCCCGTGCTCGTGATCGTGCGCGTCACGAACGCCGCCGGGTGTGCGCGACCCGTGACCAGCTGCGGCACGCCGAGCAGGAGCGGGACCGGCGGCGCGCGATGGCCGGCGCGGCTGCATCATGGACCGTCGAGTACGTGCTCGTCTGTGGTGACGAGTGACCAAGCAGCACGCCGAGGTCGCCGCCCGCCTCTACGCGTTGTACGACGCCGCCCACGCCCTCTGGTCAGCGCCGGCCGACTATGAGCGCGCAACCAAGCCGATGTGGGATCTGGTCGTCGCCCGGATGGCCAAGTACCCCGAAGAGTCGGAGCTCGCCGCGTTCAACGCGATCGGCCAGAAGCTTATGGAGGATGGCCGCGACGCGCTGCTCATCCCACTTGGGGCCGCGCTGGTTGACTGGATCGAGGGCCGCGCATGACCTCTACCCTCGCCAACCGCGGTCGGGCTCTGGAGTCCGCTCTCGACACGCAACACGCCGTCTACGAGGCGCAGGGCCGGGCGTCCGTGATCGACATCCCGAGCCGCTACAAGGTGCTGGGCCGCGCCGGCAAGTCCGGCGGCTCGCTGATCGTCGTCCCCGACGTCTCGGGCGATCCGGACTACCACGTGCAGGCGGGCGGGGTGAGCTACCTGTTCGACGCGAAGTCGTGCGAGGACGGGCGATGGCCGCTCGACAAGCTCACCGAGGACCAGGCGGCCCGGTTCTCGCGTCACGTCCGGCACGGGGGCCGGGCGTTCGTGCTGCTCTCGCTCGGCGTCGAGCGCTGGGTGCTGCCGTGGATGCGGTTTGCTGGGGCAGAAACGGGCCTGTGGGACCTGTGGACCACGTCGCGGCTGGTACGGGGTGGGTCTGGGCCCAAGCCGCGCGGGTGGGCCTCTGTCGGGCCGGCGGAGTGCGTGGCGATTGGCGCGCGGGTTCGCGGGGCCGAGTGGCTGAACGCGGCGATGGGTCAGGGGTGGACGTGATCCCCTGCAGCGCCGCCACCTGCACCAAGCCCCCGCGCGAGGCCATGCTCTGCGTCACGGTCGGCGCGGCGCAACTGCGGCGCGTCGTCTGCATCGAGTGCCGCGTGGCGCTCGACCGGCAGGGGCGCGAGGTCAACGTCCACCACGGCGCGTCCGTCACCAGCTGGTGCGAGGCGCGGCCCGTTCCCACCTTGACGGAGCGGCCGGCGCCGCCCGAATGCCAAGAGCTCGAGGCGCTGGTCCCCCAGCACGGCACTCCGCCCGCTCCGTCTCACCCCTCCCCGCAGGTCGCCACCATGCCCGAGCCTCGCTGTCTCTTTCCTGGCTGTGAGAGCCAGAGCGTCAAGTCGCGCGGGCTCTGCGGGCGCGATCTCTCCAGGGCTCGGACGCTTGGCATGCTCGAAGTCGAGGACATCGACTACCCGGCGCTGGGTCCGGCTTGGGCGGCTCGGGAGGCGGAGCGAGGGCAGGGAAGCGCCGAAGTCGCCCGCCTCACCGCCGCCCTCGAAGCATCGAACGCCCGAAACCTCGTCACGATCGAGAGCGTCGGGCGGTTGGAGCGCGAGCGGGACGAGGCGCAGGCCGACCTCGCCGCCATCGACGACGCCCTCAGCCTTCCCGGCGGTCGAGAGACCAGCAACGCGGACCGGCTGTGTCGGATCGAGGGGTGCCGGACGTTCCATGACGACGAGCTGGAGGCCATCGACGGCGCCCTCGGCTTTGACGAGTTCGAGCCGCGGCACGACGGCGACCGCGTCGAGCGGATCGAGGCGCTTCACGAGCAGCTGCTGGTAGCCGAGCAGGACCGGGATCGGCTGGTGGTGAGGCTTGCGGACGCCAAGGCGCTAGACGAGAACGCCGTCCACGACCTCGGCCGCGGCACTCTGGACGCGCCAGTGATCAAGGCGACCCGGATCGCGCTTGACGGGCTCGGCGAGGTCTGCACGGACCCCTGCGCGCGGGCGTTGCTTGACGTCGTGCGGGCGCTGGTGTGCGGGTGACCCGCCTGTCGAGCGTTCGCCCCTCCGCCTGTCCTGGCCGCTACGAGGGCGGCGAGGAGTGGGACGGGTGCGGGGAGGACGAGGAGGACGACGCGCTGCCCGTGCCCGACCCGCTCGAGCTCACCGACGAGGACCGGGCCGCCGAGGACAACGCGGACGCGTGGGGGATCGCATGAAGCCCGTTCCCTACGCCTCGGGCTTCGACGCCCTGCCTGTCACCGCGTGGCCCGAGATCGCCGCCGTGCTTTCGAAGCCGTGGCCGCAAGCTGCTGCCGAGCAGGACCTCCGCTGGCACGCTGGCCAGGTCCGCATGACGGCCGACCGCGAGCGCGCCTCCCAGCGGTGGACGATGCCCGGATACCGCGAGTTCGAGCTCCGCTGGGGCTGGGGTGGGCACCGTGTCCGCAAGCTCATGGCGGCTGAGTGCGAGTGGCGCGACCAGGTGGCTCCGACCGCAGAAACGACGCAGCCGGGGCGCAAACCTGCCGCACCAACGGCCGCACCCTCAGCCGCAGTAGAGCCGGCGTTTGCGGCCGATACAGGCATATCGCCGACCGCACCACCGGCCGCACCCTCAGCCGCAGAAACGACGCAGCCGGGGCGCAAAAGTGGCGACACGCGCGTTCCTCTGCTCACCGATCACCGATCACCGATCACCGGAGACACACATTCGGGGGGCAAGCCCCCCACGCCTCCGAGCCCTGCCTCCGAGGCCTACGCCGCTTGGCGGGCCGCCCACCCACGCGCCCCCACAAAGCCGACCCCCGACGCTCGTCGGGCTGTCGAGCGCATCCTCGTCGAGACGGCCGGTGTCGAGCACGCCGCGGTGTACTTCGCATGGGTCGAGCTCTCGGCCGACGAGGCGGCTTGCCGGCTGCGAGGTGAGGCTCCGTGGCCGGACGGCACCGTGACGCGCCGCGACGACCTCGAGAGCCTGTCGAGGCACATCCCGGCCCGGTTGCCGCTGGCGTTGGCGTGGGAGGAGCGAGGACGCCGAGACGCACCCCGAGCGGCCCCGAACAGCCCAGCGCTGGACGCGTGGCTGGCCATGCTCGCCGGGAGGTGGCCAACGGATGGACCCGCCGCCGCCGCGCTGCGTGCCATCGGCGGATCCTCGGCAGTCAGGGCGCGCACCAGCTTTGACGAGCCCCGCCTCCGTGACCGCTTCCTCGCCACCTACGACACCCAGCCCAAGAGCCTCTGATGCCGAACGACCACCACCCCCAGGAACGCAGCCTGAGCCACAACGCCGAGACCGAGCGAAGCCTCCTTGGCGGGCTCATGCTCGCGCCTGGTCAACTGCCGGACGTGCAGGCGATCGTGCGGGGGATCGACTTCTCGCGGCCCGCCCACCGCGCGCTGTTCGAGCTGCTGTGCCACCTCCACCGGGAGGCCGGGGGCTTCGACATCGTCACGATCACGGACGAGATGGACAAGCGCGGCAACGCCGAGACGATGGGCGGGATCGGCTACGTGCTCGACCTCACCGGCGCCTGTCCGAGCGTCTCCAACATCCAGCTGCACGCCGAGCGCGTGAGGGACCACGCCGACCGCCGCCGGATGCAGCTGCTCGCCGAGCGGACGATCGAGCGCGTGCGTGACGGGTCCATGTCGACGAGCGAGATCCGAGACACGGCGGAGGCCGAGATCCTCGCGCTTTCGCAGTCGGCCCAGGTGCAGGACTGGGCGGACATGGGCGAGGTGGTGTCCGAGGAGGCGCGCGTCCTCGACGAGCGGGCGCGCAACCCCGGGGCGCTCACCGGGCTGACCACGGGCTTTCGTGAGCTCGACAGGATGCTCACCGGCTGGCAGCCCACAGACCTCGTCGTGCTCGCTGCTCGGCCCGCGATGGGCAAGACGGCCCTTGCGCTCAACTGCGCTGCGGCTGCTGCTCGTGCTGGGGTTGGAGTCGGGGTGTTCTCGATGGAGATGAGCAAGGGGCAGCTGGTGCGTCGGATGCTGTGCGCTGACGGACGAATCAACGCGGGTCACGTCCGCACGGGGGAGATGAGCCCCGAGGAGCACCGCGCGCTGCACCAAGCGGCCGACCGCGTGCACCGCTGGCCCGTCTACATCGACGACTCCTGCGGGCTCACCATCGGGGCGATCCGGGCGAAGGCGCGTCGGCTCAAGGTCCGTGAGCCTCGGCTCGGCCTGATCGTGGTGGACTACCTGCAGCTCATGGCTGGCGAGGGCGGAGGGCGAGAGAACCGCGAGAACGCGATCAGCACGATCAGCCGCGGGCTCAAGGTGCTGGCCCGGGAGCTCGAGGTGCCAGTGCTTGCGCTGTCGCAGTTGAACCGGCAGGTTGAGAGCAGGTCAGACAAGCGGCCGATGATGTCGGACCTTCGGGAGTCGGGCGCCATCGAGCAGGATGCAGACGTCATCCTGTTCATCTACCGCGACGAGGTCTACAACCCCGAGACGACCGACAAGGGGCTTGCGGAGGTCAACATCGCCAAGCAACGGGCGGGCGAGACGGGAACGGTGCGGCTCGCGTTCGTCGGGCATCACAACCTGTTCGCGGACCTTGCAGCGCCGGCCGACCGCTGGGAGGGGTACCAGTGAACGCGCCCCGCGCCTTCTGCGAGTTCCCCGCCGGCGGGTGGAGAGGTTGGCAGGTACCCCCCCCCCGGGGGGGGGAGGGGGGGGAGGTGTATATGCTT